>ERZ780154.421-NODE-421-length-34102-cov-2.36972_pt1 | contig 34102 bp, 35 predicted proteins | sample MGYA00511568_ERZ780154 | MGnify/ENA primary metagenome ERZ780154 (study PRJEB29588, sample SAMEA2142525) | human gut metagenome | biome: human gut; feature: human-associated habitat; material: faeces | place: Denmark | collected 2008/2010 ...
GAACCCACGTAGTCAGCTTGGAAGGCTGAAGTTCTACCATTGAACTACACCCGCAAGTATGGTGCCCGAAACCGGACTCGAACCGGTACAGCTGTTACACCGGCAGATTTTGAGTCTGCTGCGTCTACCAATTTCGCCATTCGGGCTTGTGTGCCTTATCATTATAACAAGACCTTTATTATAAAACAAGCAAAAAATAAAAAAAGAGTATTCCCTACTCTAATTTATCTTTAAAATCATTCCATTTTTCTTCTGTGAAATTTTTTACACGATCAATCCCATTTTCTACATCATCTACAGCATCTTGAAAAACACCTTCCCCATTTCCATAATAATGCATCATCAATGTTTTCGTTTTCTTTCCTAATTCTAAAATTTCTTTTTCTTCACTTGATAACTTTTGATCTGTATTTTTTTCTATATACTCTAATCGACTCGCAGCTTCATAAACTTTTTTAGCTTCTTCTTGATTATCTTGAGTAATTCCTTCTTTGATTTTATCATAACCATCTAAAATTGTTTGTGTTAAGGCTTTAACATCTTGTTTAGAAGTATCATTTTCAACATCTTGATCTATCTGATCAAAATCATCTTTTACATCATCCCAAGCAATTTCTACGTTTTCTTTAAAACCACTATCAGTTGTTTGATTTCTACATCCCGTTAAAGTAAAAGTACAAGTTATTAAAAGTATCAAAGTTATAATATATCTTTTCATTTTATTCCTTCTTTCATTTCTAGTATGTCCTTGATATTTTATTTCATACTTTTATTGAAGAAAAAGCATGTTTTCGATAAAATATAAAAAAAAGAGGAATGCTTATGACAAATAAAGAAAGATTTATAGAATTATATAAAACAAATATAAAAAGACCTGGAAGTGAAAAACTTCTTGAATATTTATTATCTCCACATTCTGATTTCTTTGAAGCACCTGCCAGTGCACGATTTCATGGAAGCTATGATGGTGGATTACTTGAACATAGTTTAAATGTATATGATTGTTTGAAAGATTATCTTCAAAGAGAAAGAGTGAAAGATACATATCAAATGAATTATAGTGAAGAAACAATTGCGATTGTTTCATTATTACATGATTTATGTAAAATTAATTGTTATAAAAAGGGAACACGTAATGTTAAAAAAGATGGTCAATGGATTCAAGTACCAAACTATGAATATGATGATCAATTGCCTTATGGTCATGGTGAAAAAAGTGTTTATATGATTAGTGGTTATATGCGTCTTACAAGAGAAGAAGCTTTTGCGATTAGATATCATATGGGCTTTTCTGGAAATGAAGATGCTAGAAATGTTGGAAAAGCTTTTGAAATGTTTCCTATTGCTTTTGCATTAAGTGTTGCCGATATGGAAGCAACTTATTTTATTGAGGGGAAAAAATAATGAATGAATTATTTATTAAACGAATGAAAGAATTATTAAAAGATGATTTTGATGCTTTTATTAATTCTTTAAATGAAAATGAAGTTAAAGGATTTTATTTAAATCCTTTAAAAAAGGATGTTTTAAATCATTTAAATCATCAATATATAGAAAAACATCCTTATGTAGATGGTGGTTATTATTTTGATTATCTTCATTATCCATTAGGGAAAAGTCCTTATTTTATGTGTGGACTTTATTATATTCAAGAACCAAGTGCTATGAGCGTAGCAGCTTGTTTAGATATTAAAGAAAATGATTATGTTTTAGATATGTGTGGTGCTCCTGGAGGTAAGACGTGTTATGTTGCCAGCCGTCTTTCTAATGAAGGATTAATGATTGCTAATGATATTTCTAAATTACGTGCTTCTATTTTATCAAGTAATATTGAAAGATTTGGTTTAAAAAATACAATTGTGACGAATTGTGATCCTTTAAAAATGAAATTTAAAAGTTTCTTTGATAAAATCATTTTAGATGCTCCTTGTTCTGGAGAAGGTATGTTTAGAAAAGATAAAGAAGCAATTGATACTTGGTCAATGCAAAAGATAAATGAGTGTGCTTATATTCAAAGAAACTTAATTGATCAAGCATATAAGATGCTTAAAAAAGATGGCATTTTAATTTATTCTACATGTACTTATTCTTTAGATGAAAATGAAAAACAAGTTGAATATATGATCAATGAATTAGGTATGAAATTACTTCCAATTAATAAAAAAGAAGGAATGTCTGATGGTTTTATTGAAGGAACCATTAGAATGTATCCTCACATTAATCGTGGTGAAGGACAATTTATAGCCATGTTACAAAAAACAACAGAAACAGCTGTTTCAAAAGAAAAAATCTTAAAACCAAATTTAAAGAAAGAACAGCTACAACTTGTTCAAAAATTTTATCAAGAAAACTTAAATATTCCTGTACCACCTTATCTTTATCAATCAAATAATCACGTCTATGCTATTTTAAATCATTTTCCTGAACTTCCAATCAAAGTTTTAAGAAATGGTCTTTATTTAGGAGAATGTAAAAAAGGAAGATTTGAACCAAGTCTTTCACTTGCTCTTACTTTAAATAAAGAAGATGTTAAAAGATCTTATAATTTTAAATGTGATAGTCAAGAAGTAAAAGATTATCTTTCTGGTTTAACCTTGAAAGGAAATAATCAAAAAGGCTATGGTGTTATTTTTGTAGATGGTTATCCACTTTCTTTCTATAAAGAAAGTAATAATCAAGTTAAAAATTTATATCCTAAAGGACTTAGACGATGAAAAGATATTTAGAAATTGAAAAAATCGTATATCAAGAACTTGAAAAAAACTGTTTTGGAAACAAAAAAAGACAAGGCTATCGTCATCTATTTGGCGTTTCAACCTTATGTATTGCCTATAGTCAGTATGTACAATTAGACTGTGAACTATGCGCTATTATGGGACTTTTACATGATTATTCCGTTTATAAAAACAATACCTCATTTAATCACGCTCAACTTTCAAGTGAACTTGCTAGAAAGATGTTAGAAGAAAGTTTATTGTTTGAAAATGAAGAAATAGATATTATCGTTCAAGCTATTAAAAATCATTCAACTAAAAATAAAGTTCATGATCAATATAGTGAACTACTTAAAATGTGTGATGTTTTAGAAACTTATTATCATGATCCTGATTGTATTTTTGATGAATATCATCAAAAATATATTGAAAAAGCATCATTACTTCTTAACAAATAAAGAACCTTAATGGTTCTTTATTTCAGACTGTTGACAAATAAAAAACAACAGTCTTTTCTTTTGTAAAATAAAAAGACATTAAAAATAGAAATTTTAAGTATCTTTATAATACAATTATTCTACTATAAGAAACAATTGTATCTAATTACAACAATTCCTCAACTATAACATTCGAGGAATTAATTAGTAGGAAATAAATATTATTGATAAGATATCAATATTCTATTTTTTAGTTTGAATTTATAACAAAAAAGGATGTTACGATTTAAATTATTTCGTAACATCCCCTTTATTTTAATTCTTCTAATATAATTTTAGCAATCTTTTTGTTATGAATAATATAACTGCTATGATCTTCTCCTTCGAGAATTCTAAACTCACAGTTTTTAATATGATGTGAAATACGTTCAATATGATCTAATTTAATTAAATCATTACTTCCTGCAAGCAGTAATGTTTTAGCTTCTATTTGATGAAGTTGTTGATTAGAAATATGGGGTTCTTCTAACATCATTCTAATTAAAGGATTTTTTGTTTTTTGATATTGTTCCTTCATTTCTTGATAAACTTCTAATATAACACCATTGGGTTTAACATTGACTCCTGCAAGAATTAAATGATCTACAAGTTTTGGATAAAGACTTCCTATTAATAAACCAATAATTGCTCCATCACTACTTCCCATTAAAGAAACATCTTTTAATTCAAGTTGTTCAATCATTTCTTGAATATCCTTTGCCATATCTAGATAATGATATTCTAGAACTTTATCACTTTGACCATGTCCTCTAGAATCAACAGCATAAACAGTATAATGCTTTTTTAATAATTCTATAGCTTCATCAAAAATACGATGATCTTCTTCATTTCCATGAAGTAAAATTAAAGGTTTCCCTGTTCCTTGTTTTTCATAAAACAAGCGCACACCATTTACATGTATAAACATTAACAATACTCATCCATACACGCTTGAATTCTACTTTGAACAAGAGCAGCAATTTCAGGTGTTTTTAAATCTTTATATTCATCATATTCAATTGGTTTTAAATAATGAATTTGTGCTTTTACGGGTTTAATTGTATTGTTATCAAATACTTGATAACAATCAATCATTGCTACTGGAACAATTGGACAATGAGATTTTAAAGCAATTTTAAAGGTTCCACCTTTAAATTCACCTATTTTATTACCTTGTTGAGAACGTGTTCCTTCTGGATAAATAACATAATTCATACCAGCTTCTATTTCTTTAGAAACGTTTTTAACCATTTTGGCACCATCTCTAATATTACTACGATCTAAAGCATAATAGTCTAATGTTTTAACAACATCTTTAATTAAAATTGTAGATGCTAATTCTTTTTTTAATACAAATTTAGCTGTTTTATCATGTGTTTTAAAAACAGCCACAATATCAAATAATCCTTGATGATTAGGAGTAATGAGATATCCATTTTCTTGAGGAAGATTTTCTAAACCATAACATTCTAAATCTACTCTTGCTTTTTTAACAATTTCATCAGCAACATTATGTATAAATTGATATCCTTCATCAATTGTTGGATATTTTTCTTTATTTTGATATTGTTTTAATTTATAAAACCACCAATAAGGTAATTTAAAAATACATCTTAAGACAACTAAAATAATTCTTTTCATATCATCATCCCTTTTTATAGATTTGTAAGACAAATGTTTCCATTTGTGTTTCTTTTTCTAATTGAAAATTATATTCGTCAAAACTTGGAAAATAGGTTTCGCCTTCATGTTTTCCTGGTATTCTAGAAATAATCAGTTCATCTACATAAGGAAGTGCTTGCTTATAAATAGAAGCCCCTCCACAAATAAATAAATCTTCCTTTTTATTTTTATATTCTTGAATTGTTTCTAATAAATCATGTCTTACTTCTACACGTTCATCATCTAATTCACCACGGGTTACAACAATTGTTTTTCTATGAGGAAGTGGTCTTCCTATTGCCATGTATGTTGTTTTTCCCATTAAAATTGTTTGATGAAGTGTTGTTTTTTTAAAATGTTGTAAATCTTCTTTATTATGCCAAGGCATTCCATTAGAAGAGTCTTTTTTACCAATTAATAAATCATCGTCTGTTGCTACAATAATAGAAATCATTAGACACTCACCTTTCCAACAAGTCTGCCATGAGATTGATAATTTTCAATTTTAATATCATCTATTGTAAAATCAAAAATAGATTTAACTTCTGGATTTAAAACAAGTTGACATTTAGGGTAAGGAGTTCTAGAAATTTGTTCCTTAACAACATCAAAATGATCTTTATAAATATGAGCATCTCCTATAGTATGCACAAATTCTTTTGGTTTGTACCCACATACTTGAGCAAGCATTGCTGTAAATAAAGCATAAGATGCAATATTAAATGGTACTCCTAAAAATGTATCTGCACTTCTTTGATATAATTGACAACTTAAATATTTTTTATCATTGCTTACATAAAATTGTAAAAAAGCATGACATGGTGGAAGTGCCATTTCATCAACTTCTGCTGGATTCCAGGCACAAATAATATGTCTTCTTGAAAATGGATTATTTTTTAATGAATCAACAAGTTTTGCTACTTGATCAACACCTTCATTATTAAAATTACGCCATTGTCTACCATAAACTGGTCCTAATTCACCATATTTAACAACAAATGGATCATCTGCTGGTAATTCTTTGATTTTAGCAACAAATTCTTCTAAAGTTTCTCCATGAAAATCTTCACTTTTCTTAAAAGCTTCATAAGGCCATTCATTCCAAATCTTCACATTTCTATCAACAAGATATTTTATATTAGTATCTCCTTTAATAAACCATAACAATTCTTCAGCAATAGGTCTTAAAAACATTTTCTTTGTTGTAAGTAAAGGAAAACCATCTGTTAAATCATAACGTGTTTGATAACCAAAAACACTACGTGTTCCTGTTCCTGTACGATCATCTCTATCTTGACCGTTTTCTAATATGTATTGACACATATCTAAATATTGTTTCATTTCATTCACCTCTTTGTCAATTATATAGAAAATCATTTCAATTGTCATCTACAAAAAAAGAGGATTTCTCCTCTTAATCATATCTATGTCGATATTCTTCCATCATTCCTTTAAAGATTTCACCATTTGTAGGTGGTGTAAAGGTTACAGCATTTGCTCCTGCTTGAATAACTTCTCTAACTGTTTCTTCTGTTGGTCCACCAGTAGCAATAATAGGGAAATTAGGATCAATTTCTCTTAATTTTTTAACAATTTTAACAGTATCTTTTCCTCCAGATACATTTATAATATTTGCTTTCGTATGTAACATTCTTTTTTCTAAATCTTCATTTAAAGAAACAATTGTTAAAACAACAGGAATATCAATATCATCTGCTAGATTTTGAACAAATTCAGTTGTTGTTGGTGCATTTAAAACAACAGCTGTTGCTCCATGTAACTCTGCATCTAAAGCAATCGATTCAACACGTTTACCGGCAGTTGTTCCACCACCAACACCAACAAAAACAGGTCTTTGAGCAACTGAAATAATTGCTTCTGTAATTTGAATTGTTGGTGTAAAAGGATAAACCGCAATAACAGCATCCGCATTACAATTAGCAATCACCGCTACATCTGTTGAAAAAACCAATGATTTAATTCTTTTTCCATTAATTAAAACTCCTGTAGCTTCACGATAAACTTCAGGTACAAGAATTGTATGACTTCTAAGTTGGGTATTGATTTTAGGTATTGCTTTATTCATAAAATCCTCCTTAATGTCTTTGAATATAATGATATGTTGCTCCAATTAAATTCGCATCATTTCCAAATTGACATACTTTAATATTTGGTCGTACATGTGCATGCGTTAATTGAGAAAAAATAATATCTAATTGTTCATTGACTTTATCTAATAAATCACTTCTTGATGAAATAGCTCCACCAATAATAATCATACTTGGATCATAAGCATATTGTAAATTATAAATACCCATTGCAAGCGTACGATAATATTCATCAACATATTTTTTATAAACTTCATTATTATCCGCTTGATCAAAAACTTCTTTACCATCTAAAGTATGATAATCAACGCCTAGTTCCTTAGCCACTCTTTTAGTTACCGCAACAGTTGATCCATCATCTGACCATGTATAATATTTCTTTTCATCTTGATCATATCTCATAATCATATAACCAAATTCTCCACCATGTAATGCATTTCCATGATGAACATGACGATCTTTAATAACTGCTCCACCAATTCCTGTTCCACTAACAATAAAACAGCAATCATTTTCATGACATGCAACACCTTTCCATACTTCTGCAAGGGCTGCACAGTTAGCATCATTTTCAAATTCAACATCTTTATTTAAACGATGTTTTAAATCTTCTTTAATATTTGGACCATGAATATAATCGATAGCACTTGAACCATAAATAATACCACCATCACTATCAACAGCTCCTGGCATTGATAAAGCAATTCCTTCTACATCTTGATATTCATGAGCTACATTTTCTATTTCTTGATACATTTTTTCTAATGTATCTGGTGTTTTAAATTTATTTGATGAAGACACTCCTCCTTCTTCATTTACAACAGCATATTTGACAGATGTTCCCCCAACATCAAACGCTAAATATTTTTTCATAAGCCTCTCCTTTCGTTTCTTACATTATTATAGTACATTTTTTTGAACAAATCATTAACATCCTTATTTTATAAACACCTTATTCCATTCATCACAATTTCTTTCCAATAATTCAAAATCAACCGTTGCTAATTTTATATAATTATAAGAAGATTTTCTTTTTTTCAGTTTATAAACAATTTGTGCTCGTCTCAATATATCCTCTTGATTTTTAAAATTTCTTAAAACCTGAACTTGATTTATTAATAATCTCTTATACTTTAAATCTTTTTCTAAAAAAATATTAAACTCATGATAACATCCTTCAGGAACAGGAATCATATTATTAAATAATAACTTTCCTAGATATGATTCAACCGTTGGATTTCCATTAAATATTCTTTTAATAGTTGGAACTCGTGTAAATTGAACTTTTTTATGACCATCTTGATCATTATAATAATCTCTTTTATCAGGTGAAGATAAGGGAACAAAATACTTATAACCATTTATTAATACTTTTATAGCAATAAATTTTCTTTGATGATTTCCACTATTATGTATTAAAACTTTTGAATCTGCTTTGTATAAATATTCCATATATTGACTATCAATTTCATATAATTTCATAAATATAGCTCCTTTTAGATAATAAAAAAACGAAGAGGTTATCTCTTCGTATAAGTATTTGATTTCTTATAAGAAATCTATGATTTTTTAGCTCCCACTATTTGGCAGGGAATCTCCTGATTTTTTAGCTCCCACTATTTGGCAGGGAATCTCCTGATTTTTGAAGACAGTTTCTCCACTGTTATAATAGCAATTTTTGTCTCAAAATACAATTGATTTATTAAGATTATTCATCTATTTTTAATACATGGATTCCATGGTATTGACAATAAGTGAACTACTCCGACTTATACTTCGTTTAGAAGTCGGAGCTTCTTGCTTCAACCACGACTGCCTCTAATGACAATACATTATAGGTCTTACACAGTGTCCACAAGCGTATAAGTTTGGCTCGTCCCAAGCCTACTTTTATAATTTATCTATAAGGACAGAAGAATCCTCAATCCTTCTGTAAGTATATTGATTGCTGCATTATGGTCTCTGTCTCCAGTATAACCACAATCACATGTATAAACTCGGTCTTTTAGGTCGAATTTTTTTACACTTCCACAGCAATGACAGATTTGGCTAGAAGGGTACCACTTGTCAACTTTTACGAAATATTTACCTCTTTCTTTAAGCTTGTACTCAAGCATATTAAGAAACATTCCATAGCCATTATCGAATGTCGCTTTTCCATTGCCAAAACCTTTATTTCCAATAGCTTTCATATCTAAGTCTTCGACACATACGATATCATACTGATTGGCTATCTCAGTAGATTTCTTATGAAGACTGTCGAGACGTTGATTCGCTATTTTTCTATAGATTCTGTTTACTTTTCTCATTTGTTTAAAATAGTTGCTTGATTTTGTTTCATTCTTTTTAGAACCTGCTTTTCGTGAAAGTCTTCTTTGTTGTTTAGCAAGCTTCTTATGACTTTCTCGATAGTATTTATGAACTCCTGCTTTATTCCCATTACTGTCCATATAAAGTCCATCAGATTTATAGTCAAGTCCAATAGCATTTGTACTCGATTTGGAAACAGATGGAATGTCTTCCTGTTCATATTCGAAAAGAACGGAAGCAAAATAGTTACCGACACTATCTTGAGAGACAGTAACAGATTTAAGCTTCTAATCATCTTTAGGCAGCTTATGAATAACAGCTTTGACCATTCCAACTTTAGGAAGCTTTATGACATTTTTACCAATAAGAATATTGTTGTTGGTAAAATTTGTTGTATACGACTTTTTAGATTTTCTTTTGCTTTTGAATTTAGGGAAATGATTTTGTTTTTTAAAAAATCTGTCATAGGCGTCTGCTAAATGAAAAACGGCATTTGAAACAGCAAATTTATCTATTTCTTTGAGAAAATCATAATTTTTTTTTAATGTACGAGTAGCGAACTCATCTGATTTAAGCTTAGAAAGATGGGATTCTCCATCTTTGTATCTTTGTTTTTGTAAGGCAAGTAATTGGTTATAGACAAAACGACAGCAACCAAAAGTTTTTGCAAACATGACTTTTTGTTCATCATTTGGATAGAGTCTATATTTAATTGCCTTGTTACTTTTGTTTGCTTTTGACATATATTTTACCTTCCTTGCGTTTGAATATATTCCTTAATAATATCTACGGTCACCCCACCTGTAGATATCAAACAATAGCTTTGTGACCAGAACATATCCTTCCATAAATGTTTCTTGATTTCTGGATATTCTTTTTTTATAAGTCTACTGCTTGCTGATTTATAAGCATTGATAAATTTAGAAATCTCACTATTAGGCTGTCCTCTGAACAGTACATGAACATGGTCTTTATCGTGATTCCATTCTTCCAGCGAAATATTATAATTAAGGCATATGTTTTTAAATATCTCTTTAAGCCGTAATGAGATAGCATCATCAATAACATTATTCCTGTATTTGACACACATAATTAAATGATAATTAAGCAGAAACACTGAATGGTTATTACAGTTACACATCTAAAACAACGTCCATTATAAAGAAACAAAAATAGGAGCTAGCCCCCTCCTTACGCTTCGCTTAGAGGAAGGGGATTGCGCTCCTATTTTTGTTCAATTTTTCTAAAAAGGATAATGTTCCAAAATCTGGGAACCAATTTTTAACTTCTTGTTTCTTTCTCACCCAATTTCCAGGACATGTAAAGATATATGTTCCTGATGCAATGATTAAAACAATATTTAAAATTACAAAAAAACTAATTTTCCTTTTATTGATAAAGCAGTAAATTATATAGAAGAAATAAGTTCCTAACAAAATTGCAAAACCTTGTTCTTGATTTGCGGCAAATAATAAGGCTATAGAACTAATAATATATTTATACCATTTCAATTTAATAAGATTATTTGCTTTTTTTTAATAATATAAATTTATTAAAATAGCGCCTAATGGCCAATAATAATTAATTGTTGTGGCCATCCAACCAGCAGAAGACATATCAATCAAGGGGTAGATAAGTGTTCCAATACAACAAAGTATTTTCATTTTTATTGTATGATTACAAAATTTACATCATCACCTGTACTTACATTCAATTGAATATGTATAAATAATAAAATAAAGAATAATACATAATATGGTATATTAGATATAAATTGTTTTTTAATTTACTCATAATTTTCCCCATTTACCCCTTAATAATTCCTGCTTTATTTAAACAAAGCATTATAACAACATCTATATACAATAGTTGAACTAAAAAAGAATTATTTTTTTTTGTAATTTTATCTATTCTATAGTTTAAAGCTCTTTTTGTCATATGTGATAAATGTATATCTTTTTGAGATAAAACATTTTTAAATAAAGTTACATAATCTTGATCTAATAAAGGATTTCTATTACTTGCTGTAGAAATACCTCCTAATTCATATTGAATTGTTGGATAATCAATATATCCAATTTTTTCGTTATTAAATGCAAGATTAACATAGAATGGATAATCTTCTAATAACTTATATTTTTCATCAAACAATCCATATTTATCAAAAATTTCTTTTTTATAATAAGTAGAAGCCCCCGATACAAAATTACCGTATTTCATAATATATTCAAAAAAATGATTTGATTGATCTAATAAAGAAACCTGATATAAACTTGGATAATATTCTATACTATTTTCTTTTTTGATCATTCTTTTCGAAGTATATATAAGTTTATCTTCTTGATCAAAAGCATTCATAATTTCTTGTAGAGAATTTTCATTATAAAATTGATCTCCACTTGATAAAGGACAAATGATTGTTCCTTTTGCCTGTTTAATCAAACTATTAAAATGTTTGACAGTTCCTCTATTAATTCCATTATTTATAAGTTTAAAGTACGTAAATTCATTTTTATACTGTTCAGTGATTTTATCAAAGTCTTCTTGCGTATAATTAGGTGAACCATCATCACTTACAATAACTTCATAATTTGAATATGTTTGCTTTTTTATAGAATCTAATGTTTGTCTTACTTGATCTAAATTTTTATAGACCATTACAATGATTGTTGCTTCTATATTCATGTATTTTTCCTTTCTTAATTATCTTTTAAAACTTTAATTATATTTTGAGTTACATATTTTACATATTTATCTTCAAATAATTCATCTTTTAATTTTAATCTTTTTTCTTTTAATGGATCTATTCCATTTTGTAAGTCTAAAAGAATTTTTTCTACATCTTCAAAACTATAAGCATTATAAGATACACTAAATATTTTTTTCATAATATCATTATCATCCACAGCATCAGTATGACAATAAATAATAGGTTTACCCGTTAAAAAATAACAAGGTATAATTGATGAAATATCTCCTACAAAAACATCTGAATGCCAAAATGTTGTAAAATATTCTGATGTTTGGTCATAATATAACTGTTCATTATTTTGGAACTTCCTTAAATACTCATCTACTTCATCGGATGTAATCAAACCTAAAGATATAAAATTTTTAAATGTAAGTGGATGAGGTCTAAAAACAAGACTTCTTTTCTTATCTTTTTCAACATAATCAACTATGTTATCTTTATAAGTTAAAAAATTACTTCCTCCCAATTGCGTATCTATTGTCCATCTAGGAGCCCATATAATCTTGAAATGTTGATCATCATTATCCCAAAATAGATTATCTTCACTTTGTGCTTTATTAAAAGCATTAAATATAGGATGTCCTGTTAATATCGTTTTTCTTAATCCTAATCGATGAGATAAAGGTGCTCTTTTTTTATTAAAAGATTCTGTAACATAACTATCCGCAAAAAAAATATGCAAATATCTAAAGAAATCCACATTAAGTGAAGTATCAAAAATATAGTTCATCATTTCATATCCATAAGGTAAATAACATGTTTTTGCATATTTTGAAACTGTAGATATTTTATATTCCATTGGTAAGTAAGAACTATAAGGTCTTTCATAAAAAACATAGTCTGGATTAATATTTTTTAAATCAAACCATTTTCCTTGATCAAAAGCTTTAATTGTATTTTGATGATTATGATTTTTATGAAAATCATAAATCTTTGTATTCATTGTTTGGATATCAAATTCTTTTTTTGAATAATCAAACTCTGGAATCATTAAAACATATGTTTCAAACTGATCATCATTAGATAATTGATTATATAAATCATCTACATTGATCCACAAATTAGACATTTGTGAAATAAATACTATCTTTTTTTTAGTGTTTGTTACTTTTTTTAAATTTTTTATTTTAAAATCAGCTACTAAAAAGCGATATGAATCATATATTTTTCTAGCAACTTTATACGTTAACTTTGTCTTATCCATATTTATCTTATCCTTTTATTAATTTAAAATATTCTATTATTTTATTTCTATTTAATAAAGCAATAATTCCTATTATACCTACAAATATAATTCTTAACCAAATTGTATAATATGTAAATGTCAATAAAATAATTAAAATCGTGAAAGCAGTAGCAATAATAAATATTTTTTTCCAATCAAACAATGTATCATATCTATAATCTTCTATTTTATCTTTACATGATTTATTCATATAATATAGATTACTCAACCAAAAAACAATATAGGAAAATAAAGTTGTATACCCAGCTACAACGTATCCAAAAATAGGAATAAGTAAGAAATTCAAAACAATATTTAAAACCGCACTTAATATAGATCCTTTAACAAGATAACTATTTTCTTCAAAATAAAACATTACATTTATACATAATTGTGATAAAAATAAGAATAATAAACTTCCTGCTACTGGAGGAACGACCCAAATAGCATCTTTATATTTACTTCCCCCTAAGATAGCAATAGCTTCAGGACCAAATAAAATAAGTACAATCAACATTGTAGCAATAAATATTATAATAATATTTGTTACTTTTTTTATCATATTATATTTTTTATCTTTAATACTTCTGTATGTCCAAGGAACAAATGAACTATTGATAGAGTTAATAACAAAAACTAAGACAACCGCGAATTGATAAGCAACACTATATAATGCTGCATTTGTTTGGCCAGACATTCTACTAATCATTATTCGATCAGATTGATTAAATATCATTTGTGATAAATAATATGGTATAAGAGGTATATTAAATTTTAAAGCATATGTCCAATATTTTTTATCATATAAAGCCTTCCCTTTATATAATTGATAAATGTATATAATTAAACCAATACATAGATATACTGCAGTATTTCCTAAAATACGTGCTATTCCCTTTTCTTCAAATAAAAGTACACCAACCAACCCTATTAAAGGAGATGCGACTGATATGATAAGAGTTACAATAATCATTGGTTTATATTTATACATAAAACGTTGTTTATTTGTCCAAAAAGTTAAGACTGTACTCATCAATATTTCAACAATCATTGCAAGAACAAGTATTGATGGTAATTCCAATAAATCATTCCAAAATACTGGAGCTATGATGTATATAATTAAAGTTATTAATGTTAAAACTGAAACAATCCCTTGGATAGAAGATATGTATCTATCTCGATCATTTTCAAATTTAATCATAGCTGTATCAAATGACCCATATTGTAAGTTCAAAGTAGCAAAAATAGCTACGATATTCATCCATGATTGATAGATACTATACTGCCCATATTGCTGAGTTGTCATTAATCTTGTAAAAATGGGTAACGTTATTAAAACAATACACTTTTGTACAATACTACAAATTGTATAATAAATAGAAGCTTTCACTTCAACAGGAACATTTTTATATTTCGATATTATTGATTTAACCATTTAAACTCTCCTTTTTTCAAAGCAATTATATATAAAGAAAGCAGTGAAAGCAAATAATCCCTTATTTTTATTTCACTGCTTGTGTATTTTTATGCTATTTTCTTTAATAAGCTAACAAAAAATCTCCTTCAATACCTGCACAAATCAATATGAGTAATATATTTTTATGATATCTATACTTATTTTTCAATTACACAATCATCATAAACATACAATATAATATTTGAACAATCTTAATTTTTTAATAATTTCAATACTTTATTATATATTTTCTTCTTTTAGATATGCATAGACATTATGAATCAACTTTTTCATACATATCATACTCTTATTTTTTACATATAGCATACCATTCTAAATCTTGATATCTATCATCAATAAATAAATGATCTTTAAATTTTCCTTCATAAATAAATCCGCATTTTTTATAAAAAGAAATTGCTCTTTTATTAGATGATAATACATTTAAATAAATTCTATGCAATTGTAACTTATCAAAACCATATTTTAATAATGATTCCGTTGCTTTTTGATTGGCACCTGTTCCTCTTGCTTTTTTTCTTGTGCTAATTGCATATTCAGCATTTTTATTTTTTAAATCAATATTTTTTAGAGAAATTGTACCTAAATATTCATCATCTTGATCATCAACAATTGCAAAATGTTGCTGATCTTCTCTAAAAGAATTTTCTACGAACTTTTTTGCTGCAACATCATCTATTTCAGCAAAATTATTTTGAAAAATATGTTTTGCTTCTTCATCATGCATCCATTCTAGCATTAATGGAACATCTTTTAATTGAAGTTTTCTTAATGTAATCATAATTATCCTCTCATTATTTAAACGCATTTAGTTTATCAATAACATAATTCACTTCTTCATCTGTCATTCCATAGTACATTGGAATACTTAAAACAGTTTTACTAATTTCTTCTGCAATTGGTAAACTTCCTTCTTTGATATTTAAATCTTTATATGCTTCTTGTAAATGCATTGGTATAGGATAGTGTTTTACAGTCCCAATCCCGTTTTCATTTAAATATTTTTCTAATTCATCTCTTTTAGCACATCTAATAACAAATACATGATAAATATGTCTATAATCTTCACTATCTTTTAATGGTAATTTAATTAATGGATTTTTTATTCCTTCAAAATATTTATTTGCTACATTTCTTCTATATTCATTCCATTTATCTAAATGTGGTAATTTACAACGTAAAAATGCTGATTGAATTTCATCTAAACGACTATTAGTTCCTTTATAAATATGATGATATTTGTAATCTGAACCATAATTACCTAAAGCTCTAACTTTATCAGCAATTTCTTTATTGTTTGTAACAACTGCTCCTCCATCACCCAAAGCGCCTAGGTTCTTACCTGGATAAAAACTAAACCCTGCTGCATCTGATAAAGTACCTACTTTTTGACCTTTATATTCTGTTCCATGTGCTTGAGCTGCATCTTCAATAACATATAAATTGTGTTTTTTAGCAATTTCATTAACTGCATCCATATCTGCAGGTCTTCCTTGTAAGTGAACAGCTATAATTGCTTTTGTTTGATCTGTTATTTTTTCTTCTATTAAAGCTGGATTAATATTATAAGTTTCTAATTCTGGTTCTACAAATATAGGTGTTGCTCCACAATATGAAACAGCTAAAGCTGTTGCAATATATGTATTTGATGGAACGATTACTTCATCTCCATTACCTATATTCATCGCTCTTAAAATTAAATATAATGCATCTAATCCAGTTGCTACACCTACACAATATTTAGCATTACAATAATCTGCAAACTCTTTTTCAAATAATTCGCATTCTTTTCCTTGGATAAAATAATTACTATCAATTACTTTATTATATGCTTGATCTAAGTCTTTTCTTATTTCATCATGCATTGGTTTAAACGTTGCAAAAGGTATTTTCATTCTATTCACTCTCCTTAATAAATTCTAAAAAATCATCATAGTTTCTAATATAATCACTTTCATCATATGCTTCTGAAGCCAATACTAGCAATACTGCATCAGGAGAAAAATCAAACATTTCTCTCCACATATTATTAGCCACATACAATCCTTCATATGGTTTTTCTAATGGTACAACTTTTTTTTCCTTACCATTATCTAATAATATTTTACAAGTTCCATGTATACAAATTAAAATTTGTTCTAAGTTTTTATGTGCATGATATCCTCTACGGACTCCTTCTCCTGTATCATACATATAGTACACTCGCTTAATTTTAAAAGGTATATCTTTAAATTCTTCTAGAGCAACAAGTTGTCCTCTATCATCACCATGTGGTTGAAACATATATTTTATTACTTGCATTTTTCCACCTCTTTATCCATTTTTCTTATACTATTATATATTAACATTATTATCACATAAAAATACTCAATATTTGAAAAAATACTATTAAATTTATTAATTCTATAATCAATGAGCCTCTATTTTTTATAATAGATTGTATGATCTATTTATTTTTGTTCTAATTATTTGAAACAGTCCCAAAAAATAATCTATTTAAATTTGATATACAATCATCACTTATAATAATTCATAAGATTTGAACAGTTGATTCAAAACTAAACAAACAATATTTTCAAGTAACTCTTCATTTTTAAAACACATTACAATAATACTAGCAAATATTTCTTCATTTTCCAATATCTGTTTCTTTCATCCTTTTAACTTATTTTTTGGGCAATTTTTACCATAAATGAAAATAACTTTTTGGGTAAAAGAGCTGTCACAATATCAAATTTTGCAATGTCAGGTGCAAGATATCTCAATTTAAATAAGGTTTTTATATTACCTGTTCTTCTAGCATTAGCAAATTTTTCAATTTCATTTAAATCTTTGTGATTAGGATATTTTTGTTTAAAATCTTCAATCATTTTTAAATCAGGCATTATTCTCTGATTGATATAATCTTCCTTTGTCTCTATTCCAACTAATACACCACTAACATTTTTCCCATGTCTTCTATATTGAACTAAAGGTAAATTTAAGTACCCTACTTTTCCTTCTGTAGAAGTACACGCCAATACCCATTTATCATGACCTGTGTATTTTGAAAATGGTAAAGACTTTTTTGCAAAGCTAGATTTCATTATAATACTCATTCCTACTGCATAAGTAACAAAGATATTATATTTAGTTATATCATCGTAAGTATTCCAATTATCATAGTTTTTATTGCTATGTTTTCTAACGCTACTGCAAGTGACGTTGTCATTTTCATCAATTATTTGTTTATCCGTAACAACTAAGTCGATATTCTTTTCATTCATATATGCGACACACTTTTCAACTTTATCATCCATCCATATATCATCTTGATCACAAAAAGCAATATATTCACCATCTGATCTTTGCACCAATTTTTCAAAAGCCCCCATGTAATTTAAATTTTCTTCACAATATGGCAAAACCTCATAGGAAAAATTTGTGATATATTTTTCAAATAAATCTAAATTACACCTTTTTTTTATACAATCATCAAATATATATAGTTTTAAATTAGGATATGTTTGATTATTTAAAGAAATTAATTGTTTTATCAAATATTCTTCATTTGGATTATATACCGCCAATAATATATCAACTTGTTTATTATTCATAATATTTTTTCATCCTTTCTTTATACAACAAAATTTAATAAATTACAAATAGTGCAAATAAATTTGTAATTTACATAGATTTTATTTCATTTATAACATCTTTTTTTGTTAAATAATAAATTGCTATTAATGCAAAAGAAGCAAAAGAATATTCCTTCACAATCTTTGGAAATCCAATTGGTAATAGTACGACATTATTACCTCTAATTCAATAAATATTAACACACTTTCTTTAACAATTAAATATTATAAATAAATATTAACAAAATTAAACACTATGGTATAGCGATTTTTTTATCATTCTTTAGCAATGTACCTTGTCACTTAATGAATTTATTAAGCTAGAAGTCATTGCCAATATTAAAATAACAAAAATATATACCAAAAAGTATTTTTAATCTTCAATAAGATAACAAATTATTTGCAAGTTTCGAATCTTCAGTATAATATTCATCTTTATAACTAGTAATTCTTAAAATATTACCTCCTATTCTACATATATTTTTATCTATCACAACTACCTTTCAACATGATGCCATCTTCTACGACAACTTTATCACGACTTTATACAATTAACAATCTTGTTTATTACTTTGATTTTGCCATTGGCAATGTCGCAAAGCATAAACTATATTACTCAAATGTCATCCCAACAACAAAAAAATCTATATTTGCCTTATCAAAAAATGACAGACATTATTTGTACTGCAGGGTTTGAATGGTGTGTTTTCAAAAGAGCAAGAAATCGGTATAAATTTAAATACCACTTGCTCAAAAAAATACATATCCGCTGAAAAATCAATGTGCAAAATCTAGCGGATACGTTTTTTTAAGTAAAATTATCACTTATTTCTCTATATGTTTTCGAACCTACATTCTGTTTAATTATTGACTTTAATCGTATTTTTACTTATTTTTCGCATAATAGGCTTTATCTTTTACTGCTTATAGTTCATCATATAATTTATTTATAATTTTATCATCAAAATCCTCATCAAATTTTCTTGCCATTAAATAATTAACTTTTTCTAATTCATCACAATCCTCTATTGTAAAAATTCTAGGGTGATTAATTTGTCCTTTCCAATTAACATATGTTAATTTATCATAGTATTTGTCTTTAAATCTACTATTCATATAAATCGTTTGAAATATGGATTCATCTGGAACCAAAGAGCCTTTATAATAGTCTATATATTCACCTTTTAATAATATATCATATATTTCTTTAGCACATTCATAGCTCAATGTTCACCATTGACTTCCATAATAGAAATCAATGTTAAGTGTATTTTTTCTATCAAGTAGATTTCCTAAATGTAGTGCAATGTTTATGTATCCCATCTTTAAACATCTTACAAAAAAATTTTTGCTTCTCATCCAATTTGGAAAATACATGTTCATTTTTATTTTTCCTTTTCTTTTTACAGCTATTTCTGATGCCTTTTTTGATTTTCCTTTAAACATTAACTTTCTTTTTTCTGTTAATCTAATTATAAAATCATCATTGCATTCTTCTTTTAAAAAATATTCGTAATATATATTGGCATCATATCCCCTGTCACATACAAATGTACATTTCTTTTCTATGATTGATTTTATATATTCTATACTCTTTAGTGTTTCTCCATTCATTGATTTGAATTCTTTACTTTCCGTTGAATAAATATGACTGTATAAAGATATAGGTTGCTTCTCTTTTTTGTAATTACAGTTGCTTCACAAACATGATATTCTGGATAGATATCATCTTTTAAAGAACTTGCATCTCGTACCTTGCATAGGTCCTCAAATTTTTTCCATATTTTTTTATGATTTCACTATCATCAAGCAATACGAGTGGTTCTTCATCAATCTCATTGAGTACAGCTCTATTGTAATTATTTCTAATGATTTCTAATTCTTCATCATTTATTTTTTCAAGATTTTTAGACAGACGATCAATCGTATAATTAAGTTTTATATTTTCGTCAAGTGCTCTAGATATGTCATTAAGCATTACACTTTGATTCTTCGATAGACCATATAACATATCCATAATAAATTTAGCTGTTGGCTTTTTTAATCCTTCAGTTATTTTATTAGAATAGTTTATAATTTCTCTTTTAGTTTCATATAGATTTGTGTTAAAATTGTTCATGGAAAATTCCTCCAGTATTTTGTTTATTGGTCTAAACTTATTATACTATTTATGAGGTTGATTTTCCTTATAAAACAAGCAAAAACAGGCAAGTTGTGAATATACTTTTTGCCTGTTTTTTATTTTTATCGAAACTCAAAATATTTTACACCTCTATACTACATTTTCAAACAATCAACAATTTAATTTACAATGCACTAAAAATTGCTGGTATTCCATATCCATTAAGATTAGCACAATCTCTATAAAAAACTTAAAGAAATACACTATTTCATTTTTAATTTACTCTCTAATTTATTAATGATTTCTCCATCAATCTTTTCATCAAATTTTCTAGCTATTAGGAAATCACTATTCATAAGTGTATCATAATCATTTATTGTCAAAGTCTTAGGATGTCTGTTTTCACCAGTCCAATCTAAATAAACTTTTATATTCTCTCTAGTATTCGTATAAGGTGTTTTCATAAACAAACTTTGAAACAAAGACTCATCAGGGCAAATAGAATTATCAAAAAAGTCTAAAACTTCTTCATGCCTTTCTAAATAATCTAACATCCACTCCACGCTTGAATGAGTCAATGTCCACCATGAACTTCCAAAGTTATATTCCAAGCCTGTTATATTTTTCCTTTTAAAAAATAAAGTTTTGTATGGTCCCCCTGTTATTAAAATGTATAAATGTTTCAAAATTGTCATTGTTATTGTTTGATTTGCAAAACAAGTTGGATATTTTAAATCATTTCTTTTTTTAAAACGTTTATATATTTTATAATTCCTATCCATCACATCAATATAATTAGCTCCCCTATGCTTTTCTAAGTATTTTTTAATGTAATCGATTGATTTTATTGGAAAATCTTGACCACTCATAAACCAAAAGTAATCATATTGTATATTTGAATAAAATGCTTCTTTTAATAGATTAGTTGTAGCATGAATCATTTGATTCTGACCCCATTTAATATCAAGGCATTTACTTTCATCTAAAATAAACACGTTTTCTTTCTTTATAATTTTATTTGAAATACCACTTTTTTTGTCTATGTGTAAATAAAAAGAAACATCCTCATCATCTAATGTATTGATCATTTTATTTATTTGATTTGGATTTTTATGACATAAAATTAAAAATGCTATCTTCATATACTTTTTAATATACTATAATATTCTTCATATAAAAGTATGATTTATAGTATAAAACTCCTTTTCTTATAATTTAATATATAATAACTATAACGATCCTTTACCATAAACAACGCCTTTAATCGTTTTATAAATAATCGTAAAATCTAACCAGATAGACCAATTATGATAATAATAATCATCTAATTTACAACGATAATTAAATTCAACATCACTTCTACCATTTGCTTGCCACATTCCTGTAACACCTGGTTTACATTTTATAATAGAATTGTAATATTGTCCCATATCTTTCTTTTCTCTTGGTAAATAAGGTCTAGGGCCAATTAATGACATTTCACCTAATAAAACATTAATAAATTGTGGCCATTCATCTAATGACGTTTTTCTTAAAAAATTTCCTACTGGTGTAATTCTTGGATCATTGACTAGTTTTTTATTTGTCAGATATTCTTCTTTGATCTTTGGATCTTTTTCCATCAGTTCATCTAAGATTTTTTCAGCATTTGGTACCATTGATCTAAATTTATAAATTTTAATCATCTTTCCATTTTTACCAATTCTATCTTGACTAAAAATAATACTATCATGATCTCCACTTTTTACATATTTATACTTAACAAAAACTGTCAAAGGAATTAGTATTAAACAACCAACAATTCCTGCACAAATATCAATAAATCTTTTCATCGTATTAGCAAGAGCCGACATTTCATTATTTGCTGTTGCAATCAGTAATTGTCCATCAAAATCCTGAACTTCAGAAGAAAAAGTCATTGTTCCATTAACATCTGGTAAATACTTAACACTTTCAACTTTTCCATAAATATCCGACATCACCTTATCAATTACTTCTTCACTTGCTTCTGGTAAAGCCACAATAATTTGTTCAATTTTTAAATTTTCAATAGCTTCATCTAATTCTTCATAACTATAAATAAAACTATTTTTAATCACATTTTCCTGTTTAAAATCAAATAATCGATCTGTCCAATTGGCATCTACATATCCTTCTACTTGTGTTAAAGCAAAACGATTGTTATTTGATATTTTACCAAGTCTTGCTGCTTCATATCCTGTTCCAATAACTAATGTTTTTCTAGCAAACTGATCTCTAAAAGCAATTCTAATATATCTATCAGCTAGTAAACAAATAATAAACATTGAAGCTACCATGATTGTTAAATGCATTCTTCTTTCATAACCTGTCGATTTTGGTACTAACACAAGTAATGCGATATAAAAACAAAAACTTGATTTAACTAACGCTTTAATTTCATCCCATATTAAACATGTATTTAATGAATAATGTCCATATATAAATAAGAATAGGAAATAAAGTATTCCTGATCCAATGATTAAATCTAAATCCATATGGAAGTATAAACATATAAAGTAATACATTATTACTTCTATTAAAAGTAACATAAAGGGCATTATTTTTCTATTCATATTTTACACCTCTTATTATGTCCATTATATCGTAATTCGATTATTAATGCTATCTTTTCTCTTTTATAGTATAATAGATATATCAAAACTTTGGAGGGTCAATATGAAGTTTTTTTATGAAGGTATCAATAAATTTATGTATAAACATCCTTTTATAAAATCTTGTGTTTATTTTGCATCAAAATTTTGTCCATGGATGGTCGCTATATTTTATTCACTTTTTTTACTAAAAATAGTTATCGAATCACAAACTGGTTTTTATCTTTTATTTATTAAACCATTTGTCGTTTTATTAATTACTGTTCTACTTAGAATATTAATTGATAGACCTCGTCCTATTCAAAAGTATGACCTTAAACCTATTGATGATAAAAAAAGAATAGGTCATTCTTTCCCAAGTATTCATACGAGTTTAGCTATTTCTATTGCTTTGACCGTTATTGCTCGAGGACCAAATATGGGATTATTACTCTCAGCACTTGCTATTACAATTACTTGTACAAGACTGCTTACAGGTGTTCACTATTTAACAGATATTCTTGCAAGTATTTTAATTGCTCTTGGTATCTATATACTCTAACAAAATAAGTTGAACTTATTTTGTTTTTTTACTTTTTTAAAAGAAATTTTGACTTTTAGTGTCTATATATATACTGAAAGGAGAATTTATAATGGAAAAGATAAAACCTAGAATTACTGATTTTAAAAATGATCTTGTATTTAAGTATTTATTATCAAATATGAAAGATGAACAATGTAGGCGTTTATTAAAACTTATCATCGAAGATGTTATGGATATTAAATGTAAGAAAATTAATGTCTTAAATTCAGAGCTTAATCCTCATCATATAAGTGATAAAGATATGATCTTAGATATTCAGGTAATAACAGAAGATGGTGAACTGGTCGATATTGAAATGCAAAACAGTATATTCTCTAAAGAACTCTATCATCGTCTTCAAGCTTATGAAGCTAGAATGATCGATCATCAAGTCAATCGTGGAGATGAAAGATACAGTGACCATCTTCATAAAGTGAATTTGATTACTTTTATTAACGATATTGATAAAGATAATCTTGTATTGATTGACAGTTATGTGCCTAGAAATGAATATGGAAATGTGAGAAAGTTTAACTTAGCAACAAGCTACTTTGTCCAACTTCCATTTATTAAAGTTATTGAAAAAGAAAAAAGACTAGAAAACTTTTCAAGATTAGAAATCTTAATCTACATCTTATATCATGGACTTACCCATGATATAATATCTTTAGATAATGAGGTGGTAACAATCATGAAAGATAAGATGGAACAATTCAATGAAGATGAAGAGCTTGTTTTAGCGGCAGAAAAAAGACAACTTGTTAAAATTCAACATTATCATGAAGGACAAAGAATGCATGAAGAAGGAAAACTAGCAAGTAAAAAAGAAGATACATTAATGCTTTTTAAAAGTAAATTTCCTCAAGAAGATAACGAATTATTAGAAAATCTTACTTTACAACAATATGATCATATATTTAAAGCACTTATTGAAAATAAAGATTTAAAGACGATCAAAAAAATCATTGGAAAATAATCCAATGATTTTTTAATAACACACATAAATATAACGTCCAAATTTAACAAATTCTGTTTTCTTCCTTAAGATACGATCTCTTATTTCAAAACCTGCTTGTTTGATTTCTTGATCCATTTGTTCATAACTTACTAAAACAAGTTTATTACATAATTTTCTAGCACTATTAATAATATCACACTGTTCTTTATAAGTAATCGGTGTATAAAGATTATAAGGAATATCAATAATAGCAATATCATAATGTCCTTGATGCTTATTAATATCATCTTTTGTAATCAACATACCATCAAAACCAAAATGATTAAGATTACATCTTGCTTTCCATGAAATATCCCTTGAAATATCAAATCCTTTGATAGAATACCCTAAAGCTAGTCCTTCTAAAACAACTGTACCCATTCCACAACACGGATCTATCATTGTTTTTGTTTGATCATTTTCTCCAGCAATATTAATCAATGTTCTTGCAAGTCTAATATCTAAAGAATTTGAAAAAGTATTTGGTTTATCATCATATTTTTTCCATGATGGAACACCATGATGATAATACCCAATAATCCATAAGTCATTCACTTTTGTAAGAGCAATTGTATGTTTTGGTTTGGACATATTCACACTACCCGCTATAAACCATGAAATATCTTTACATTTATCAAGTGTTTCTTGATAATCTGGATGGCTAATAGGATTTTTTAAATAAATAACTTTAAAATCTTGATAATTATGATTTTGGCGTTTAACTTCCTCTTTTAAGTCATCAAAATTGGAACTTATCGCCCAAATATCTATTTTTCCCTTCATAAAAACACTTATATTGACATCAATATCTTTATTTGTAATAAAACATTGTTGATATTCTTCATGAAAAAGATATTTAAATTCTAATGCACATAAATCATATTCTTCTGGTGGATAATTAAATAAATAAAAGTATTGTTTCATATTTTTCTTACCTCTAGTGCCCTATTTTAACAATACATCTTCATTTTGGCTACTGAAATAATCATAAATATGATATATTATCTTCAGGAGGCGACTATGAACTATTTAAAAGACTTAAAAGAACAGTTTACTTTTGATCAACTGTTATTAATATTTACATGTTTTAGTTTTACTTTTCCTTTTTATATATTAGGACCTATTTTATTGATTGAATTTATTTATTTGTTAGTATCAAAAAAAGCAATCATTGCCTTAAAACAAACACCACAAATTAAATTTCTCTATTTGTTTGTTTTAATCTCTTTAAGCATCTCCATTATTCATAAAAATATTTTAGGAGCACTTGCAACACTAGGAATATTTATTGTTATTATTTTAATGGTTTATTATCGAAAACATATTAATCAATCGACCTTTGAATTTATTATTGATATGTTGATTGTGTTATCTATTCTTTGGGCAATATATGGAATTTATGAGCAATTTCAAATTTATCATCGTTTAGGTGTTGATCATTTCACCTTTAAAGTTTATGCAAGACGTGAAAATCGCTTAAATAGTGTTTTCTACAATGCCAACTATTATGCGATGATGATTGAATTTATTGCTGTATGTACTGTATATAAATTCTTTACTGTTAAAAATAATCTAAAAAGAAGTATTTTTTATGTTATTGTTGGTTTTTTAAACTTATTTATGCTTTATATGACAGGATGTCGTGCTGGTTATGTAGCAATTGCTGGAGCTATTTGTTTATTTCTTATTTTTAATAAAAACTATAAATTATGTGTTTTGATAGCTCTTGGATGTTTAGGAATTGCAGGCTTCTTTGTTTTAAATCCTGATAAATTCCCTAGAATAGAATATTTGATTTCAAATTTAGATGTTAGAATTCAAATTTGGAGTTGTGCTATTCAAGGTATCAAAGCTTCTCCACTACTAGGACAAGGACCATTTACTTATATGATGATTTTAGATAAATATAATGGACATTTAACACAACATGCCCATAGTGTTTATTTAGATCCTTTACTTTCATTTGGAATTATTGGACTCGCATGCCTTGTTCCTTATATTTATGATAACTGTAAACGTCTTTATAAAGTAAAAGAGCATTATTCTTATATTGCTCTTGTTATGGGATTTATAGGTGTATTATTAATTCATGGTATTTTAGATTATACGATTTTTTGGATACACACTGGTTTATTCTTCTTATTTGTATTATCTAGTTTTGAAATGTTTGAAACAAGTCGTAATTAGCGATTTGTTTTTATTTTTGATATGTTTTATAGATTGTTGCTACTACAAATAAAAGAATAGATAACTCTAAATATTCTATATTAAATACATGTTTATAGACCCAATCAACAATCATAAAAAGCATTGGTATTCCTACCCAAACAATTGTTTCAATTAATTGATTTCTTTTAACATCCATCTTGATCACCTCTTAACAAAATACTACTCCTTTTTATGTTAAGAAAATATCAAGTAAGTGTAAAAAAAGAACTTCTTTCGAAGTTCTATGCTCTTGCATTCATTGTATTTTGTTTTAATGAATTGACATATTCCATTTGATGTTTTGTATTTTCTTTTAATTCTTTTTGCATTCCTTCTAATGTCATATGTTCTACTTCTTTTGCTTCAGATTTCTTTCCACATACTTTTTCAAATGCTTCTTTTGCATCTTGTTGTAATGTGTTTCTCATTTGATTTCTTTGTTCTAATTTCATTTCTGATTCTTTGATTTCTCCTGCAACGGATTCAAAGATTTCTTCTTTTGTTAATTCTTTTCTTGCTTCATTTTCATGTTTTACATCTTGACTATTTTTAAAATACTTTCTTAAAGATTCTTTTGCTTCTGCATTGATTTCATTGATACTCATAATATTTATTCCTCTCTTTCCTAAGACACCTGTAGCTTATACTTTTTTAGATTCTTTGAAAAGAGTATTGTATACAATTTTAATTTCATTAACAAATTATTAATTTTGTAAGAGCTTTATTTGTTAATGGGATTTACAATATATAAAAGAAATATTTGATGCAATTAAACAAATCACTGCTAAAACCAAATAAGCATATAGCATTGAAAAATGACTTACAATATTTCCACAAATCATAGGAAATAAAGTCATTCCTAAAGCATACACTGCTTGGAAGAAGCCCATAGCTGTTGACTTTGATTCTTGTGGTACATATTTCATAGCTTCACTTGTTAGATATGAAAATAAGATTCCTGTTGCCATACCTGGTAAAATTTGTAAAACAAAGATCATATAGACTGATGAACATTGTGGTACTAAAACACAATAAAGTGCAGTTGTTAAAAATGTAACAGTAATACATGTTCTAACGCCTAATTTCATACATACATCACTTGATGCCATTTTAGCAAAACAAACTGCTGATAACATATAAATAATAGAAGATAATCCTATAGACATAGAATTTGTTCCTAAATTTTTTATAATTCGTGTTGTAAAAGACATAGTTGTTGTCATTTGTACCCCTTGTTGAACAAGTGCAAGAAGCGAAAAGACAATTAAATTCTTTTGTGTACATACTTTTAATAAACTTGAAATTTTTTTCTTTGTTGGTTATATTTTTTCTTTAGGAAGTAATGAAATAAATAAAGCAGAAATGATTTCTGAAATCACACTTAATAAACAAATCATTTGCATTCCTATTTTTTCATAAAGAAGTGTACTTGTAATAAATCCTAATAACATTCCTAAATTGTTAGCGACAATAATTCTTTTGTTTGTTGGTCTTTTGGATAAAAACTCATATATAAAACCATAAAAGAAATCCACATTGCACTGGTAAATCCTGAAAAAAGATTTCCAATCAAAAAACCAATTCCATTATTAAAAATAATTCTAAACAAAGAAGCACATCCTGATGATAAAGCTCCTATTAACATAATCATTTTATGCTTATTTCTATAATTGTCTAATAATCCTACCGGTAAACGTAAAACCATTTGTGAAATACCATAGCTTCCTATAATAATTCCAATAAATGACGTACTTGTTTGAATCATCGTAAGATAAGGTGTTTAATAAGGGATATAGACATATTGCGCAAACCAGAAAAAGATAACAGCAATAAATAAGATTTTTTGTTTATTTAACTTCATTTTTAGTTCCTTAAATAATTTCAAAATGTTTTAAAGCATATTCTATGCCATCTTCACTTACTGGTTTTGTAACATAGGTTGCATGTTTTTTAGCTTCTTCTCTCCCATTTCCTACACATACAGAAATTCCTGCAATATCAAACATAGGAATATCTACTTCAGCATCACCAAAAGCAATGATATCTTCTTGATCTATTTTTAAATAATCAATAAGTTCTTTAATTGCCTCTTGTTTATCAATATGTTTTAATGCACAATCTCCAAAGATTGCTTTTTCTCCTTTTCCACCCCACGTTAAATCTTTAAATTCAGGAAAAGCTTCTTTAAAATCTAAGTAATCTTGATAACTTTCTAAAATATAATTGATTTTTGTTACATTTTCTACATAGAGACACTTTGGAAAAGTCATTGCTGGATAAATTTCCATCACATCAGGATCTTTCATCCCATATTGTCTTAAAGCTTCTACACCACGTACTTTAAAATTTAAAGAACCATATAACCCATCATTTGCTTCAATATAGTATTCTAAATGATGTTGATTTAAATAATCGACAATTCTTTTAACATCTTCTACTTGAATTGTCTCATCTTTAATCACTTTATTATCTAATTCAATATAAGCACCATTACCACCAATCATTCCATCAAAACCAATATATAAAATGGGCTCTTCTATATGGCTTCTACTTCTCCCAGTAACAATAACTGCAAAATGTCCATTTTCTCTCGCCTTAGAAATTGCTCTTTTTGTACTTTCAGGTAAAGTCCCATCATAATCAATTAATGTTCCATCCACATCAAATAGTAATAATTTTTTCATAAATTCACCCCAAACTATTATGACATCATTTTTATTTTCTTCTATAATCCTTCATTTATTGAAAAACCAATACATCTTTTCATAGATTTTTGCTATATATTATTTGGTATGGGACACTTAGTCCAAAAGTATATTTTTATTTGTTCCATCATGTTGTAATTTGGTGAAAAACCATAAAGACGGTAGCGCTTTGATCAAAGGACGTATTCTTCGTTTACATAGATATTCCTAGGAAAATATGAAAAACGGAAGTGATGGAAATGACAGCTTATGAAGCTATCATGATTATGTTAGGTACACTAACATTAATGATGTCGATAATAAGTATTGTTATTAAATTACTTCTATATATTATAGAAAATAATGCAAAAAAATAACTACCCCATGTCTCTGGCAAAGTGTGAGGTAGTTATTTTATTCACATAAAATCCTATAAACCTTTTTCAGTTAATTCACGTGCAACATCATCTTTGATTGTAACACCTGCTGCTTTTAACTTGGCAATCTTATCTGCAAATTGTGGTAAGTATTTTTCATGAGCAATCAATAATTCATTTAAAACATTGACCATTTTTTGTCCTGATACTGTTTGTGGATTTAAAATGAATGCTTGCATTAATAATCCATAATCACCAGTTACAGCTGCTTCTTCAACACATAATTCCATGTTTTTCATGCATTGTAACCATCCTCTTTGAGCTGGTTGTAATGGTCCAAAAGCAATTGCTCTTGCTCCTGTTGAACCAATATAAGATGAAACTTCTACTGCACAGTCAGCTGGTAAATCTGGGACAGATCCATTATTTTTAGTTGTTACCACGATATGTGATAATTTATTTCCATAGATTGAAGCAATTGTTTCACAAGCCGCATCTGAATAATGTGCTCCTCCACGTTTTGCTAATTGTTCTGGTTTATGATCTAAATCTGGATTTTTATATAATTCAAATAATTCATGTTCTGTTTGTTGTACTTGTTGTCCACGAGTTCCTACCTTAGGATCATTGTATTCTTCTAAACCATGAGCCAACATTTCTTCTTCACGATAATAATATCTATGATATCCGCATGGGATCATATTCATTTGAAGTAATTGTTCTTTAAAGAATGGAATATCATGAATGTTTGCAGGAATTCCCATATCTTTTCCTTCATACATTGCTTCAATGATATCTTTAGTCACTTCTTTACCGTTTTCATCATATACTTTATGCCAATGGAAATGGTTTAATCCAGCAAATTTATAAGTTAATTGATCTAATGTTTTACCAATTGTTTTTGGTTCATCAAGCATTGCTCCAACAGGAACATTACATAAACCAATGACTTTATCCCATTTACCAAATCTCATAACCGCTTCAGTTACCATTCCTGATGGATTTGTAAAGTTAACAAGCCAAGCATCTGGGCATAATTCTTTCATATCTTCAACGATTGATAAAATAACTGGAATTGTTCTTAAAGCTTTAAACATACCTCCAGCACCATTTGTTTCTTGACCTAACATACCATAGCTAAATGGAATTCTTTCGTCTTTAATACGAGCATTTAATAAACCAACTCTAAATTGAGTTGTAACGAAATCTGCATCTTTTAATGCTTCTCGACGATCTAATGTTAGATGAACTTTAACATCATAAGGAGAAGCATCCCACATACGTTGTGCCATTTTACCAACGATTTCTAGTTTTTCTTTCCCATCTTCAATATCAACAAGCCAAATTTCTTTGATTGGAAGTTCATCATATCTTTTGATAAATCCTTCCATTAATTCTGGTGTATAACTACTTCCTCCACCAATTGTTACAATTTTTACAGGTTTTTTACTCATTTTTATATCCTCCATTTTTGACACATTCATTATAGCATAGAGGTATAGACAAGTATGTTTCTTTCATAAAATGAAAAAAATAGAAGCTTTTCACTTCTATTTTAATTCATCTAATACTTTATAAATTTCTTCAGCAACTTCATCCATTGATTGATTTCCATCAACGTTAGTAAGTTCACCTAACATTGTGTAGTAATCAATTAAAGGTTTAGTTTGTTTATTGTAAGTATCAATACGTACTTGAACTGCTTCTTCACTTTCGTCAGAACGTTGTGTTAATTCTCCACCGCATACGTCACAAACACCTTCTTTTTTAGGTGGGTTATAAACGATATGATATGATTTTCCACAATCAGCACAAGTTCTTCTTCCTGATAAACGTTTAACTAATACATCTTCAGGAATATCTAAGTTGATTACAGCATCAATTTTAAAATTGAACATTGAACAAATATCAGCTAATTTTCTAGCTTGAATGATTGTTCTTGGGAAACCATCTAAGATGAAACCATTTTTAAATTCTTCAGTGTTAATATTTTCTTCTAAATATTCTTGAATCATTTGAATTGTAAAATCATCTGGTACTAAATAACCAAAAGAAATAAAATATTTAGCAATAACACCAAATTTTGTTTCTTCTTTAATTGCTTTTCTAAATAAATCTCCTGTAGAAATTTGTTTTAAACCATATTTTTCCACCAATTTAGCAGCTTGAGTTCCTTTACCAGCACCTGGTGGACCCATTAAAATTATATTCATTACTATCTCTCCTTTAAGCAATGCCTATTATATGCTTTTTTTTCATTAAATGGAACTAATTTATGAAAAAAAGAATACTTTTTTAACGATTCTATAATTCTTTTTTAAAGAAAGGGTTTTCATTTATTTTTTCCATCTAAAATAAAACTCTACACCGTCTTCTAAATTATGAACTCCATAACTCATTTCATGAAGTTCTAAAATATTTCTAACGATTGCAAGACCCAAGCCTGTACCTTTTTGATCATCACTGACAAAAGATTCCCAAATAGTGTCCATTCTATTTTCATCAATTTGTTTTCCCTTATTTTCAATCGAAAATTCATTTTCTTTGATTTTAATTTTGATCGTACTATTAATAAATGCATGTTTGATTGCATTTGATAAATAATTTTGAATAACCATTTCTATTCTTTTTCTATCACCTACAATTAAAACATCTTCTCCTTGTATTTCTATCTTTAATTTTTTATCCATTAATAATTGTTCATAATCATCAATAATATCTTCACTTAGCTCTCTTAAATCAATTTCTTTTTTATCTAAAGTAATCGCCTTAGCTTCAAGTTTTGATAAATCTAACATTTGTAATACTAAATCATTAATAACACTAATTTCTTTATTGATCACCTCTATATACTTAGCTTTTTTATCTTCATCATCTACATTTTCTAATAAATCAATATTTCCATTAATAATAGCAAGAGGTGTTTTAATCTCATGAGTAAATTGAGCAATAAATTCTTTTCTTAATTGTTCCATCTTCTTCACTTGATCTATTTCTAAATTCAATGCATCTATATTTCTTTTCAAGTTAGAAGACATTGTATTAATATGACTTGAAAGACTTGATAACTCATCACTTCCTTTTGTATCTAAAACGCCTTCAAAATTATTATTTGTGATTTCCATTGCAACACGATCAATTTCTTTAATACGTCTTGTTGTCATATAAGAAATCAAATATGAAAATAAAACAATAAATAAGAAACCACCTAAAAGTAATGGAAAATTATCTTTAATCAAATCATTTTTTAATTGATTTCTTCCTCCACTTTGAAAATCATAGAAAATAGCAATTAAGGCATTGGGGGCTGGTTCTTGTCCTTCAACGTAACCATGATGCTCATCTAAAGGAAGAAGTAATACAGAATATGAATAATCATCTAGTATCTTTGTAAAAGAAGCATACGTTAATGTTCCTTTTTTAAGAGAGGTTGCAATTTCATTTGTCTTTTTTATAGCAGTTTGCGAATTAGAGTCAATTGAAACATCATCTAAAAAAGTAGCAAGCCCTGCATAGACATTTGAAAAATGTTCATTTACAGCCTTTTTAGATAATTCATTTATTTTTGATGTAGAAACTCTTGTATCCCCATAAGCTTCCTCTTCATTTTTCTTTAAATGTACTTCGCCATTTTCTACATAGGCTTCATAAAATGCTTCAACGGTATTTCCTTTTTTTTGACCAAAGATATCTGTATTATAATGTATAAAAGTCGGTTTAACCTTATAATACCGATTTTTTGTATTATATGTTGATTGTGATGTATCTTTAAAGTTCTTTAATTCTTCAATTTGTCCTTCAAAGTATAAATGAATATCATCATATTCATTTTTTTCAACATCTTTAATTGTTTCTATTAATAACTGATATTGTTCACTTGATAAAGATGACAAATCAATATAATAACGTGCATCATAGAAATCATCAGAATAATCTGTATCTACATCACTCTCATTAATTTCTACAAAAGGATCATGTACAATAAGTAAATGATCATCTTTTTCATATCCGTATTGTTCGATTGGATTTCCATAAGTATCTAAAAGATATATTTTAGTTGAATCATCTTTAGGTAATTCACTTAACCCCTGTTTTATTTTATCTAAATCATACTCTCTATACTCTCCATTTTTATTAGAAATAGCGGTACAATAATTTATATAATCATCTGAAGTACT
>ERZ780154.431-NODE-431-length-33338-cov-3.59301_pt1 | contig 33338 bp, 25 predicted proteins | sample MGYA00511568_ERZ780154 | MGnify/ENA primary metagenome ERZ780154 (study PRJEB29588, sample SAMEA2142525) | human gut metagenome | biome: human gut; feature: human-associated habitat; material: faeces | place: Denmark | collected 2008/2010 ...
AAAGTCCGATACCCTCAGCGCCAAGCTCACGAGCTTTCTTAGCGTCTGCCGGTGTATCTGCATTGGTACGAACCTTTAATGTTCTGTACTTGTCAGCCCATGCCATAACACGTCCGAACTCGCCTGCGATGGTAGCGTCAACAGTCTTGATCTCGCCATCATAGATATTACCGGTTGTACCGTCGATGGAGATCCAGTCTCCCTCATGGAACTCTTTGCCGGCCAGTGTAAACTTCTTATTCTCCTCGTCCATAGCGATGTCGCCGCATCCGGATACACAGCAGGTACCCATACCACGTGCAACTACGGCAGCGTGAGATGTCATACCGCCACGAACGGTTAAGATACCCTGGGAAGCCTTCATACCAGTGATATCCTCCGGAGATGTCTCAAGACGTACTAATACGACCTTCTCTCCTCTTGCATTCCAAGCCTCTGCATCCTCTGCAGTGAATACGATCTTACCGCAGGCAGCACCAGGAGATGCTCCAAGACCTTTGCCCATCGGTGTAGCAGCCTTTAATGCAGCAGCATCGAACTGCGGATGAAGCAGTGTATCGAGGTTACGCGGGTCGATCATCAATACTGCCTCTTCCTCTGTCTTGTGTCCCTCATCTACGAGATCGCAGGCGATCTTTAATGCAGCCGGAGCTGTTCTCTTACCGTTACGGCACTGTAACATGTAGAGCTTCTTGTTCTCTACTGTGAACTCCATATCCTGCATATCATGGTAATGGTTCTCAAGAGTCTCGCAAACCTTTAAGAACTCAGCGTATGCCTCCGGGAACTCCTGCTCCATCTGAGCGATCGGCATAGGTGTACGGACACCTGCAACAACGTCCTCGCCCTGTGCATTGATTAAGAACTCACCCATAAGCTTGTTCTCACCGGTTGCCGGATCACGGGTGAATGCAACACCTGTACCAGACTCGTTGTTTAAGTTACCGAATACCATAGGCATTACGTTAACTGCAGTACCCCAGGAATACGGGATATCGTTGTCACGACGGTATACGTTTGCACGCGGGTTGTCCCAGGAACGGAATACAGCCTCGATTGCAAGCTTTAACTGCTCTACAGGATCTGACGGGAAATCAGTTCCCAGCTGATTCTTGTACTCAGCCTTGAACTGCTCTGCCAGAGTCTTTAAGTCAGCAGCGGTGAGGTCGATGTCGTACTGAACACCCTTCTCCTCTTTCATCTTGTCGATGAGCTGCTCAAAATACTTCTTACCAACTTCCATAACGACGTCAGAGAACATCTGAATGAAACGTCTGTAGGAATCATATACGAAACGCTCGAATGCCGGATCCGGGTTTCCTGCGATCATTGCTGCTACTACGTCATCATTTAATCCAAGGTTTAAGATGGTGTCCATCATACCCGGCATGGAAGCTCTCGCACCAGAACGTACCGATACCAGTAACGGATTCTTCAGATCACCGAATTTCTTACCGTTGATCTCCTCCATCTTCTTAACGCCTTCCATAGCCTGAGCCATGATCTCGTCGTTGATCTTACGTCCATCCTCGTAGTACTGCGTACAAGCCTCTGTTGTGATTGTGAATCCCTGTGGTACAGGAAGTCCGATGCTTGTCATCTCTGCAAGGTTGGCACCCTTACCACCGAGCAGATTACGCATGGTCATGTCGCCTTCGCTAAACATATAAACCCATTTGTTCGCCATTTTGCTAATTCCTCCTAAACTATACTTACTATGTAACTATGTCAGAGCCAACCCCTGCCATAATTCCGCAAACGAATGTACGTCTCCCAAAACGCACACATCTATAATATCATACTTTTGCTAAATAGCAACAATTATTTTCGTCTCTTTTTGCTGTTTTTTGTCACAATTTCACAATTCAAAACCTTGTTCCATGATGTGGAACGCATAGTGTTTTGAAAACAGTAAAAGAGACCGGGCACTCTGCCGGTCTCTCTCCCCACACAAAAATGAACTATTCTTCTTTCTTAAATTATGCGATCTTCTTTCTTCTTACGATCACGCATGCACATGCACATACTGCAGCAAGTGCTGCAATGCCAAACGCACTGCCCTCACCTGTCTTCGGGGAGGTCACTGCTGTTGTTCCGGCAGAAGTACCGTTTCCAGTCTTCATTGTCTCATAATATTCCGGTGAGTAATTATTGTTATCACTGGATGCAACAGTTGCAGCCGGAATGCGGATAATTGCCATCGGGGAGAAGGAAGTAAAGGTTGCCGTCACAACGCCATCTCCTGCTGTTGCAGACTCTACATACCAGTTACCGTCATGATGCTGATGTAAAATGCATACATTATCTCCTGCACTTACAGCAACAGAGAATTTCAGTGTAACCGGGTTGGTCTCAGATGCGCCTGCAACACTATAGTCGCCAGCTCCCAGCACATCTACATTCTGTCCAAACTGAGCTGTTACAGCTGCCTGTGCCGCTGCTACCTGGGCTGCGGTCAGCTGTTTTACCTGTACCTCAATTGCATTGCCGTTTGCATCTGTTGCCGTTGCAGCTACTGCGCTGAAATTTCTTACATAAGTTACGCTTCCATTTGATGTGGAAGTGGATGTGCTTGTGCTGGTACCGCTGCCTGATGTTGTACCACTTGTTGCATTGTTGGTTACGCTCGGTGCAGCAAATGCAGTTGTGCTTACAGCGAATGTAAGAACCATTGCTGCTACGATTGTGATAATTTTCTTCATTGGTTTTTTCTTCCCTTCTTTTTATTTTGTGTGGTCTATATCAACGCTTTGCGTTAATATCAAGAATCTTCCCCGATATAGAACAGATCCAATATCATCTCATAGAACTGTTCCTCATCCACATGAAATTCTTCATAATAATCTCCCATCACCTGTTCTCCCGGAACCACCTGCAGGCTTTCCTCTGAAAATCCGCAGGAAATCCCTGTCAGCGCAAGTGATAGTATCTGGGTTCTGGAGAGGTTCGTCAGCACAGAATCTGAAATGCCCGCATACATCCGGAACGGTGTTCTAAGATCGGCTCTCGTCTCACCAATGACCTTTTCCACAAATGCTGTAAGATACTCTTTCTGCCGTTGCAGACGATACTGCGCACTGTACGCTTCATCGCAGTCTCTCCACCTCACAAAACGATACGCCTGCTCATTATTGAGCGTTACTGTCTCTCCCGCATGGTAGTTCTCAAAATCCTGTTCCAGAAAAACCGTCACCCCGCCAGCCATTCCATTCAGACTCTCAATGGAATTCAGACTAAATGTGACATATGCATCAATCGGGAGATTATAAAATAGTCTCGACACTGCACGTTCCACCAATTCACAACTTTTTGTGCCTCCATCCCCAAATGCATACTGGAGTGCCAGATGATCCTGCAGTAATCCAAGCGGCTCCCCCGTCATATAGAACGTTTCCAGATCCGTCATCGTGTCACGCGGAATTGCCACAATCCGCAATTTTTTCTGCTCCCGGTCGATCACCACAAGAAAATTGGCATCTGACTGTGCGCCTGAACCAATCACACCGCCGGCGGACTTCATATCATTTTCTGTATCCAGTCCCATACACAGAATCGTGCTGATTTTTTCATTCCGGCGGTAAGTTTTTCCATGGTACAAGACGGTGTCTTCTAACACGCATCCATCTGTCTCATATCCCGAATCCGTCCCACATACGGCATGTTTTCCCAGACTGTGCATGGCAGAAAGCCAAATTCCTCCCGCTGCTGCGCATACGATTATGACAAGAAGCAGAACAGCCAGCAGGATACGGCATGCCAAGGTTCTTTTATGTCTCACTCTCATAGACCTGTACCGCCTCCACCAGCAAACGTTTTTCACTTTGATTTTTAATGCAGGTCGACAACGTCAGCAATTTACTATCCGCTGTCACCGCAATATCTTCGCGTATAACATCCGTCTCATCGCCATTTTCCTTGAGGGAACTTAAAAATGCCTCTCTTTCCTCCGGTTCTGTAAAGGATGCAAAGCTGCCCATCAGGTGTCTGTCATCATAAGCTATTGCAGCGAACACCTGATAAACCCGTTCCCTTTCCGGTGTAATCACATAGACATATGGATGCTTCTCCATATAGCTTTCATCCTGATATTCATGCAGTGATCCAAACATAGTGCCGTTTTTCATATGATGTCCATAGACTACCGTGTTATTATCTGAAAAATCTCCGGCATTGCATGGTTCGACATAAATAGATCCCGGCAGACCATTCTGCCCTTCCGCAGTGTGTGACAGATAATAATCATCATAGGGATTCTCTGCATCCTGCTTGCGCAGCACCGGATAGCTGACTTTCGTGTCCGGTATATAAATCCATGCACAAATATCTTCATTTGTCTGCCACAGCGTATCAAAATCCACCTTAGGAACCGGTCCATAAATCTGCGCTTCGATCTGCTCTGTAACTTCTGCCTGAACCACAACGCTCTCCTGACTCATCTGTTCATACTGGCGCTGAATCATCGCCTGCCGGACAGTGTGAACCACAAGGTACAAAATGCACACAATGGCAATGCCTGCCAGTACAATCTGTGCAATCCTGTGTATCTGTTTTTTCTTTTGCTGCTCTTTTTCTTCGTTTAACATTTCACCGAACTCCTACTGTGATTCTACTATGATTGTACCCCCCCCCCAATTTTTTTGTCAATATTATTTTCTGCCATATTTCTTGTCATCTGCCCACCATTTTTAGACATTATTTCCTAATTTCAAAAAATACCGCAGACAGGATTCCCCCGCCAGGCGCGGTCACTTGCGACACGTATCCTATAACGAAAAAACTGTCACCCTACCGAACCTGGTTCGATAGGATGACAGTTCTCTGTCATAAGAATATTCTTTTTACCACGCAAACTTCTGTGCAAAGTAAGCATCCAGTTCCTCGATCTTGATGCGCTCCTGCTCCATCGTATCACGGTCACGCACGGTCACAGCACCATCGTTCTCAGACTCAAAATCGTATGTTACGCAGAACGGAGTTCCGATCTCATCCTGTCTTCTGTATCTCTTACCGATATTGCCTCTGTCGTCGAATTCACAGTTATATTTCTTGGAGAGCTGTGCGAAAATCTTCTCTGCGCCCTCGTTTAACTTCTTGGAAAGCGGAAGCACTCCGACCTTAACCGGAGCCAGTGCCGGATGGAAATGAAGCACGGTTCTCATATCCGGCTTCTCCTCGGTACCGATGTTCTCCTCATCGTAAGCCGCGCATAAGAATGCCAGTACCACGCGGTCTGCACCGAGAGACGGCTCAATGACGTACGGCAGATAACGCTCATTCTTCTCGTCGTCAAAGTAGGTAAGATCCTGACCGGACGTCTCCTGATGTCTGCCGAGATCATAGTCGGTACGGTCTGCGATGCCCCAGAGTTCACCCCAGCCAAACGGGAATAAGAACTCGATATCCGTCGTTCCCTTGCTGTAGAATGCAAGTTCTGCCGGATCGTGATCGCGCAGACGCATCTCGTCTTCCTTAATGCCGAGAGAGATCAGCCAGTCACGGCAGAAGCCTCTCCAATACTGGAACCACTCCAGATCGGTTCCCGGCTCGCAGAAGAACTCCAGCTCCATCTGCTCAAACTCACGGGTACGGAATGTAAAGTTACCCGGCGTAATCTCGTTACGGAACGACTTTCCAACCTGGCCGATTCCAAACGGGATCTTCTTGCGGGAAGTTCTCTGAACATTCTTGAAGTTTACAAAAATACCCTGTGCGGTCTCCGGTCTTAAATAAACCGTATTCTTTGCATCCTCGGTCACGCCCTGGAATGTCTTAAACATCAAGTTGAACTGGCGGATGTCTGTAAAATTGTGCTTGCCACAGCTCGGGCACGGAACCTGGTTCTCCTCGATGAAATTCTTCATCTCCTCCTGTGTCCATCCGTCTACGGAGCTCTGTAAGGTGATGCCCTTCTCCTCCGCGTAGTCCTCGATAATCTTATCCGCGCGGAAACGCTCATGGCACTCCTTACAGTCCATCAGCGGATCCGAGAAACCGCCGAGATGTCCGGAAGCCACCCACGTCTGCGGATTCATCAGAATCGCACAGTCCACACCGACATTGTACGGATTCTCCTGAATAAATTTCTGCCACCATGCTCTCTTGACGTTATTCTTCAGTTCGACGCCCAGATTGCCGTAGTCCCATGTATTTGCAAGTCCGCCGTAAATCTCCGATCCCGGATATACGAAACCTCTTGATTTTGCCAGCGCCACGATTTTGTCCATTGATTTTTCCATTCTAAATTCCTCGCCTTTCTTAGGTTATATTGTGATATGTTTATTTGTAAACAATGAAAGTATATACGTCTGTCTCGAACGAGCCGTCGCCGGACGTGCTCTCTGTCTGCTCGGTATCATCCGTATGCACGGTCTCCCCGGTCATTTCCGCCTGTTCGGTTCCCGGAAGCTGCTCGGTGCCGGTGTTCTCCTGCCCGGTCACATCCACAGCTGCCGTCACACTTCCCGTCTCAAGATAATATCCGTCACGGATCGATACGCTGTCGGTTCCAGTCAGCTTCACATTCTGACAGGAGACATAGCAGATCTCACCGTCCACTTTCACATCTGTATTGGCACGGATAATAGCCACTTTCAGATCATCCTCAGAGTAAATATCCTGCTTTGTGGCAGCTCCCACAACCTTGCCTTCCTCCACGCGGGCGAACTCCCCGTCGTAGACGTATCCTGCCGCCAGAGAGGCAACGACTTTCCCCTGATAGAGTTCAATTCCGTTAAACGCGGTATAATCCTCCGGTGTCTTGTACTTCATCTTAAGCTTCGCCACACCGTCTTCCACCTTAAGGCTCTCCACCTCGACTGCATTTTTGCCATGCTCCGCGGTGTAATCTTCCACCTCTGCATCCACATAGGACTTCAGTTCCGTCTCATCGTAGTAGGACTGATCGAGCGACTCCACATCCAGCGACTCTATCACGCCTTTCTTTCCCACGTACACGACACTTTCCTCTCCCTCCAGCGAGGTACCGCATCCGGAGAGAAGTCCCACACACAACAGTACACTGCAGACCGTGCACACTAATCTCTTCATCACATAATCTCCATTCTTTCTGAAAAAGTATCGGTGATATTATACTATTTTAAAAACATGATTTCAACCTTTTCCGCATCCTCAAGTATCTTTAACGACTTGAAGGCGTGTCCCACGTACACGCCAAAATAGCTGCGCAAAAGTCTGGTCAGTTCTTCCAGCACCTGCCCGCTCACGGAAAACGTATATAATTTTTCAATCCGCGCCAAGATCACGTACTGCATGGTATAGACGGTGGATTCATTCAATTCCACCGCATCCGGTGCCTTATTGCGGCATTCTGCACAGAGAATCCCGCCGCGCTTGACGGAAAACCAGGTCAGATGCTCCCTGCTGCCGCAGGAAAGACAGGAAAACACATTCGGAGCCTCGCCGTTTACCGCCAGCGCCTTCAGTTCAAACACCGCGCGCACCAGCCGGTTGTCGTAGGCACTGCTCGCAAGGGCGCGCAGCGACTGGTACAAAAGCTTTAGCATCTCGCGCTCATCGTTATTTTCCTGACAATAATAATCCGCAAACTCCAGAAAATAGAACCCGTAATATGTAGCATCAAAATCCCCGGTCAGTTCCCGGAAATAGTTCTGAATCGTCGCTCTGGCAAGCGTGTAAGCACTTCTTCCCTCGAACAGCTCGAACTCTCCGAAGCAAAACGGATTGGCAGCTGCGAGAAGCTGGCTGTTCGGCCGCCTCGCTCCCCGCGCAAATGCTGTGATCTTCCCTCTTTCTTTTGTCAGCAGTGTAATCCGCTTGTCATATTCGCCAATCGGCATTACCTGTAAGACCATCCCGGTCACCACAATATTGTTTCCCATCCGGCTGTTCTTCCCCCGCCAAAATATTACTGCTCTCCTGCACATCCACTGCATTCCGGTAGCGCAGGTAATCAGTCACTCTTCCTGATACTAAAAAGTCTCTCCAGGCTTCCTCCATCGGCATATCCTCCGTTTCTTTGACGCTTCCCGTCTCTAAGATTAGGTTCTCCGATGGTTCCGCCATTATACCAGCAAAAAATTGGCAGTATCAGATATCGTCTTTATTGTACCCGAAGTTCTTCATCATCAGTTCGCTGTCGCGCCAGTCCTTGCGCACCTTCACCCACAGTTTTAAGTTCACCTGCGTATCCAAAAGCCGCTCCATCTCGTAGCGGGCGTTCGATCCGATCTTTTTTAACATCGAACCGCCTTTTCCGATGATGATGCCCTTGTGGGAATCGCGCTCGCAGACGATCGTTGCATCGATGTCGATGATGTTCTGCCCTCTCCGCTCCTTCATCCGGTCAATGTAGACCGCGATGCCGTGCGGGATCTCATCATCCAGAGCATGAAGCGCCTTCTCACGGATAATCTCCGCGACAATGGCACGTTCCGGCTGGTCTGTAACCGTCTCCTCGTCATAGAACATCGGTCCGTACGGCAGGTACTTGAAAATCACGTCCACAACCGTATCCAGATTCTGCTCCCGGAGTGCTGATGCCGGAACGATCTCTGCAAAATCAAACACCTTGCGGTAAGCATCGATATACTCCAGGATCTTTTCCCGCTCCACGGTATCCACCTTGTTGATAATTAAGATGACCGGCGTTTTCGTCTTCTTTAGCTGCTTTATGATATGCTGCTCGCCTGCCCCGATAAACGTGGACGGCTCCACCAGCCAGAGAATGACATCCACCTCCGAGAGCGTGTGCTCCGCCACATTCACCATATACTCTCCGAGCTTATTCTTCGCCTGATGAATGCCCGGCGTATCCAAAAACACAATCTGTCCGCGCTCCATATCCGTATACACGGTCTGGATGCGGTTTCTGGTCGTCTGCGGCTTGTTCGACGTGATGGCAATCTTCTGACCGATCAGATGATTCATCAGCGTCGATTTTCCCACATTCGGTCTTCCTATAATCGTCACAAATCCGGATTTAAAATTATCTTTCATCGTTCTCCTCGTTTCTGTACTGTTTTCCCCGCCCCGCATCAGGTCAGGCTCTCAAGTGTCTCAAACATCTGTTTTTCCGATGTCAGCACATCTTCATTGCCGATCACACACAGGCTGCCGTCTGAGAGCACCGACGCAATCAAAGGCTTCAATGCGCGGATGTCCGCCGGCTGTGCCCCGATAATCTGGCTCCGCTCCTTAGAAAGCGTCTCGTAATCCAGCTCCTGCAGATAGGCTGTCATCGAACGCGCACCCTTCGCGCTCGGGTTCATCGGCGTGTCCATATCGCTGATCGTTCCGATGATATATCCTGTCATCTCGCGCTCATCGGCATCAAACTTCTCAAGGTACGCCGGAATACCGTCATAAATCTCATTCGTTGCGGAGAGATTCGGATCCCGGTAGGACACAAAATACGTATCTCCGTTCCTCATATATCCGTTCATGCAGCCATAAGCGCCGCCCTTGACGCGGACATTGATCCACAGGTAATCGTATCCTAAAATTACTTTTAAGATGCGGAGCGCCCCGTGATAGGAAAAGCCGTGTGCGGCATAATTTCCGGCACGCGCCACATACTGCACCTGGGATGCATCCATAAATCCCTCGTTCTTTTTTGCCAGCGGATAGGACGGCATAGTGCGTTTCTTATCCGGCTGGTCCGACACATACAATACATTTTTCAATGCAGCCGACGCCTGCGTCACCGCTGGGATCTCCGACTCCTCGCAGGTTGCACTCACCAGCATACGCTCCGCTGTAAAAATGGTTTTCACAAGGGAGGACAGCTTCTCCATCAGCTGCTGCTTTTTCTCCTCAAAATGCTCCTCGTAATCCGCGATCACGCGGTAGCAGGCAATGCCCGCCGTCGCATCCTGGCAGTAGGCAGCCGCCGAAAAATACGACAGCGCTCTCGTATATGCCACGGAATGTCCGGAAGCGCTCAGTCCTGCCTGTAATCTCGACTTTAACTGTGCCAGTATCTCGTAGATGCGCTTCTCATCCGCAAGATGCGAGGTCAGAAGGATCTCTTTGATCAGGCGCATTGCATCCGGCAGTCTCGATGCGAGCACTTTCGTGCGCACCTCATAGTAAAGTCCGATTTCGCCCTGCTTTTTGACGTTCGGGTAGATGCCGATGCTGCTGCCGATTCCTCCGGTGTACATATTGATCTCATTGGCAAGCGCCGCGTAGGAATGATTGTCCGTATCCACATATCCCAGCACCGCCTTTAGGATGCCAAGGTAAGGCAGATCCTCCGGCAGAATATCGCACACATCAAACAGATAAGTCAGGTAATCGATGCCGTTCGTGTCCATCTCATGCGCAATGACAGACACACCCTCCGTCTCAATCTCACGGTTAAGAAGCGGCGCCGCCTCTTTTTTCAGATCCGCTCTCGTAAGGCGCGGAATCTTCTCTAAGTCTTCCTTCGGCGACGGCTCTTCCTGATACTGCTTTAAGTGCTTCGTGTCTGCGATCAGCTTCTTTCGCTCTTCCCTGGACAATCCCGCTTTGTATTCGGAAAGCTTCTTCTCCAGCGCGGCATCTCTCTTTGCGCCCAGCCCCTGCTCCGGCACCGTAATCACTACCGACGCATGCGGATTGTCCAGCAGATAAGTCTTTACCAGTTCCTCATAATATCCGGTTCCGATCTGATCCTTCAAAAACTGGTAGGTGTCCAGCGCTTCCAGATGCATAAACGGCTGCATATCATCGAACAGCCAGCTGTCCAGACACTGGATTCCGTAGAGCAGTCCCTTCGGAAACTGTCCGAAATCCGCCTCCCGGAAACGGAACTCCGAGCTGTTGATTCCGGCCAACAATGCGTTTTGATCAATTCCGTCTGCCACCTGTGCCTGCAGCGTCTCACGGATCACCTGCAAAAACTGCTCCTTCTGCTCCTGATTCGCATTTTTTGCAATCACAGAAAATACCGGCTGCAGCGTGCTGTTATCATAGCCGCCGCCGATGTCCATACCGATTCCCGCATCGATCAGCGCTTGCTTAAGCGGCGCTCCCGGCGCAGAAAGCAGCGCATAGTCCAAAACGTCAAACGCCTGGTATAACTTTTTGTCCAGAACGGTTCCGACCACCACATTGTAAGACAGGTAGCTGTTGTCCGTAAGCGGCTCCCCCGATGCCACCGGATAAGGCTTTACGATCTCCACCGGCGCGGCGAACGGCTTCTGCATCCGGATTGCGGAATCCAGCTCAATCTGCTCGTATTTTCCGAGGTATTCCTCATCCATCCAGCGCAGCTTTTCTGCAACGTCCATATCCCCGTACAGATAGATATAGGAATTGCACGGATGATAATACTTTCTGTGGAAGTTCAGATACTGCTCATAGGTAAGCTCCGGAATATGCTCCGGGTCGCCGCCGGATTCGTTTGCGTAAGAGGTATCCGGGAACAGTGAATTTAAAATTAGGCGCTCCAACACATCATCCGGGGACGAGAATGCGCCCTTCATCTCGTTGTATACCACACCGTTGATCGTTACCGGCGCATCTTCATCCTCCAGCTCATAATGCCAGCCTTCCTGCTCAAAGATCTCTCTGTGCTTGTAGATGTTCGGATGAAATACCGCATCCATATAGACACTCATCAGGTTCTGAAAATCCGCATTGTTGCAGCTCGCCACCGGATAGATGGTCTTCTCCGGGTACGTGATCGCATTTAAAAATGTGTTGAGCGATCCCTTGACCAGTTCCACGAACGGATCCTTGACCGGATATTTGTCCGATCCGCAGAGCACTGTGTGCTCAATGATGTGCGGCACACCGGTCGAATCCTCCGGCGGTGTGCGGAAGCCGATGTAAAACACCTTGTTCTCATCGTCGTTGGAGATCACGGTGATTCTCGCCCCGCTCTTTTTATGGCGCAGAATATATCCCATCGAATGGATATCCTTTAACTCCTGCTCACCAAGCAGCTCATATGCCGTCAATTCTGAAAGCTTCATAAATCCATAATTCCTTTCCTGCCCGGTCATCCTGTATGTCCGGTATTTACACTGTGTTCTATTATAACAGCTTTTCCCATTCTGCAAAAGAGTAAACTATCTATAGATTTTGTCTGAAACACTCTGCGAACGGTGCCGGCAAAGTACCACATGAAAGTTTCTGAAATTGTCCCTGATTTGCTGGGCACCTGCCAGATTGTCCAAACGCAAAAAAGAGGCTGCCTGAATGCGGCAGCCTCCCATGTCTTCACAGATATATTCTACTGATAAGAACTCCCTATGCGATGCGTGTCACATTCGCTGCCTGCGGTCCCTTTGCACCCTCAGTCACCTCGAACTCGACCTTCTCGCCGTCCTTTAACTCCTTGAATCCATCCATATTCAGTGCGGAAAAATGTACGAATACATCGTTGCCCTCTGCATCTGAAATGAAGCCATAGCCCTTCTTGGCATTAAACCACTTTACAGTACCCTGCTGCATAATTCTAAAAACCCTCCTCAATACAGTTCTGACATTACAGACTATTCCTGTCTGTATAAACCAACAAATTGAAATTAGCACATTTTACCTTTTTTGTCAATCTTTTTCTATCATTATTGTTTAATTTGCACATCAATCTGCTGGTATGGAATGGAAATTCCTTTCGCATCCAGCGCATACTTGATATTTTCCGTCATGCGCCAGCGCGCCGGCCAGTAATCCCCGGTCTTAACCCAGACCCTGAGTCCGATATCCACCGAAGACGCCGCCAGGTTGTCCACGTATACGACCGGCTTCTCCTCCGGGATTCTGGCTTCCTCCTTCTCCGCCACCGCATAGATCACATCTTTGGCAGTGCGGATATCCGCTTCATAGGCGATGCCCACCACGAGATCCACACGCCGTCTGTCTTTGTTTGTCACGTTGGTGAGGCTGCTGTTGGAAAGCGTACCGTTCGGTATCACAATCAGCTTGTTGTCCACGGTAAGAAGTTTGGTATAAAAAATAGAGATCTCCGTGACCGTTCCCTCATTATTATGGGAATGTTCAATGATGTAATCTCCGACCTTGAACGGCTTTAACAGCAAAATCAGCACGCCGCCCGCAAAATTCGACAGGCTTCCCTGCAACGCCAGACCGACCGCCACACCCGCCGATCCAAGCACCGCCACCGCTGATGTCGTCGCAATTCCAAACAATCCCATAATGATAAAAATCAGCACTACATACAGCGAATACTTGATCACCGGTATCATGAACTGCTTGACGCCCTCATCGGTTCCCGCCCGGTCCATCGAGCGCCGCACCAGCTTTGTGATCCACTTGATGATCCTGCCTCCGATCACATACACAAGCAGTGCGATCAGAATCTGGAATGCGAAGTTTAACAGATCCGGCACCAGCCCTTCCAGCCATGTACGGATAATCCCCGGATTCTTTGCTACCTCCTCAATTCCCTCCTGTGCATGGTTCAATGCCTCCACGGTCTCCGTGGTCGACGGGAATGCATCTGTCTGTGCCGCCAGATACCTTCCCTGTTCCAAAAGTGCCGCTATCCCGTTCACTCTCTCGTCCTCCATCCAACTTTATAATCCTTCTTAAATTTCATGAATAAACAGACCGCTCCTTAGCTTCGGCTCGAACCAGGTCGATTTCGGCGGCATCAAAAGTCCCGCATCTGCCACCGCGAACAGTTCCGCGATGGACGTCGGATACATTGCAAACGCCACCGCGCAGTCCTGCTCACAGCGCCGCACCAGTTCGTCCATGCCCCGGATTCCGCCGGCAAAATCAATGCGTCCATCCGTCTTCGGATCTCTGATGCCGAGCACCGGTCCAAGAAGCTTATTCTGCAGTATGGAAACATCCAGATCTGCAACCGGATCTTCCGGCGTGCGGTCCTCCTGCCGGATATGGCAGGAAAACCAGTGTCCTTCCATATACATGCAAAAGGTTCCCCGCTCCTTAGGTCTGGTATCCTCTGCCCCGGTAATCTCCTCAACGTCAAACCGCTTCTCGACTTCACGGTACAATCCCTTAAAAGAATACCCGTTCAGATCGCGTATCACACGGTTGTAATCCATAATCATGAGTTCATCATCCGGAAACAATACCGAGAGAAAATAGTTAAACTCCTCCTCCCCGGTATAACCCGGATGTTCCTTCCGGCGCTTCTGCCCTACTTTTACCGCGGACGCTGCCCGGTGGTGTCCGTCTGCAATGTAGATGCTGTCAATGCCCGCAAACGCTTCGTGGATCGCAGCAATATCCGCATCCTCGCGGATGACAAACACCCGGTGTCTCACGCCGTCCCCCGATGTGAAATCATATTCCGGCTCTCCCTGCTTCGTCTTTTCCACGATACGCCGGATCCCGTCATTCGCGCGGTACGCCAAAAAGATCGGTCCGGTCTGTGCGTTACAGACATCCACATGGCGGATGCGGTCGACCTCCTTCTCCGCGCGGGTATTCTCGTGCTTTTTGATGATGCCATTCTCATAATCATCGATGGACGCGCAGGCTGCCACTCCCGTCTGCACTCTTCCGTTCATGGTAAGTTCGTAGAGGTAATAACACTTTTTATCCTCCGTCAGAAACGTGCCGTTCTCCACCCATTGCCAGAGTGTATCATGCGCACGCTCATACACCTTGTCGTCGTACATATCCACCGACAGCGGGAACTGTGTCTCCGCGCGGTCTATGCTAAGGAAAGACTGCGGATGCCGCTCCACTTCCTTCGTAGCTTCCTCTCTGTTATAAACATCATAAGGGAGGGCAGCAATCTCTGCTGCCTTCCCTCTCTGTGGTCTGATGCTTACAAATGGTCTGATTTCTGCCATTGTTCTCACACCTCGTTATTTTACTTTCCGTACTTTTAATACCCCATCCGTCTGCTCCAGCTTTGCGAGCACATCCTCCGGCACATTCGTATCCACATCGATCAGCGCATATGCATAGTCGCCCTTGGACTTGTTCGCCATGCCGTCGATATTGATTCCGGCATTGCCGAGAATTGTTGTAAAATGGCTCAGCATACCGCTCTCGTTCTTGTGCAGAATACCGATTCTTCCTGCCGTCATGCAAGCGCCCATGCTGCAGTCCGGGAAGTTGACGGAATGTACGATATTGCCGTTCTCAAGGTAATCGCGGATCTCGCGCACTGCCATGAGCGCACAGTTGTCCTCGGACTCTGCCGTGGATGCACCCAGATGTGGTGTCACGATGCAGCCCTTTGCGCCGACTGTCGTGGTGTTCGGGAAATCGGAGACATATTTTTTGATCTTGCCCGCTGCCAGTGCGTCCACCATCGCCTCCTCATCCACGAGAAGATCTCTCGCAAAGTTGAGCACGATCGCCGTCGGCTTCATCATTGCAATCGCATCCGCGCCAATCATCTTTCTGGTGGAATCCAAAAGCGGCACATGAATCGTGATATAGTCGCACTCGCGGTAAATATCCTCCACGTTGCTGATGTGCTTCACGCTCCGGGAAAGGCTCCACGCTGCACTGACGGAAATATACGGATCGTAGCCGTACACTTCCATTCCCATGTGGGTCGCCGCATTGGCAACCAGAACACCGATTGCACCAAGTCCGATGACACCTAACTTCTTGCCGGAAATCTCGGTTCCTGCAAAATTTTTCTTCTGCTTTTCAGCAGTTTTGGCGATATTCTCATCGTTCTGATTCGCCAGACACCAGTCGATGCCGCCCACGATATCACGGGACGCGTAGAGCATTCCCGCAAACACCAGCTCCTTGACACCGTTTGCATTGGCGCCCGGGGTGTTGAATACGACAATTCCCTTCTCCGCGCATTTATCCAGAGGAATGTTGTTCACGCCGGCACCGGCTCTCGCCACTGCCGCAAGTCCCTCCGGGAGTTCCAGGTCATGCATTGCGGCGCTTCTCACAAGCACTGCCTCCGCATCCTTTAAGTCTTCCACCTTCTGATAATCATCCGAAAACAGATCCAGACCGACCGCTGCGATCGGATTTAAGCAATGATACTTATGCATTTGCATTCTCCTCCTCGAACTTTTTCATAAACGCAACCAGCTTCTCCACGCCCTCTTTCGGCATTGCATTGTAAATGGAAGCGCGCATACCGCCCACGGTGCGGTGGCCTTTTAAGTTCACAAAGCCTGCGGCTGTCGCTTCTTTTACAAACTTCGCATCCAGCTCTTCGTTGCCGGTCACAAACGGCACATTCATGAGGGAGCGGTCCTCCGGAACAACGGTTCCGTGGAACAGTTTGCTCTGATCCAGGAAATCATAAAGGATCTTCGCCTTTTCCTCATTGCGCTCCTTCATCACGGAAAGACCGCCCATCTTCTTTAACCACTTGAATACCTTGCCGCAGATATAGATGCCGTAGCACGGCGGTGTGTTGTATAAAGAATCCGCATCGGCGTGTGTCTTGTATTTTAACATGGTTGGTGTTCCCGGAAGGGTATCTTCCGTGATCAGATCCTCGCGGATGATGACGATGACAACTCCCGCCGGTCCTACGTTCTTCTGCACGCCGCCGTAGATCACACCGTATTTTGTCACATCCACCGGCTCGGACAAAAAGCAGGAGGATACGTCCGCTACCAGCGTGTGTCCCTTGGTATTCGGAAGCTTCTTGTATTTTGTTCCGTAGATCGTATTATTCTCGCAGATGTACACATAATCCAGATCTTCCGGGATATCCAGGTCGGAACAATCCGGGATATAGGAAAACGTCTTATCCTCGGAGGATGCAAGCTTTACTGCCTCGCCGTAAATCTGTGCTTCCTGATAAGCTTTCTTCGCCCACTGGCCTGTGACGATATAGCCTGCCTTGCGGTTCTTCATCAGGTTCATCGGGATCATGGCGAACTGCTGGGATGCTCCGCCCTGTAAAAACAGAACTTTGTAATTGTCCGGAATGTTCATCAGATCTCTCAGATCCTGCTCTGCCTCTTTGATGATGTTGTCATACACCTTGGAGCGGTGGCTCATCTCCATCACAGACATTCCACTTCCTCTGTAATCCAGCATCTCATCTGCTGCTTCTTTTAAGACCTCTTCCGGCAGCACTGCCGGACCTGCTGAAAAATTGTACACTCTGCTCATTTTCTAATTCCTTTCCTTTCTCTTTTATTACGGCAGTTCCCTACGCTGCCGCCTCCATGCCCCCTGTAACAAAACATATACACATGTTATGACTGCGCTGCGGCTAAATCCTCCCCGGTAAATGCGGTACTGATGTCCGCCCCCGGAGCAACCATCGGCCACACCTTGTCATCACAGCCGATCACACAATCGATCACAACCGGCGTCCTTGCAGCAAGCGCTGCTTTTAACGCCTCGTTAAATGCCTCGCGGGTTGTGACGCGGTACCCAGTCGCCCCCATCGCCTCCGCAAGCTTCACATAGTCGACGCCGTCGTCTAAAACCGTCGCCGAATAACGTTTTTCGTAAAACAGATCCTGCCACTGCCGCACCATGCCGAGCACATGATTGTTCACAATCACTTCGATCAACGGCAGCTTCTGCCGGACTGCGGTAGCAATCTCGTTCATATTCATGCGAAAACATCCGTCCCCCGCGATATTGATCACCTGTTTTCCCGGATTTGCAACCTGTGCGCCGATCGCGGCGCCCAGTCCGTATCCCATGGTGCCAAGTCCGCCGGATGATAAAAACGTGCGCGGATTTTTATATTTATAATACTGTGCAGCCCACATCTGGTGCTGTCCTACTTCTGTCACAATGATGGCGTCGCCGTCTGTCTGGCGGTAGATCTCCTCCACCAGATAAGGTCCGGTCAGTCCCGGCTCCTGGTATGTGAGCGGATATTTTACTTTATAGTCCAGAATATGCGCTATCCACGCTTCATGCCCCAGCTGCGGCAGTTCCGCATTGATCCGCTTTAAAATTTCTTTCAGGTCTCCGATCACAGCCGCATCGACACGGATATTTTTATTGATCTCCGCTGCATCCACATCAAACTGTAAGATCTTCGCCTGCTTTGCAAACTTCTTGGCATTGCCGAGCACACGGTCGGAAAAGCGCACGCCGACGGCGATCAGCAGATCACACTCGCTCACGCCGAGGTTGGACGTCTTGGTTCCGTGCATGCCGAGCATCCCCGTGTAGAGATCGTTCGTCCCGTCAAAGGCTCCCTTTCCCATCAGGGAATCGCACACCGGTGCGTCCACTTTATGTACAAATTCTTTTAATTCCGCGCTCGCCCCGGAGATCACAGCACCACCGCCCACAAATATGTACGGTTTCTCTGCCGCTTTTATCATCGCAAGCGCCTTCGCAAGATCCTCTTCCCGTATCGTGTCCGTCACACGCGCGATCGGCTCTGCCTTGCAGAATTCATACTCCGTCTTTGCCGCCGTAATATCCTTCGGGATATCGACGAGCACCGGGCCCGGACGCCCCTTCTGTGCGATCCGGAATGCTCTGCGGATCGTGTCCGCAAGCTTTGTGACATCCTTTACGATAAAATTGTGCTTTGTGATCGGCGTCGTGATGCCTGCAATATCGATCTCCTGAAAACTGTCTTTGCCGAGAAGCGGCACATTGACGTTGCATGTGATCGCTACGATCGGCACGGAATCCATGTATGCCGTGGCAATTCCCGTCACAAGATTCGTCGCTCCCGGTCCGGACGTTGCGAAACAGACTCCTACTTTTCCGGTACTTCTCGCATAACCGTCCGCCGCATGGGAAGCTCCCTGCTCATGTGAGGTTAAAATATGCCGAATCTCCTGATGCTTATATAATTCATCGTATACATTCAGTATGGCTCCGCCCGGGTATCCGAATACGGTGTCCACACCCTGTTCTTTCAGACATTCGATGACAATCTGTGCTCCTGTCAGCTCCATGTCGTATACCTTCCTTTTCTATCCTACTGTTCTTCCGGGAGCGCCAGTATCGCTCCACGGTTGCCCGAAGTCACGAGCGATGCGTACCGCTTTAAGTATCCGGTCGTCACCTTCGGCTCTCTCGGCTGCCATTTTGCCTTTCTGGTCAAAAGCTCCTCGTCCGATACGGCGAGTTCCAGCTTTAACTCCGGAATATTGATCTTAATAAGATCTCCCTCTTCCACCAGTGCAATCGGTCCGCCGACCGCTGCCTCCGGCGATACATGGCCGATCGACGCGCCGCGGCTTGCACCGGAAAAACGTCCGTCTGTAATCAGTGCCACCGAAGATCCAAGCCCCATTCCCGCAATCGCGGAAGTCGGGTTTAACATCTCGCGCATACCCGGTCCGCCCTTCGGGCCTTCATAGCGGATCACAACGACATCCCCGGCAACAATCCTGCCTCCCTTGATCGCTGCGATCGCATCCTCCTCACAGTCGAAGACTCTCGCCGGTCCCTCGTGCACCATCATCTCATCGCAGACCGCCGAGCGCTTGACCACGCTGCCATCCGGCGCAAGATTGCCTTTTAATACGGCAAGTCCGCCGGTCTTGCTGTACGGATGATCCACCGGGCGAATCACTTCCGGATTCTTATTCACTGCATCCGCAATATTCTCCCCGACGGTCTTTCCGGTCACGGTCATGCACTCCGTGTGCAGCAGTCCGATGTCTGCCAGTTCTTTCATTACCGCATAGACGCCGCCCGCCTCGTTGAGATCTTCCATATAAGTCGGTCCTGCCGGCGCCAGGTGACACAGATTCGGCGTCTTCTCACTGATCGGATTGGCAAATGCAATATCAAAATCAAATCCCACCTCGTGGGCGATTGCCGGAAGATGGAGCATACTGTTCGTCGAACAGCCGAGCGCCATATCCACGGTCAGCGCATTTAAGATGGCTTCCTTCGTCATAATATCACGCGGGCGGATATTTTTGCGGTACATTTCCATTACCGCCATGCCCGCATGCTTGGCGAGCTTGATGCGCTCGGAATAGACTGCCGGAATCGTGCCGTTTCCGCGAAGTCCCATTCCCAGTGCCTCGGTGAGACAGTTCATGGAGTTCGCCGTGTACATTCCGGAACAGGAACCGCAGGTCGGACAAACCTTCTCCTCGTATTCCCTGACTTCCTCCTCCGTCATCGTGCCGGCCGCATAGGAACCTACCGCCTCAAACATGGAAGAGAGGCTGCGCTTTTTGCCCTGTACATGTCCGGCAAGCATCGGTCCGCCTGACACGAACACTGTGGGTACATTGATGCGCGCTGCCGCCATCAAAAGTCCCGGAACATTCTTATCGCAGTTCGGAACCATGACGAGCGCGTCAAACTGATGCGCAAGCGCCATACATTCCGTGGAATCGGCGATCAGATCACGCGTCACCAGCGAATATTTCATACCGATATGTCCCATCGCGATTCCGTCGCAGACCGCGATTGCCGGAAATACCACCGGCACGCCGCCAGCCTCCGCAACGCCAAGCTTTACCGCGTTGACAATCTTATCCAAATTCATGTGGCCGGGAACAATCTCGTTGTAGGAGCTCACAATACCGACCATCGGCTTGTTCATCTCCTCCTCGGTAAATCCCAGCGCGTTAAACAAACTTCTATGAGGTGCCTGCTGCATCCCTTTTTTTACATTATCACTCTTCATCTATCTTAACTCCGTTTCTGTCATTCTATCTGATCCGCTCGCAGATCAGATCTCCCATCTGTGCCGTGCCGACCTGGGTTACCTTTTCCTGCTGCTTCTCCTGCGGCATGATGTCGATCGTCCGGTAGCCATCCTTTAAGACCTGCTTCACCGCCTGCTCCACTGCATCCGCCTCCCGGTCCAGATCAAAGCTATAACGCAGCATCATGGCTGCACTTAAGATCGTTGCGATCGGATTCGCAATTCCCTTTCCGGCAATGTCCGGTGCCGAACCGCCGCTCGGCTCGTAGAGTCCGAACTTTGTATCGTTTAGGCTGGCGCTTGAGAGCATACCGATCGAACCGGTCACCATGCTCGCCTCATCCGACAAAATATCGCCGAACATGTTCTCCGTCAGAATCACGTCGAACTGCTTCGGATCTTTTACCAGCTGCATCGCACAGTTGTCCACGAGCATATGCTCATAGGTCACTTCCGGGTAATCCTGCGCCACCTCCTCGACGATCTTTCTCCAGAGTCTCGAGGAATCCAGCACGTTTGCCTTATCTACACTCGTCACCTTTTTGCGCCGCTTCATGGCAATGTCAAAACCGCGCTTAGCGATCCGTCTGATCTCGTTCTCATTGTAGGTCAACGTATCCGTCGCTGTCAGCACGCCGTCCACTTCCTCGGTCTTGCGCGCTCCGAAATACAGTCCGCCGGTCAGTTCCCGCATAATCATCATGTCAAATCCGTCCCCGATGATGTCGTCCCGAAGCGGGCATGCGGCTTTTAATTCTTCATATAAATATGCCGGTCTTAAGTTGGCAAACAGGTTCAGCGCCTTGCGGAGCTTTAAAAGTCCCGCCTCCGGTCTCTTCTCCGGCGGCAGCTGATACCACGGCGAAGTCGATGTGTTGCCGCCGATCGAACCCATCAGCACCGCATCGGAAGCCTTCGCGGAAGCGATCGCCGCATCCGTGAGCGGCTCACCCGTCGCGTCAATGGAGCAGCCTCCCATCAGAATCTCTTCATAGCGGAACACATGTCCGTAGATCTTTCCAATCTGATCCAGAACTTTCTTTGCCTCTGTTACGATCTCCGGTCCGATCCCGTCGCCGGAAATCACGCCTACCTTATATTCCATCTCTCTAATCCCTCTTTTCTTCCTGCCATGCAGGAATCCGTCTTGTATTGACTTTAGTACATTACTAACAGACAGTATATAAATTCTATAATAATGTATCTCGGGAAACAATGCAACCTCTGAATCCATTTTTCTTTTTCATGTATTCCATAACCTGGTCTTATTTACTGCTTTTTTAACGCAACACTTTTCAGTTCAAAATAGGCGAGCAGATTCTGGTTGCGCCAGTCCTCTGCATCCTCTGTAATATCATCCATACAAATCATATAGGGCTGCTCTGTATAAGCATCCACGAGTGCATCCGTTCCCTTCGCCGCCTCTAATGTATCGTGTCTTTCATACGCTTCCTGCGAGTATCTCTGCGCAGTTCCTGTTTTGATCTGCAAATGTGCCTGATAAGCAGTCGAGCTCTCCCCGCAGCCGATGAGCACCCCAAGCAGCAGCACCCCCGTCACAGCCAGATGGCCATGGGAGAGCTGGTTTATGACATTCTCCGAAGCAGTGTCCCCAGCAAGGACACGCACCAGCCATCCGCACAAATAGAACTCTACGACAAACAGTAGCAGCACATACGTAAAATACACCACATTTGCCAGTCTTCCATCACCTGCTGCTCCCATTCCATAATATGGCGGACAATACAATGCACAGATATACCCCACCGCCAGAACTACCACCACCAGCGGATATGAAAAACGGAATCCCTTCTCTCGGTACAGCCGCTGCGCCGCACGCAGGATAAACGGAAGGAACGCTACCATGCCGATGAGTATTTTCAGCCCCATCCACTGGTTGATCGCACTAATTCCCCATTTCGTTGCAAGCCAGATGGTTTCAAAAAAGCCCGGGGTATTTTCAAATGCCGACTGGCGTACCCTCGTGCCGGGAGAGAGCACATTGATCAGAAAACCTCCAACTGTCACTACCAGTACCACCAAACTGTCTACCAAAAACGGCTTTCGATGTACCACTCCTCCATAAATCACACAGCCTACCAGAAAAAGGATTCCGCCAAACGCCGTCACGTGATTACCGCCCGCCAGAAGCAGTCCAAGCAGTCCCGTGAGAATCATCTGCAGGATGCGTCTCTTTCCCTTTCCTCCCAACCACAATGCCGCCGAAACAAGCAGCAATAATACGCAGAAGAAAAACGTGTAATTGACCGCACCATTGTACCAGTAGATTCCCTGCACTGCCGATGGAATCCACTGCAGCATCAGAGCCGACATCATAAAACCAAAGGCTGCTGCTTCCAGCCTGCCCATTCCAAGCTTTCTGTGCAGCACCTGCCATGCAAAAATCAGATTCGCGCCATACAGAGCCGCCAGAATCAGACACGCAGCGATCCGATACCACGCTTCGCCAAAAATACCGGGCTCCAGTGCCTATATCACCGCGGAGGCGTAAAGTCCCTGCCAGGTCTGGTAAAACTCGGCTGAAGTTGCAAATGCCGCCCTGCACACCTCCCACAGGGAATGTGTATCTCTCCACGCATGATAGGTTTCTGATGCATACCAGTAATCGTCTCCAGACGGATGGTTGTACATGGACAGGTGCAAAAGCGGCACCACCGATAAAACCGATATTACAATAATGCTCCAAAGAATCATTTTTTCATGCTGCTTTTTCATATATCTTTCTCCATTTCCATCGCCGTATATTTTTTTCTCATCACTTTCATAATAATTCCCCTATGATCCAAAAAATCTGCCCTGTATTGCTACAAGGCAGATTCTCTTAGATTTCCATTCAATATCCTGCTTATTCAGCTGCTTCTTCCGGCTTCTCAACTGCGGAGATGGCCGCCTTCTGCATCGGAATACGGCAGTTCTTGTTGCTTCCGAACTCAACGATTACTGTATCATCAGCAATATCGATCACTGTTCCATAAAAACCGCTTGTTGTTAAGATCGTATCTCCCACTGCAAGTTCTGCAAGCATGGAGTTCTTCTTCTGCTGTTCCTTCTTCTGCGGACGAACCATGAAGAAATACATAAACGCAAATAAAATAACCAGCCACACCACCATACTGATCCAGCCAGCGGATGACGCACTCTCTGTTGCTAAGATTGAAAACATCTGATATCCTCCTAAAATCATAAACTTGTCCGAAGTCATCCGACTTCATTAAAGAGTATTGTACACAAAACCTCGCTGTTTGGCAAGCCTTTTCCCTCTTACTTTTCCATTTCCTTTTCCCGGTTGATCTGTCCCATGCTGTATAGCTTTTCTTCCTTGTAGGAGGCAAAGTTTCCGGCATCCAGCGCATCCCGAATCTCTTCCATCATCGTGTTGTAGAAGTACAGATTGTGCAGAACACATAAGCGCATGCCAAGCATCTCTTTTGCCTTGAGCAGATGGCGGATATAGGCTCTGCTGTAGCGGCGGCAGGTCGGGCAGCCGCAGCCCTCTTCGATCGGGCGCATATCCTTCTCGTACTTCTGGTTGAACAGGTTGATCTTGCCCTGGTTCGTGTATACATGGCCATGTCGGCCGTTGCGGGACGGATAAACACAGTCGAAGAAGTCAATGCCGCGCTCCACTCCCTCCAGAATATTGGCCGGCGTTCCGACTCCCATGAGATAGGTCGGCTTGTTCACCGGAAGATAAGGCACGGTCTCATCCAGCACATGGTACATCTCCTCGTGTGTCTCGCCGACCGCAAGTCCGCCGACCGCATAGCCGTCCAGATCCAGCTCGGAAATCCGCTTTGCATGGTCGATCCGGATGTCCGTGTAGATGGCTCCCTGGTTGATGCCGAACAGCATCTGGTGACGGTTCACGGTATCCTCCAGCCCATTGAGGCGCTGCATCTCGTTCTTGCAGCGCTCCAGCCAACGTGTCGTCCGTGCCACGGAATCCTCCACATATTTCCGCTCGGCAAGCGCCGGCGGGCATTCATCGAACGCCATAGCGATCGTGGAACCGAGATTGGACTGGATCTGCATGCTCTCCTCCGGTCCCATGAAAATCTTTGCCCCGTCAATATGCGAGTGGAAATAGACGCCCTCCTCCTTGATCTTGCGCAGGCCTGCCAGGGAGAACACCTGAAATCCGCCGGAATCCGTAAGAATCGGACGATTCCACGACATAAACTTGTGCAGTCCTCCCACTTCCCTGATCAGTTTATCCCCTGTGCGCACATGCAGATGGTAGGTGTTTGACAACTCCACCTGACACTTGATCTGTTCCAGATCTTCCGTGGAGACAGCTCCCTTGATGGCAGCCACCGTACCCACATTCATAAATACCGGCGTCTGGATATCTCCGTGCACCGTATGGAAAACGCCTCTCTTCGCGCGTCCTTCCTGTTTTAATAATTCATACATCTGTTTTTCGTCTCCTTTTTATTACTCATGCAAAGCCGGCGCTGCTTCACGCCTCCGTCTTCTTCCCGGTCAGTTCGCTTAACACGGTAAAGTAATCTTCAAATGTCTTGCGGCAGCACGCCGGGTTCTCAATGACAATCCCGTCAGTTCTAAGCCCGATCAGGGAAAATGCCATCGCCACACGGTGATCGTCGTATGTCTCCACGTTTCCGCCGTGGGGGCTGCCGGGATAGATCGTGACAGCCATCTCTTCCTCCTCACACCGGATGCCAAGCGCGGTCAGATTCGTCTGTATCGCGTGAATCCGGTCGCATTCCTGTCCGCGGATATGTCCGATTCCCTCTATGCGCACCGGCGCATCGGCAAACGGCGCGATCGCCGCCAGGGTCAGCGCCTGATCGGAGAAATCGTTCATATTGACTGTGATGCCCCGCAGCGCACCGTCCGCCGGTCCCGTTACCCGGACGCCCTCCGGCGTATCATCCGCAGTACATCCCATGCGCTCCAACACTTCCAGAAAACGCAGATCTCCCTGTGTGTTGTCCATATGCACATGACGCACAAGCGCCCGTCCACCGGTCACCGCCGCAGCCGCATAAAAATAGCAGGCAGCCGACATATCCGGTTCCACCGTATAAGTCTCTTTCCTGTAGGAACTTCTGTGCGGCACCTCGTAGTCTCTTCCGTCAAAAGTGACACTCACGCCGAATTCCTGCATCATTTTCCGTGTGATACGGATGTACGATCCGTCCGTCTTCTCGCTGGTGGTGTGGATCTTCATCCCCTCCGGAACCATCGGCGCAATCAGCAGCAGCGCGCTTAAAAACTGCGTGCTCTTCGTAATGTCAAGGGAGAGTCTCCGCGGCGTCTCCCCTGCCGTCTTATCCGCCCGGGCAGATCTGCACCCTGTGATGCGCACCGGTGCCCTTCCTCCTCGAGGAAGGTAATCTTCGCCCCCGCACCGGAAAGCAGCTCGAACAGCTCCGCCATCGGCCGCCGCTTCATCTGCGCAGAACAGCGGATCTCATAACACCCGTCCGAGAATCCGAGCATCGCCGCAAGGAAACGCGCCGCTGTCCCGGCGCTTCCGACGTCAATTACCGCTTCCCTGCTGGGAATCCTGCCGCCGCAGCCCGTCACGGTCACGCACTTTTTTTCTTCCTCTATCTGCACTGCAAATCCGAGCGACACAAGACACGCCAGAAAGTGTCTGGAATCATCGGAAAACAGGACGCCTTCCACGCGCACCGTCCCTGCGGACAGCACTGCCATAAGAAGCGCGCGGTTCGTCATGCTCTTCGATCCCGGCACGGTTACCTTCCAGTCCACCGGCTCTGTTATCTTTTTCACAAGGTATTTCTCTATCATGAAATATTCTTCTCCTCGCCTGCTGGTACTTCTGCTCCGTCAAATCATAACATATTTCTGTTGCGGCGCAAAGTCAAATCTTTTATAATCGAGAAAGATCATTATGTAAGCAGGAGGGAATCACATGGCAGGGTCTACATTGGGAACTCTTTTTAAAATCACAACCTGGGGGGAATCTCACGGAAAGGGTGTCGGCGTCGTCATCGACGGGTGTCCGGCGGGACTTTCTCTCTGTGAAGCGGATATCCAGAAGTTTCTCGACCGGCGCAAGCCCGGTCAGTCCAGATATGCGACCCCGCGCAAGGAGGACGATGGCGTAGAGATCCTCTCCGGCGTGTTTGAAGGAAAGACGACCGGCACCCCGATCTCGCTTGTCGTTTTCAACCACAATCAGCAGTCCAGAGACTACAGCGAGATCGCCTCCTATTACCGTCCCGGTCACGCCGATTACACATTCGACCAGAAATACGGCTTCCGCGACTACCGTGGGGGCGGACGCTCCTCCGGGCGGGAAACCATCGGACGCGTCGCCGCAGGCGCCGTCGCCGTCAAGATTCTAAACGAGCTCGGCATTACCTTTATGACCTACACAAAGTCCATCGGCCCGATCGCCGTATCTTCCGGGCACTTTGATTTTTCCGAGGTCACAAAGAATCCACTCTATATGCCGGACGCCGAAGCGGCCGAGAACGCTGAAAATTATCTGGATGCCTGCATGACGGAGTTAAATTCCTCCGGCGGCATCGTGGAGTGTATCATAAAAGGAATGCCTGCCGGTATCGGAGATCCGGTCTTTGAGAAGCTGAATGCAAACCTTGCCAAGGCGGTCATGTCCATCGGCGCCGTCAAAGGTTTTGAGATCGGGGACGGATTTGACGTGGCAAAAGCGACCGGCAAGAACAACAACGATGCCTTTGTCCTCGGTGAGGACGGCAGGATTGCCAAAGCAACCAACCATGCCGGCGGTATCTTAGGCGGCATGAGCGACGGAAGCGACATCATCCTCCGGGCTGCCATCAAGCCGACCCCTTCCATCGCCGCCACACAGCGCACCGTCAATCAGTCCGGTGAGGAGATCTCGGTCAACATCAAGGGACGCCACGATCCGATCATCGTTCCGCGCGCCGTTGTCGTGGTGGAATCCATGGCGGCCATCACGATCGTCGACTCACTCTTTTCCAATATGAGCGCACGGATGGATGCGCTAAAAGATTTCTACTCCTAAAAGAAACAAAAAGGTGATACTTCTTCTACGCCGGCTGGCGGAATCGAAGTATCACCTTTTTCTTTTTCATACTTTCTAGCTCATCCGAATATGCTGATGTGTAAACAGATGATCCTGACAGTATTCGTAATTGCCCTCGCACTTGGAGCAGAAACGGAATTCCAGCGTCGGATCGTCAAGTTCCGTCCTGCCGCAGACAGCACACTTGTGCTTCGCACCGCCCGCATATCCCTGCGGTGTTCGCATGTCTGCCTTAAACTTCTGGCGTCTGTGCACCTCGTGCGGCGTATAGCGCTTGAGGTTTCTGGTGGAGAAGAAGAAAATAATAAAGTTGAGGAGCGACATAAAAATCGCCATTCTTCCCGCCCATCCGGTCTCAAAAAAGCTTAAAGCAATCAGAACGCCGTACACAGCCGCCATCCACTTCATCTTAATCGGGATAATGAACATCAGAAGAACCTGCATATCCGGATACATACATGCAAACGCAAGGAAGATGGACATGTTGATGTAACTTGTGCTGAAACTCGTTCCGATGAGAAGCATCTCCGTCGTCACACCGCCGTTCATCAGATACATGATACCGTACAGCAGAAACGCTCCGATGACGGTAAACAGCATACCTCCGAAAATATAGACGTTAAACCGGAAGGTTCCCCATGTGCGCTCCAGTGTCGTTCCAAGCTGATAATAGAAAAGCGCCATAATGAGAAGATACACCAGATTCGTGTCTGTGGGCATAAACACCCAGGTAATCAGACGCCAGATCTGTCCGTGCAGGATGTGATACGGACTCAACATCAAAAGTCCTATGATCGACGGATTCACCTGGTAGAGCACAAACCCGATCGTGTAAGCTCCGATCAGCCACACGATCAGATTGGGAATCGCCCAGTTGCCGAATTTACGTTCTAATTTATTTAACCAGTTCATACACTCTGTTCCTGACCTTTCCAAAAATGACATTACGTTGTTCAGTATATCGGTCAGGGAAATCTTTGTCAATCAGAGGGGTTTTTCTTTACAAAAAGTTTATACTTTTCCGGCAAAATGCACATTGTCTTTTGACATATCCTGTCGTATAATGTAGAGTGTTTAGCGCCAGATTGGCACTATTTATAATAAGAAGAAATCTTTTACATATTTTACTCTGCTAAAGTATTTACTTTACGAGAAACAACCATGGAGGGAATTATGGAAAACAATACACTTCATAAATTGGGAATCGACATCGGTTCCACAACCGTCAAGGTTGCTATTTTAGACCAGGAGGACCGTCTGCTCTTCTCCGATTATGAGCGCCATTTTGCCAATATCCAGGAGACCTTATCCTCCCTTCTTCAGAAAGCCTACGATGCCCTTGGCGATTTTGCTGTCGCTCCGATGATTACCGGTTCCGGCGGCCTGACACTCGCCAAGCATCTCGGTGTTCCGTTTGTCCAGGAAGTGATCGCCGTGTCCACTGCCCTGCAGCATTATGCACCGCAGACCGATGTTGCCATCGAGCTCGGTGGTGAGGATGCCAAGATCATCTATTTTGAGGGCGGCAATGTCGAGCAGCGTATGAACGGCATCTGTGCCGGCGGTACCGGTTCTTTTATCGACCAGATGGCATCCCTCATCCAGACGGATGCGACCGGTCTGAATGAATACGCCAAGAATTACAAGGCCATCTACCCGATCGCTGCGCGTTGCGGTGTCTTTGCCAAGACCGATATCCAGCCGTTAATCAACGAGGGTGCTACCAGAGAGGATCTCTCTGCCTCCATTTTCCAAGCGGTGGTCAATCAGACAATCAGCGGGCTTGCCTGCGGTAAGCCGATCCGCGGCCACGTTGCCTTTCTCGGAGGTCCGCTTCATTTCCTCTCCGAGCTCAAGGCTGCTTTTATCCGCACCCTGAATCTGGACGATGAACACGCCATCACACCGGAGAATTCGCATCTGTTCGCGGCGATCGGTTCCGCGTTGAACTACAAGCCGGGCGAGACAACCACGCTCGTCTCTCTCCGCGACCGGCTCTCGAACGGCATCAAGATGGAATTTGAGGTTGCCCGTATGGATCCTCTGTTTGCCAGCCAGGAAGAATACGACGCTTTCCGCGCACGTCACGACGGGCACAATGTCAAGTCCGCAGATCTCTCCACCTACGAGGGCAACTGCTATCTGGGCATCGATGCAGGTTCCACCACGACCAAGATTGCCTTAGTCGGCGAGGACGGTTCCCTTTTGTATTCTTTCTACAGCAACAACAACGGAAGTCCGCTTGCGACGGCAATCCGTTCCATCAAGGAGATCTATACGCTCCTTCCACCGAAGGCAAAGATCGTTCACTCCTGCTCCACCGGATACGGTGAAGCGCTGTTAAAAGCCGCTTTGATGCTCGATGACGGCGAGGTTGAGACGGTGGCACATTTCTATGCAGCCGCGTTCTTCGACCCGGAAGTCGACTGTATCTTAGACATCGGCGGTCAGGATATGAAATGTATCAAGATCAAGAATCAGACGGTGGATTCCGTACAGCTCAATGAGGCTTGTTCCTCCGGCTGCGGTTCTTTCATCGAGACGTTTGCAAAATCCCTCAACTACTCTGTACAGGATTTTGCAAAGGAGGCTCTTTTTGCCAAAAATCCGATCGATCTTGGAACCCGCTGCACCGTATTTATGAATTCCAAAGTAAAGCAGGCGCAGAAAGAGGGCGCATCCGTTGCAGATATTTCTGCGGGTCTTGCGTACTCTGTCATCAAGAATGCTTTATTTAAGGTAATCAAGCTTTCCGATGCAAGCCAGCTCGGGAAAAATATCGTCGTACAGGGCGGTACGTTTTACAACGATGCCGTACTGCGCAGTTTTGAGAAAATTGCGGGTGTCGAATGTGTCCGTCCGGATATTGCCGGCATCATGGGTGCTTTCGGTGCCGCACTGATCGCCAGAGAGCGTCACGAGGCAGGCTACCAGACCTCCATGCTTTCCATCGAACAGATCAATGCGCTGACCTTCGACACAAAGCTGGCAAGATGTCAGGGATGTACCAACCACTGTCTCCTCACAATCAACCGCTTTTCCGGCAACCGCCAGTATATCACCGGCAACCGCTGTGAGCGCGGCCTCGGCAAGGAGAAAAATAAAGACAACATTCCAAACCTCTACGAATACAAGAACAAACGCCTGTTTGACTACACCCCGCTTTCCGCCGAGGAAGCAGCACGCGGCACAGTCGGTATTCCGCGCGTTTTAAATATGTACGAGAACTACCCGTTCTGGGCAACTTTCTTTAAGAAGCTCGGTTTTTCCGTGGTACTCTCCCCGCAGTCGACGCGCAAGATCTACGAGCTTGGAATTGATTCCATCCCGAGCGAGTCCGAGTGCTACCCGGCAAAGCTGGCACACGGTCATGTGACATGGCTGATCCACCAGAACGTCGATTTTATTTTCTACCCGTGTATTCCTTATGAGCGCAACGAATTCCCGGATTCCAACAATCACTACAACTGTCCGATCGTTACCTCCTACGCGGAAAATATCAAAAATAACGTGGACGAGATCACTTCCGGTCAGGTGAAGTTCTTAAATCCGTTTATGTCTTTCGCCAGCGAGGAGACGCTTTCCTCCCAGCTGATTAAGACCTTTGGCCAGTCGGAGTTCGGGATTCCGGAATCCGAGATCCGCGACGCGGTTGCCGAAGGCTGGAAGGAGCTTGCCGTCTGCCGGATGGAGATGCAGAAAAAAGGCGAGGAAGTCTTACAGTATTTAAAGGAGACCGGAAGACGCGGTATCGTCCTCGCAGGTCGTCCGTACCATATAGACCCTGAGATCAACCACGGTATTCCGGAGCTGATTACCTCCTACGGCATCGCCGTGCTCACGGAGGATTCCATCTCCCACTTACAGCCGGTGGAGCGCCCACTCATCGTCATGGATCAGTGGATGTATCACTCCAGACTGTACGCAGCGGCGAACTATGTCAAGACAAGAGACGATCTCGACCTCATCCAGCTGAATTCCTTCGGCTGTGGTCTGGATGCCGTCACGACAGACGCTGTCAATGATATTCTGACAAAGTCCGGCAAGATCTACACCTGTTTAAAAATCGATGAGGTCAACAACCTCGGTGCGGCGCGCATCCGTATCCGTTCCCTGATCTCGGCGATCCGTGTCCGTGAGAAGAAGCAGACGAAGCGCACCATCGTTCCGGCGAATTACAACCGCGTCGTCTTCACGGAGGAAATGCGCAAGAATTACACCATCCTCTGCCCACAGATGTCACCGATCCATTTTGAGCTGTTGGAGCCGGCGTTCCAGACGGCCGGGTACAACCTTGTTGTTCCGGATGTGGACAGCCGCACCTGCGTGGATGTCGGCTTAAAGTACGTCAACAATGACGCCTGCTACCCGTCCCTGATCGTGGTTGGCCAGCTGATGGCGGCCGTGATGTCCGGCGGTTATGATATGTCGCGCACCGCGGTCTTAATCTCCCAGACCGGCGCCAGCAATTACATCGGCTTCATCCGGCGTGCACTGGAAAAAGCCGGCTATCCGGACGTTCCGGTCATCTCGATCAATCTGAGCGGTCTGGAGAAAAACCCGGGCTTTAAGCTGACACTGCCACTGATCCAGCACGGACTCTACGCGCTGGAGTTTGGCGATATCTTCATGCGCTGCGTCTACGCAACGCGCCCTTACGAGGCGGTTGCCGGATCAACGGACGAGTTGCACGAAAAATGGAAAAAAGAGGTTATCGCCTTTATTACCCAGAAAAAGATGCTCTCCCACGGCAAGTTCAAGAAAATGTGCCGCGAGATCATCCGCGATTTTGACAACCTTCCGCGCAAAGACATCAAGAAACCGCGCGTCGGCGTTGTCGGCGAGATTCTTGTCAAGTTCCATCCGGCTGCCAACAATCATCTGGTGGAGCTTCTCGAATCCGAGGGTGCAGAGGCCGTTGTACCGGATCTGACCGATTTCCTGCTCTACTGCTTCTACAATACGGGCTTTAAAGCAGACAATCTCGGCATGAGCCAGAAGTCCAAGAAGATCGGCCGTCTGGGCATCAATTTCTTTGAGTGGCTGCGCAGCGCTGCAAGAGATGAATTCACAAAGAGCAGGCACTTTACTGCACCTGCGCACATTGATGATCTTGCCAGATATGCAAGAGACATTGTATCCGAGGGCAACCAGACCGGCGAGGGCTGGTTCTTAACCGGTGAGATGTTAGAGCTGATCCACACCGGAACACCGAACATCGTCTGCACGCAGCCGTTCGCCTGCCTGCCGAACCATGTGGTCGGCAAGGGTGTCATCAAGGAACTGCGTCACCGCTATCCGGGTTCCAATATCGTGGCCATCGATTACGATCCGGGTGCCAGCGAGGTAAACCAGCTCAACCGTATCAAACTGATGCTCTCCACCGCGAACAAAAATCTGGCAAAGCAGAACGCACCGGAGCAGAAGGATCAGGCTGCAGGCTGACAGATACAGAGAAAGGGGCTGCGCATCAAATGTGCAGCCCCTTTTCGTGATAAGTAATATTATCAGAAGATCACACCGTGGGATTTCAGATGGAGATACAGAGGGAAATTTGGTTCAAAAAATGTGGCATTTCTAACCAGCCGGATGTTTGCATCTTCGATGATCCGTGTCTTTCCAAGTTTGGAGCACTCCGCGGGTCATGTCCGCATCCCGGAAGACAATTTGTAGGACTTTTGTGTGTGTCCCTTGCGGCACCAGACAACAGATGGCATAAATGCCATCTTTATGTCGAACAAAACATAACCGCGCGAAGCCGATGTCTGAGTCGGCATCTGC
>ERZ780154.441-NODE-441-length-32784-cov-5.10682_pt1 | contig 32784 bp, 37 predicted proteins | sample MGYA00511568_ERZ780154 | MGnify/ENA primary metagenome ERZ780154 (study PRJEB29588, sample SAMEA2142525) | human gut metagenome | biome: human gut; feature: human-associated habitat; material: faeces | place: Denmark | collected 2008/2010 ...
CTACATTTGCATTCGCAATTCGGCGCCGTAGCTTAATTGAATAGAGCATCTGACTACGGATCAGAAGGTTACAGGTTTGAGTCCTGTCGGTGTCACTCTCAAAATCAACCACTTACAGCAATGTAGGTGGTTGATTCGTTTTAGTGCGGGTACACAATTTACACACAACTTCGCCCATTTTAAAGCCGTCGATCCCCGGCAAACATGTTCGGCCGCTGCCCCTAAACCGGCACAAAATTGCGTTCGTTGATCCGTTCGACTTCACTGAGGGAAAAATTTCCCCCAGTAACTTTCACCCTTCCCGTAACCTCCCCGTTTAATCCTTGTACTACCCCTGTTAAATTGTTCTATAAGTTTGAATTTTACGTAGTGTAAACACTCTTTTATAGCGTTAAACTGTTCTAAAGGTTTGATTTTGGTGCTGGATACGCCGGCTTCAGATGATCGGCTTCGCGCGCGTAAGGACGTGGAAAAATTATCCTTGCTTGGGGTTGATTTTCCCCTCGCTGTAACCTCACCCTAATCTAACCCTTTTTACCCTTGGTGTAACCTTGGTGTTTTTGCATTTCCCTTGCCGTAATCTTGCCGTATTTTTGTATTTGTTTCACCCTTGCAGTAATCTTGCGGTTTTTCTGTTTTACCCTAGACGTAACCTTGATGTTTTTTTTGTTTTACGCTTGTTTTACGCTTGTTTTACCTTGGGGCAACCTTTGGGACATAAAGTCGTTTTCAAGTCGATTTTTCGGCTGCCAAATTGTAAATACCCTTGTAATCTTGCCATTTTCTTATAATCAGCTGATAACCAGCAACGGGCTGATTTGCCCTTGTTTTTAAACGTGCCAAATCAGACACCTTTAAATCCCCAGAAAAATGGGTATTTAAAAAGAAAGGATCTGGACGATTATTTCCGGCTCCAGTCAACCAAAGATTTCTTAAGTGCCTTACAATCAGAGTTTGATTTTAAAGACGGGAATTCCCCGTATTTAACAACCAATCCACATCGGGATTCGTTCGGGGGATTCCCCGAACGGCTTTGCCATTTTTGGCAGTCGGAAAATCGGCCACCAATAACGAACCCAGCCGCCCGAATTGACGGCTGGGGCATCTTGGGGTGTACGCGAATTCCTCAGCATTGAGTGTGTGTATTATTATGTTGTTCATCTGCCAGCCTGCTCAACTCGGCATTAAATTCGGTGCCGATCCTCCGTCGCTCTATAAGCTGCTGGAGCACCTCCTTTACCTGCGGATCCTCCGGTTTTATTGCGCCGTTTTCCAATTTGGCAACAATCTCTTTCCCTCTGCGTATTACCGCATCTGTCTCCGCAGTTATCTCGTCATGCCGGCGTAAAATTTGGTCTCTGTTCATGATGCAATAGTTTTTTATCGGGTAAGTTTCATTAATAATCCTTTCGGCTTTTGATCGGCCTTGCTCGGCGATACCTGCGCCCGCAGTTCCTGCAGCTGCATCCGCAGTTCGAAGTTCTCCATGACTAATTCGCTGCGTTCTTGGAGTAATTGAAACCGGGCTTCGCAGGCTTTCATGTAGAGTTCCGAAAGGCTGTTAAAGTCGGACGGGTTATTTGGCTGCGTATTCATATTCGTTATTGATAGAGGGATCAAATATCATAAATTCGCCGTCTTTGGCCCATTCCCGGACCGTATATCGGCCTTTGGGCAGGAACCCGGCCCGGCGGACCGCTTCGGTCTCGCTGGGGAAATATCCCAGCGTATGCCCTTCAAAGGATAGTTCGTAGATCATAATCTTAGATGATTAGTTCAACATCAATTGCAAGGTTTCGGATATATCGGGATACTCTTTGCCTTCGGCGTCCCAGACCGCCGGAACCGTCACGGATTCCTGCATATCGTCGCTGCACTCTTTCGCCTCGTAGTCGATGAAGGCAATATACCCTTTGTGGGTGATCTCGAAACCTTCGCTTATGCCGTCGCAGTGGAAGGTAATGTAATCGGCTGCCTTGCGGGCCATTGTTCGAATGTCGGACCGGGTTAATGCTGTATTCATGGTATTAATTTAGTTTGCTAGTTCTGCATTGGTATTGATTGATTGTGCGTCTGCCGGCCAAAATATCACGGCATTCTGTAAGCTCTTTTGTTAGTTCGATTATTCGCTGGTGCGCCTCAATAAGGCGATCACCCTGTTCAATGTAATCGCGTACACCTTTCCAATACTCCGCTCGCCAATCAATTTCCGGGGAATTCGTCGTGTTTACGTTCTCTTTCATAATTTTATCGAGGTTTTGCGAGAATCTCGCTATTTGTCTATTTCGGTAATGAGTGTTGAAGGGGGACGGGTGGTCCGCCCCCGGTTGCCGTTAGTCTCCGTAGTAGGTCCTGCTGTTGCCGTAGTAGTCCGCAGGCACCGTCAGCAGCTGCGGGCGGTATTCCGTGGCTTTCGGCTGCTCCGTCGGGCGGTTCTCGATCTTCGCCGTCATGATCGCCAGCTTCTCGTTGCGCCACGCTTTTTTCAGGCAGGCCGAGAACGACATCGAGACGTTAGCACGTTTCAGATACCAAGCGTTACGCATGATCTTCGATTTGTTGTAGGTTGCTTTCATGGTTGTAACTATTTAATGTTTCTTTGTTGCGCAAAGATACATTAAAATGCTTCATTGTGCAAGTATTTTACACGGAAAATTATCATCATAGTGTTTTTTTTACATAAAAGCATACATTACATTGATTTAATGCCTATATTTGCAGCGTAACATCATAATGAAACACGTATTTATGGAATTAAGAGTGAAGGAGATTTGCAAGGAAAAGGGAATGCAAATGCAAGAATTAGCCGACAAACTTGGTATAACACGAATAACGCTAACAAGGAATATTAGCGGAAATCCTACTATTGGAACATTGGAAAGTATCGCCGCCGCTCTCGGTGTATCGGTTCCGGAGCTTTTCGCCCCTCAACCGACGAACACGATCACCTGCCCGCATTGCGGCAAACTTATTAAAGTGGAGAAGGGGGAATAAATTATGGGAAAGAAAACGGACGAAATAGACGCTAAAAGCCTTGAACAGGCGCGCGCCCTATTCGAATCGGGGGACATCGACCGCATAGAGGTAGGCACCGTGGCCGGGCTTTGCGAGATACACCGCTATTTGTTCGGTGGGTTGTACGACTTTGCCGGAAAAATCCGGACGCTGAATATCGCAAAGGGGGGCTTCCGCTTTGCAAATTGCCTATATTTGGATGCGATACTTCCGGTGATCGAGAAAATGCCGGAAACGACCTTTGAGGATATAATTGCGAAATACGTCGAAATGAACATCGCCCACCCGTTCATGGAGGGCAACGGCCGGGCCACTCGTATCTGGCTTGACATGATGCTGAAAAAGCGTCTCCAGCAGGTTGTGGACTGGCGGAAGGTGGATAAGGATTTGTATTTGCAGGCTATGGAACGCAGTCCGATCAATGATCTGGAATTACGCGCCCTGCTACAACCGGCATTGACTGATCGCACGGAGGATCGGGATGTTATTTTCAAGGGAATAGAACAATCGTACTATTACGAAGGGTACGAGGCATAACGGACGCTAACAAAGTTAGTAAGCGTAGCCAATTAAGTATAAAGGCCGGATACATTCCGGCCTTTATTTGGTCTTAGAATTGTTTTGTAGCTGCCTCGTTTTTTTGGATATTTCAATATGAAATTGTATATTTGATTTATTAATTTTTTATAAGATGGAAACTATTTACATTATTTTGGGCCTTATAATGCTTGTGTTTGGCATTTTGCAAATTATCCTATTTTTTAAATTTGTGGAAAATGACAAACGATGTTCATGCGATTAAAGAAAACAAGCCAGTCGATAAAAATACCCCAGAGGACACCTTTTGGGAGCTTCGTAAATATATTTTATTAAATAATGTTGAGAAGGCAGAAGAAATTGTGTTGGCTATTTTCTTGAACAATGTACGGAAAGATATAGCTGCAAATGGAATAACCGGATGTAATGTAGAAAAGTGGAAAGCTGAATGTCAAGCATATTATAAGGCGATTGGTAAAAATATTCCGGAATCTATTTTAAAAATACATTCCGGAATAGATGTTATCCAATTGGTACACTGACACTGTTTAAAGAGAGTCTGTATTTCCCATTTCGAATTTTATTGTTGTTTATTTAGTTCTTTCTTTAGATAAGCTTCAGCGGTATCTATCACATCATAGCCTTTGGAACTGACGAAGGACGCATAATCCATTCCATCAACGAAAATAACGCCCGTACCTGCTTTATTTACTTCGTTTAGGGCTTTATTCGCTTCGACACCCGCTGTCGGATCCGTATGATTTTGATCCCCTATAAATCGCCTTTTTTCCTTGCCATTATAAGTCACGGCATAACCAAGTGAACTGCGAAGATTCCATGTATGGTTTAAATAGTCGCGTTTGCCAGATAGTAGTCGAGCTGCTTTTTGCTCAATAAGTGCTTCGTGGGCTTTTTCATCCATGAAATCGACAACCTCGTCTTCGATATTGTCCATAAACGCTTTCAGGTCTGCTATGTCTTTTTTTTATCTTCATGTAGTAAAAAGCGTTAGAGGCTTTCTGTATTTTTCTTAATGCTATTTATCCCTTCCTCGATCCGTGCTAAGGTTTTGTCCATATTTTTAGTGCTGGAATTTATCTCGCGCACTTCGATAAGGGTTTCCGCGTCAAAGCGCAACGATTCATAGCAGGCGACCGACATCTGATCTATTCTATCACCTAAAGTGGCGATGTTGTTTATGGCGGTTATAATTCCTCCAGTTTGCGCCATTGCCATTACATACCCTCGGATGTCGGTGACTTTGCCCTGAATGTCCGTAAATCGGCCGTTTAACTCGTCGCCGGTATCTTGAGACATAGCCTGAAATCCGCGAGATGTCGCCTCTTGGCCCGCTGCTTCTGCCTCCCACTGCAGACCGCGCTCCTCGGCGGCCTGTTTGAGCCGCTCCCATAATTCTTGCCCTACCTTTTGCTGGGCAAGAACATCATCAAGCATTGTATCTACAACTCCGGCAAGTGCATTGTACCTCTCTTCATTTGAGAGTGACAGATCCCGATTTATGGCGTCAATTTTTTTCTGCGCTTTTTCTATTTCGGGTCCTATAGTTGCCGTATATAACACCTGCTTTGCAAGATTCTTAAGCATATCGCCAGCCGCTTCGCCAAAAGCATCCGCCGCATTTGTTCCTTGTTCGAAAGAATCGACCAACGCATCGGTCAGCGTGCTGCCTAATTCGCCGAACATTTCATTGAGGTAGTCATTGACTGCCTCAATCGCTTCTTCATATGTCTCCCAATTATTTACCAGTTCTTTGAGGTATGTCTGATTTTCTTTGGAGAGGTGTTTGAAAGTATCGCTATTCCCCTCTACAAATTCTTTGAGGGCTTGCATATTTAACACGCCGCTCTCTTCGAATAATTCAGGGACTACATCTTTTAATTTCTTATATTTTGCGCTTCGGAACCATGTAGAATGTTGAACTTGATTCATCATGTTAGCAACAGACTCTGAAACGCTTTCCCAGATAAAATCATCCTTCCATAAATTAGCCAGACCTGTATTGCCTGTTCCAAATTCTACATACTTTTCTTTGCCACGATTTGTAATTTTATCCATTGTTGCCTGATAGGCATTCATGGCGTCAGTTAAGGCAGTTACATTATTAACGTAATTCCCAAAGGCATCTTCTCCGAAAACAGTTTTGAATGCATCGGCATTCAGGCGGGCGCGTTCATTCATCACCCGCAGTTCTTCGTTTAATTCTTGGGCTTCTCGGATATTCCGCTCCATTGAAGTTTCCGTATCTCCGAATATACTGGCAATACTTTGTATGACTTTCAACGCAGCTTGAATAATGGCCAAAATTACAGATGCCCGTTCTACTTTTTGGATGGTGGTTGCTGCTACTTCTCCTGTCTTCTCAATTCCTTCTGCCGAATTTTCCGCAAGGGTTTTGATGCTGTCGATCATTTTCAGTGAATTGACAGTAATCTTGCTTGCGGTCGATATTACTTCTCCCATCGCACCGCCCGCAGCTTCGCCGATGTCGTTAAATTGTCCTTCAATTTTAGTGAGTGTGCTGTATAGTTTCTGCCACTTTTCAAAGGATTCGCTGTGCTCTTCGTCGCTTACCGGGTCCAATTTATTAATGGCGGATAATTGTGCCCGAAGAACATTTATTTTATTTCGCAGATCATCCCCCTGCTCAGAATCCGAAGAAGGGAGTTTATTAAATTCATCTTCAAGCGTTTTTAATGCAGCTTTTATCTCTCTCTTTAGTTTTTCTATATCTTCTTTTGTCTTGCTGATTAGGCTATTGACAAAGTCGTCACCTTCTATCTCAAGAGCAGCCATCGCGGCGTCTTTTTCGGCTCTCAATGCTTCGGCCGTTCCCGCGTCTTTTGCTAAGCTGATTTTTTTGTCGTAATACTCCTTTGTAGCCTGTATCTTTTCGAGAATGGTCCCGTACTTCATGTAGTACTCATTCCACGCTTCAAGCTGGTCATCTAAATATGTCTTGGGGTCTTTTATTCCCGCTTCTGCCAAAAACGCAGTATCCCATTCTTTATTTTTCAACGCTTTAATAGCCTGTTGGCGCGCTGCAATTAACTCGCGTTGTCCTCGGCTTAGCTCTTTTTTCTGAAGTTCACGGATTCGCTCTGCTCCATCTGCTATGGCAGCTTCACGCTTCTGATAGTCTAATTCTATTTGGGCGATATTTTTATCTATCCCCTCCGGCATTACGTCAATTTCCGCCTGTCTTGCTTCAAATCCAGCATCTCGCATTTCGCGCTGAATTTGTTTTCGTGTATTGTCTAATTCAATTTGCTCTTTCGTCGCAAGGCCTAAATTCTCCAATACCTTCAACTCCTTCCGTGCCGTTTCCAATTTTTTGTTGCGGGCGGCAACTTCTTCGGGTGTCTTGGCTACAATTTTTTCGATTTCCGCGATTTCCTTTTTCTTCTGCTCTACTATATCTTCTGTCGCTTTACCATCCTTGTCAATATCTTCCGCTGAGATATTATACATATCTAACAGAGCTTGCATTGCAACTTTATTGGCAGAAAGAGTTTCATTATAGCGCATTGTAGCTTCACGTGCGCTATTAAAGCTGTTTTCCAATGCGTTATGAGTAGTTGTCCCTATCGCTTTGCCTGTAAATATCTCTTTCCACGTGTCAATAACATTCATGCCGTCAGGTGCCCCCTCAAACATCTTGTATATCTCCAGCGCTTCTTTCTCTAATTCAGGAACCCCGCTTTGTAATCCTTCGCGGAATCTTGTAAAGTAAGTTATTCCTGTTTCTTTGCCGAACTTTGCAATAAATTTAGCCTGAACGCCTTCAAATGCTTTATTTAAAGCCTCACTATATTCAGTTGCAGCGTTAGCATTCGCTTCCTCCAATCCTTTAGCTACAGACGTGGCAGTAACGCTTCTCAACAGCACTTCATAGGCACCACGCATATCCTCCAGATTCTGTATTTCAGCGCGCTGTTTGGACAAATATTTATCGTATTTATCCATTATCGTCTGACGTGCTAAAGCATATTCTGCAGTCCCTTTCTTTGCTTGGGATAAAGCCCGAAATTCGCGTTGTAACTCTTCTCTGCTGGTTGTAACTTGGTTGTTGAACTGGTCAATATTCTTAATTACCGAGTCCAGCGATTTATCTGCCGCAAAAAGGTTTGACACCCAGCTCGTTATCTCCTTTCCGTAAAGGGTAAGTACGGTAACTCCGGCGACAAGCAGGGTCTGCCAAGATATGATTGATTTGGCGATCTGCTTCCATACCGGAATAAACGATTGTCCGGTTTTTTTAAGTTCCTCTACGGATTTTCTAGCTTTGGATATTTCATCTGCCAGCATCGGCAGGTTGTTGGATATGGCCGAAAAGAATATTTGAGGACCATACGCCAACGACGGCAATTCACGGGCGACTTGCTGAATCTGGAATCCAAGCATGTTGAATCCGGAGGCATAATTACCGACATTGCGCTTATGGATGCCCATTGTGGCGTCGAGAGCCTTGACTTTGTTATCAAGTGCTTCAATATTCTTGGATAATTCCTGTCCCCACGCGCTTTTTTGCTCACTCTTATTGAGGGAGGAATAAATAGCCTGCATCCGAGCAAGAGCCTGCGCCATTTCATCAGCAGACCCTTTTGCGGTTTGCTCCAGTTTGATTTGAGAAACAAGCTCTTTCCTATATCGCGCGAGTTCCTGTTTGTTTTGTTCAAGAGACAATGACAACTCCAATCTTCTGGATTTTTGCTCGTCGGTTAGTTGCAAATTCTCTTTCTGAGCCTTAGTGAGGCTATTGTACTCTGCGGTCAGCGCTCGATTGGATGCCTTTAAGCGCTCTATCTCTCCCGTAAGCATTCTTTTTTGAGCAAATGCCTCTCGTAGGGTGCTGATAAGGTCTTCATACGCCGCCGTCTCGGCCTTGGCCGCTTGTGCCCCGGCTGTAGAGTCGCCACCCGTGTTCCCTATAGTGGCCGAAGCTGCTGTTTTGGCCGCCGCATCCATCGCCTGACGTTCCATTTGGGCGATCTTGCGCATGGACTGCTCCACACGGGCCTCCATTTCTCCGATCTTGCGGTTTATGACGTCGAAATCCTTGGTGCTGTCAGGGATGTCCGCCAGCACGCGCCGCAACTGCTCAAGCATGCTGATGAAGCTCTTGAGTTTGTCGGTTTCCGCATTTATTTTGAATGATAAAGCACTCATTGATGTATTTTATTACCTCGTCTTTTATTACCTCGTCTTTTGGCCATTTCGGCCCCCGATCCTTTGACTATCTTTTTCTCGTCGCCGACGAGCGTGCGGACCTTGTCCGTCATCATCAGAAGCATGGTAGGGTAGTTTATGCCCTGAAACGCCTCTTTGTAGGATATGTTCAGCTGGTCCATCATCGTCGCCATGATCCCGGTTATAGTGTTGTTGCCGACGGTCTCCGCAATGGTATTGCGCCGGGTCTTGTCGATCTTGACCGAATCGAACAAGTCTTTCCCCGACACTATTTCTGCTATAGCGCAGGTGGCGTGGGATATTTCTTCATAGGAGGCATATCTCTTGGCGTACCATAGAAATACCTTCTGCGCCCACTTGCGCCGGAACATAAGCCGCGATATTGTGCCCAGAGAGAATTTTTGCCGGCCTTGTATCGATACATCTATCCGCCCGGCAGCAAAGGCCCTTGCCAAGTCTTTGACAAAAGGCTGGTACATCCGGAATGTGAACATTCCGAGCTTTACCGCGACATGATGCTTGTTCAGTAGTGACCGGGCGACAATGTCCGCCGATTTAATCATGATCTTTGGATATGGTTGTCGCTAATCCTTCCATCACGGCGGCCACCGATGCAATGTCCTCCATCGGAATCATCATCAGCGTTTTTTGGTAGCAGTCAAACAACTCGGCGAAAGATGCCCGTTTCATAATCCGCCGGCATATAAACCACGCCTTGAGATCCGCGAATATGCTTTTGCTTCCAGCGACGGCCAGCGCAATACTATAGGCCATTGCCACGATACACGCCTTGCTGCCGTCAGATCCCTTGCCGATATGCCGGGCGGCCATGATTCTCGCCGTGGTCCGGGGTGACATCTTGTATATCGTGTAGCTCTTTTGGGCTATTCGGAAACTGATGAAATCCCGCCTTCCGGATGCGGCCATTTGGGGCCTTGGTGTTGTCGCAATGTCCTTGTGTGCGTTTTTATTCTCGTTCATGGGTTTTACTTTTTTTTGATTTTACATTGATTGCTTTGCCGGGATCCCGCCGTCGGTTTCTCTGCACCCGCAAGGCAGCCAGTTTCATACGCGCCATTTTTATCCGGTGATTCTTAATCCCGTTCAGAATTATCATCAGTTCGTCGCGGTTCAACTCAAGCGTCCATACGGTTCGATCGTCTACAGCTGCAAATCCTTTGGTTATCCTTTCTCTCCTCTTGCGCATTCCCCAGATTGTTCGTATATTTGTCCGTCTGGGTATAGCATAGTGAATATGGATGTTAGTGAGATGGGCGGGGCTTTCCCCACCCGTCTCTTTTGTTATCCCAGAAAATCCAATGCTTCAGAATGCAATTCCAATTTTCCGTCCTCGTCGATGGTTGCTATTGTCCGGTATCGGGTGCCGGCGGGGAGCAACCCCATTTTGTAATTCTTGTTGCAGGCGACCAAGGCGTTCAGAGCCTCGACAGCCCGGCGCACTTCGTCGAACTGCTGAAGCACACGGCCCCGCATAGTGCTTACATCAATAAGGCGTTCCTGCTCTTGATCTGCAAGCCATTCGGCAGACAATTCGATTTTATCGCCGTTCACCACAAAGGCAGTATAATCGAGTGCCTCCTTCTTGCCGAGGTGTAGCGCTTCATGAACGACCTGCTGCGAATTGTCTATTACTTTCCTCAGGTATTCAACAGCCTGATCCGTGAGCGTTTGGCGGGTCGTCACGATATTTATTTTCTTTGCGTCTTCGGCTGCGATCCGCAGTGCTTGCGCCCTGATACTCTTACTGTTATCCGTAGCAATATCCTTGAGGCTCTCGGTAGATATTTTCAACCGTGAAGCCGTCAGCTGTTGTATTGCAGCCTCCAGTTGCGGGATGGCCGCTTTGTATGTCTCGATAATTGATTCGTAATTTTTCATAGTTGTTAAAAATCTTGTTGTACGTTTGGATTATTCGGCGTCGGGCAATGTTTCCGCCCATTCCGCAGCGCGCTTCTTTGCCTCTTCCTCGGAGTAGTCGATTGCCGTCACTCCTTGGGACTGCTGGCTTTCTTGTTCTTCTTTCATGGTTACTGTTTGATTTATATGGACCTAGTTTTGAAAAGGCCGCCGTCATATCCTTGCTGTATGGCGAAAGGATTGATGCGTAAAACCTGAGTTGCCGATAATACGCCCATAGTAGGGGACATTTCAATATCTATGTCGATTATGGTCCGGTAGTTAGTTCGGTTTATTGCATACATCCCATATTTGCGTGCGAGTATGTCAAGCTCCTGCAATGCGGATAATGCTTTTGACGCAGCATTATAAAGTTCGATTTGTTGCGGATCGTCGATATACATGTTGGCGGCTTCGCTAAAGACAGCTTCAGCGACTTCAGAATCAAAAGTTACCTGACCGTCACTGTCTACCGTGTAGCAGTCTGCGGGAACAGTCTCGAATGATTCGAAGCGCTTTTGAACTTTGCGGCAAATCTCATTGAATTGCTCCAACAAAGAAGTATATAGCTCCTCTTTTTGGCTGCGTTCTGCGGGGAATACTATGGGGGCTAGTGCCGCATTAAATTTTTCCGTCATACGGGCGCGAATGGCTGTACCGCCGCTCATAATGTCCCGCAAGTTGTCTGCAGTCAATTCCTCGCCGAACTCGGCAAGGACGGCAGGTGTGACAATTTCCCGTAATTTTTCTACGGCCGATCTGAATTCATACATTCCATGCTGAAGGGGCATTTGCCCTATACAGATTCTCTTGCTGTTCTTTGACATGATTACATGGGTAAGTTGGTAAAAGGATCAACTGCCAGCGATCTATCCGGGGTTCGCTTTTCGCCACCCTCGATGATGCGCTGGGTTTCGGCATTTATTAGATTTGCGATTTGAGCCGCATTATCGTCGCCGATACCGCTGGATACAGCCTCGATGCGCTCAGAACCATTTTGTCCCGTGTGCTCTGCGACCATTTCGCAGACGGCATCTGCGCCATACTTTTCGGCTGCATGCAACAGCTTTCCTAGTTTTTCGTTCGTCATAGCCTTGTGTTTTTTATTTCCGTGCCAGTCGTGCGAATTGTAACAGTGCTTCGGCGATCTGTACTGCCTTATCCGGCGTGAAGGTCGCAAGGGCTTCGGGGGTGTCTTCATCGTTTCCGTAGCCTCCGACGAGCAAATACACCTCAGAAGGATTCGGTCTGCTATTTACAGTCACTTCGGCAATGCCGACCGTAAGGGTAGTGCCATCATGCTTGAATGATTTGCACGGCACAAATGCCGCCTTTCTGTTCTGCTTCATAATTCTGTTTTATTGGTTTAAAATGGTTGTTATCGTCGTTTTATCGCCGTTTTCGGTCAGTCTTTGTAAACTCGTCCCGCAAAGGCGGGTTAGGTATTTTCATGCGCTCAAATCGCGTATTTTGCTAAAACGGCTCGGCCTCCCCGGTTGCGTTCGCCGTACTATCATAATCGCCGATTCGGGTCAAACTCTCGTTGTGCCGAAAATAAATCCGACCCGTCGCCCCCTCTCTATTTTTGGAGATATGCAGAACCCCGACACCCTCGGACGATATAAGCCCGTAGCGGTTCGTGTCGATCGTTTGCATACCGTACATCGCCGGCCGGTCGATAAACAGCACCATATCGGCGTCCTGCTCAATGGCACCCGATTCGCGCAAGTCCGACAATAGAGGCGTTTTGTCCGCCCTTTCTTCCACCTTGCGTGAAAGCTGAGACAACATGATGACAGGGATGTTAAGCTCCTTTGCCAACAGTTTTGCTGACCGGCTGGCAGCGGCTATTTCCCGCTCGCGGGTAGTATTCGGGTTGCGGGTCGAGGTGTCGAGCAGTTGGAGATAGTCGATTATAACCATCCCACACTTACCCCGGCGGGCCATAGCCTTACATTGAGAACGGATCGTGTTCATAGTGATGTTGGCGCAATCATTGAGGTAAATAGGCATTCCCGAAAGCTTCGCGCCGGCCTTCTCGATCTTCGTCCAGCCCGAAGCGTCAACATTACCGGTGCGGAACGCTCCCGAACTTACACCCGAACTGCCAACAAGCATTCGCCCGGCTAACTGCCCGGCTGGCATCTCTAACGAGAATAAGGCCACAGACAGGCCTGACACGGCCGCAGCACGGGCAAAATGTAGCATTATGGCACTTTTGCCCATCGCCGGCCGGCCAGCCAATACGATCAACTGACCACCACGCCAGCCGCCCGTAAGAGCGTCGAGCCGCTGCAACCCGGTAGGAATGCCGATGCACTCGCCCGCCTGTCTTGCCTGTTGCCGTCGTTCCAAGTCGTCAAGGGTGGCCCGCACAACATCCGACAATGGCGTAATGTCATCCGAACGCACGACCTGATCTGTTATCGCGGTTATTTCCGTCATAGCCCAATCCGAAACACCGTCGGGATCCGATACGGCACGCGCCGCTAGTTCGTAGCCGAAAAGGCATAGACGGCGCCGGGTTTCTATGTCTGCGAGCTGCCTTGCGTGGTCCAGCAAATTAACGCCGGAGTCTACCGCGTTGGTCAGTTCCGAAAGATAGCGGAGCATTTCACCGCCTTTCAGTTCCGGACGCTGCGAAAGGGTGTAGAGATCTATTTTGGCACCTCTCTCCAGCATCGAGAGCATTGCGCCGAAGATTCTGCCGTTATTTGCATCATGGAATGCCGAAATTTCGACGATCTCCGTCACGTCGGATAGTTGATCCGGTTCGAGAATTAAAGCGCCTAAAATGGCTCTTTCGAGTTCGGGCGATTCCGGCAGCCCTTCAATAGCCGGGCGGTTACAGGTCTTTGTAAATTCGTTTCGTTTCATGGTTTGTCTGGGTTGTGGTTTGATTTTGGGGCGTATTGCTGAATTCAGATTTGCGGCGCATCCAATTTCGCGCGGCGGCTTTCCAGTCTTTTATCGGGTTTTTACCGGTTCGCCAGCCGTTGGCCGTGAAATAGTCGTAAAAGCATTCGGCATCCGTAGGGGTCCCTTCAATCGTCGAAAAATAATCTTTGACTATTTCGAGCGAGGGAGCAACAAACGCCGGGCGTTTGCTTGCGACTCGGCGCGGCTTGTCCGCGCTTTCTTTACCCTCGATAGAGGGTTTCTTTATATTTTCATCTACATCTACATCTACGCTTGTTTTGTTTGTTTTGCTTGTTTTTGGTTGTTTGCGTGCGTTCTGATTCCCTTTCGGGGCACCGCCATTTTTACCGGCCTTACTTCGTTCGTTCGAGATATGGACGCGTTTTAATTTCGTGCTGTCAATCACGTATTTAATAGCCGCAAATATACCATCTATCAACCCCAAAGGGTCAACCTTGGAGAAGTCGGGAACCTTACCTAATACACCATATTCAACGACTGCCTCGTACACCATCAGCCGCGTTTCAATACTCTTTATTGCACGTAGCTGGTGATAAAAAGACGGGCAAAATACGAACGTATCGCCGCACTCGTTTTCAAGTGCTTGTTTTGCTTGTTTCATATATCACGCCCTTTCATCATTCGTTCGTGCTGGCGGTCGAGTTCCGGACGTATTTTTTGGTTGAAATATTCAAGTGCTGCACCTGCTATTTCGGTGGTTTCCTCTCCTTTAAGGCCGTATTTTGCGATAGATTCGTGGAACGCGAGTTGTTCCATATCGTCATGCAGAGTTTCGCAATACGCCACCCATTCGGCAAACCATCGGAATTTTTCATACGTTACCGTTCCGTCGCTCGAAATGGTTACAAACTTATTTATACGCTTATTCATCGCGCACCTCCTTCCGAAGAAAATACCGTTTGAATCGGGAACCGTGCTCGCTGGGCACCCACTCGTCGAGGATGGAAATACCCTTTGCCCTCAGATCGCGTATGCAACTCCGAGGATCGGATAACCTCAACACGGCCGAAATGTCAGCGACGGAATATTTTTTGCCCGACTGGAGTAAATTATAGACCCTTTTCTGATGGAAAGCCAAAGATTTTTGCGTACATTTGTCAATGGAAACATCAGGGGTTGCCGCTGCGTGCTCGCTTCGAGCGCCGGCGGCGATCTTCATTTGATCCATACCCCTGATCTATTGATGGTTATTCGCTGATTGGGCAATACGCAATGCGGCGGCGGCCCGCCTATCCTCAGAATGGACGGTGCGGGATTCAATCCACGTTAAAAGTTCCTTTTTCGAGAACACCGTGCGGCGTCCGAACTTCTTGTACGGAATCGTATTTTTGTAGACGTGACTATAGAGCGTAGCACGTGTGGTGGGTATGCCCTGCTCGGTTAGGAACCGTGCGGCATCCTCGACAGTCATTCCGTCGGTTTCGACGGGTTCGTTCTTGCGCCGGAAGTCGGCGAGTTTAGGAAGAATTGCGTTTACTGCATCGCTAATGATGGATTGTAGTTGCGCGGGGGTTGTTACAATAATAGGTTCGTCCATACTTTGACACTATTAACGGTTTGACAGTATCCGCTGATCGGGCGGATTGCTCAACGTTGATAGCGCAAAGGTGATGGATGAAATAGTGGAGTCCCGTGTACTCCACCGCACTACACAAAAATTATTTTAATTTATCTCTCAATGTTGCTAAATCTTCCTGTTTTATTCGTTTATCCCCCATGTACTTGTCATTATTATAGCTGTTTACATAATCAACAATACCGGTTAATGCTCCTACTTTACCCGGATATGCGTCCTTGAAAGCCTTATGTATATCTGATAATTTACCGTTATATTCTACCAAATACCCAGCATCATGCAAAACGATTATTAACATAGCGATTAACTTTCCTTGCGTCGCCCTGCATGGTCTTAATTCGTTATCAATGAATTGTAAAACTTTATTACGATCTTTTATTATGTAATCCACCAAAGAATATTGGGGAGCTATTGTATTCGAATGTGTTTTTATCTTGTCGATAAAAGCCTGACGATCCCTATAATGCGCTATTTGGCTTTCACATTGAAAGTGCAATGTTGACAATTCGGCATCTATATCTGCCCCTCGTGGATGGTCGTGGCGATAGTTTTCCCATAGATCATTCATTGCCAACTCACGGCATTCTTCACTTCCCAATACATCACCGGAGCTAATATATTGCCCGTCGTCGCTAACAAATTCCAATCTTTCATTATCATAATGAAATGATAATGTTGGATTGTCGGCAAAATATTCAATATAACTATGCCCCGCTGCGAATATTTGGTCTTCTATTTCTTCTTCTGTGGGAGCTTTCCCCCGGTCAAAACCGAGCATATTTTTATTTTCGTCGTGAATATCGCAAATGCGACCTTGTAAATATTTATATCCATCGACCTTTAATTCATCGACGAGTTCGTCGCAAAATTTATACTGCTTTTTGAGTTCTTGTATTTCGGATTTTAAAGCGTAATATCCTAGGTTATTATCATCACCGCATTTACCAGAAGCTATTTTTCTCAACATATTATTATCCATACCCATTAAAATTTCGTTAATATTTCCGCATTCTTTACCCGTTCTTCTCGCTCAAAACTGGCAAGATAGTTTTCCGTTGTTTTGAGGTCCTGATGCCCCAGCGATTCGGAGATATAGGCAATGTTGGCGCCTGCCCGCTTTAGTACAGTGGCGAACGAGTGCCGGGCCGTATAGGTCGAGATATTGCCGATACCGAGCTTTTCGCCTACCTCCTTCATGCGCTTATTGATCGCACGAGTTATGTATAGCGTTTTCATCTTTCGCCGCATTGCGTCCTCCGTGCCGTCGAGGACCGAGAAAATGAAGTTATCAAACCGGGGAGGGTTGCCCCAGCGGTCGATGATCGCCTGCATCCGCTCCGTGACAACGACCCGGATTTCCTTGCGGGTCTTGGTCGTGCGTTCGGTCTTTTGCCGGACAAAGCATATTTCGCCGTTCACAATATTCCGGTATCTCAACTTCACAAAATCCGCAACGTTGATCCCGTTGCACAAGTAGAGGAACAACCAATAATCGCGGTATTTGGCCGTTGCCTCGGTTCCGTCCTCATAGTTGGCTATCTGTCCGATTTGCTCCAGCGTAAGGGCCAGTTTTCGCCCTTCTCCGGCTTGTATCTCATACCGCCCTTTACCGAACGGATATTGCGTGTCTTTGATCGCCCCTAACCGTTTTGCTTCATTGAGAATAGCTCGGAGGTGGCGCAAGTGAATCGCGATTGTTGCCTGCGTCTTGCCCTCCTTCCGCAGAAAATCGGCATATTTCCCCAGCCACGACACCGTGACCGCCTCGAAGCGGATACGCGACCCGGAAAACCGTTCCAAGCCTTTCAGTACATTATCATAAACAAGCATACTACCGACGCGTCCGGCCTTTTTAAGTTCTTCGATTTTACCCCGAAACATCGCATTTACCGTATCGGACGCCGCACCCTTCAAACGATTATTAAGGGCATCGAGCGAGAACCCGCCGGCCCCTGCCAAATCCTCAACAGCCGCCCGCACGATCTGATAGCTGCTTTCGATGTCTTTGCGAATCGCCACAAGTGCACGGACCTTTGTAGTCGGCAGTATTTCCCATTCCTCCGGCGATAAATCCTTTCCGGTCGGATAATAGTTCCGCACTCGATTGTAGGTAACACGGATTTTTACGGGGCACTTACCGGACTTTTTCGGGTGCGCGGTATCAAACATTGCGGCAACCGTTACGCCGTCTTTCGAGTAGTTCATTTTGTGTATAAATTTTAATTTGCGGTACACAATTTACACACAAATATACATAATTAAATCAAATCACCAAAAACAAATCAAGATAAAATGACTATATTTACCACTGAAATACAGTGATTTGCAAAATAAAATCAAAATCGCTAAAAATAGCCAAAAATAGCCGAATTACGACTACGGATCAGAAGGTTACAGGTTTGAGTCCTGTCGGTGTCACAAGGAAAGAGAGTCCAAAAGGCTCTCTTTCTTGCATTTAAAGAGCCGATGAAAAATGCGGCGTACTTCTTCGAGTCTTGGTTTAGAGCGATTTCCGTATCGAAATCGGACATTTGTTTAAACCGAAGTGTAAACCGAAATCGGTCATCCCCGCTCCACCGCCCCCGTATGCATTCATGCACTCCAAGACAGGGGCCGCCTCATAGGACAGACAGGCGCAGGCATGCACTCTATACGAACCGACCGGATGATAGATTCAGCCGCAATCCGGAGCTGGAGGCGATTTCCGGTTTCATTTTTGCATAGCCACGGAAAACAAACGTATTTTTACTCCCCTTGATTTATTTTCCATTGGAAATTTATTTTATTGGAAAATATATCATATCTTTGTATCGTTATCAAGATAAGAAAAGATAAAATACCATACGGACCATGAAGAAACTATTAGTGACAGCCGCCTGCATCCTGACGTTCGCAGCCGGGGCCGACGGCCAAACCGACAACAAGAATGACAACACAAAACAAACGAATACCATGAAAACGATCGCATTGACCAAAGCTGACTTTCTGACGAAAGTCGCCAATTACGAAACCAATCCCACCGAGTGGAAATACCTCGGCGACAAACCCGCCCTCGTCGATTTCTACGCTTCGTGGTGCGGCCCCTGCAAAGCCCTCGCACCCGTGCTGGAGGAACTTGCGGCGGAATACGGGGACAGCATCTACATCTACAAGATCAACACCGAAGAGGAGCAGGAACTGGCGGCCGCATTCGGCATCCGCTCGATTCCGACGCTACTGTTCATCCCCAAAGACGGCAAACCCCAGATGGCGCAGGGCGCCCTGCCCAAGGCTTCGCTGAAAGAGGCGATCGACAAGGTGCTCCTCAATAAATAAGCGGGCTATGGCGCTTACGATCGACGAACTCCGCTGTCCGCAAGGCCACCGTTGTCCGCTGATTCCGGTCTGCCCCGTCGGAGCGATTTCACAACTGGGAGACGGGCTTCCGGCAATCGACCCACAGAAGTGTATCGAATGCGGAAAATGTATCAGGCACTGCGGCAGGCAGGCCGTTCACAAAAAGCCGGAGTATGGACAAACTGTGTAGAATACGCGACCTGCAGCGGGCCGTACACCAGTTCGAAGCGAATCTGGAGCGGCTGTACGGAGTCTGCCTGAACGAAGGCATGACCCTGTGCAGTCTCTCGAAGGCCGGAAGGCTCTCCTGCGGAGAGTTGAGCGACCTGCTGGGGCTGACCCCTTCGAACATGTCGAAAGTACTCCGCTCGGTCGAAGAAAAGGAATTCGTAAGGCGGGAGCTGGGAACTGCAGACAAACGCCAGATGTATTTCTCGCTGACCGACCGAGGGCGGCAGCTGCTGGCATCGATCGACTGCGGAAAGATCGAAACGCCCGATCCCATTACCGCCCTGCTTCAAAAGTAACTGACGCATCAAACGACAACCCCGTCCGGAATCCGGACGGGGTTGCTTATTTTAATAAATCAGTTGATAAGAATACCAATCTGACAAACAGACTTTAAGAGGATTTTCAGAGGTCACGGTAACGATTTGGAGAATGTGCGAAATTCGCTATTTTGCGTAACATATATTTCTGCATTGTCATATATTTCTTATTTTCGTAAAAAAGACTGATAAGTATGGCGAAAATGAAGGATGATGATTTTGGTATAGAACTGCCGAGAAAGCGGTTGGTAGGATGTCTAGGATTGTTGGTAGGTGGATTTTTATTTTTTTGCATTATGTGTTTGATCGTATATTATTACAATCGGTCTACTCCGGTCGTGCAAGAAAATCCATGGATAAATAATGACTCGTCACGCCCAGTAACCGATATAAAAGAACTCGACTACAACCGTCGTCTGATTATTTACCGTGATGAGGAACCCCGGCGACAATTACGGGAATTCGAATGGTCCAAGGATGAGCGAATATATGGCGTCCCTCAAAACCTATACGAAGATTACTACGAAGAGATATATGAATATTTTCACGATTAAAGAATATTAATATATGAACGGTAAAAATTTATTTACAACAGCGGAGCTAGTTACTATACGCGAGTTATTGAAAAGACTTCGGAATGTCTCAAAAACCCAACAGAAAGGAATTCGAGATAGTCTCCGAAAAATCGGATTTTATATAAGTGATTATAATCTCCCAAAGTGTACAGTTGATGATTTTGATGCATTAATTAAAAGCGGGCTAATTAAAGTTGTCGCATCTGAAATTGCATCGCATATAACTGTTCCATCGAAGACGATACAACAGAAAAATAAGTCTCAAACACAAGTGTCGAATTCTGACACAATAGCAACTATCAATTTTAAAACGATTGAAAATTTGCAACAAGCCGGATTCACCGGCTTTATTCCAATTGCACATTTATGGAGGGATTGTTCAGCTATTCCGAGAATCAAGGGTGTATATATGGTCGTGCGTACCACGACTGTCGCACCTGAGTTTCTCGAACAAGGCACGGGCGGGTATTTTCAAGATAAAAGCCCCAATGTGCCGCTCGACATATTACGTGCAAATTGGGTAAATGATGCTTGTGTTATCTATATTGGAAAAGCTGGAGGTGCTTCCTCTTCAACAACACTTCGAAGTCGGCTGAAACAATATCTACAATTTGGGCAAGGAAAGGCAGTAGGCCATCGAGGAGGGCGTTATATTTGGCAATTGAAAGATGCTGCTGATCTCTTATTCTGTTGGATGCCATTATTTTCAGATGACCCTACCGATGTCGAAACAAATTTGATCCGAACTTTTAAGGGACGATATAATGGGATGCGTCCGTTCGCCAATTTAAAAAAATAGAAAATATCCCGCCGAAATGGCGGGATATTTTACAGCGCAAAGGTTCTATTTCATAAAAGCCTTCACGACCATGATCTCACGGCCCGAAGTATTGACGATCCGGTAGGAGCCGGCCGCGGCCGACACCACGAACGTCTCGGCATAGCTGATCGGGAAGCTGTCGCCGCCTGCGGTCTCGATGCGGGCGCTCTCGCCTTCGACCAGATTCAGCACATGGCATTTTCCTTCGGTCTGCACCTCCACCGAGGTGTCGAGCTTGTAGCGATGCACGTCGTAGGAGTGGTTGCGGTGCGTCGGCAGGTGCCAGAGTTCCCAGTCGGCGCCCTTTTCGAGCAGTTCGGGATGCGCGATCAGCTCGCGCTTCACCGTTTCACCCTTGCGGTCGAAGCAGAGGTTCTCCATCGCACGGCGGATGTTCAGCGGACGGGGTTTGCCGTCGAGGTCCAGCGCCAGCCAGTCGTACATCTTGAACGTAAAGATGTAGGGCGTGGTGCTGATCTCCAGCACGAGGTTGTTGCGGCCCGAACTGTGAAGCGTTCCCGGAGGCATCAGGAAAAGATCGTGTTTGGCCGACGGTTCCGCATTGACGTACTTGTTCACGTCAAGCTCCGTCCCCTTCTCGAAACTTTCGGTCAGGGCCTGTTCGAACTTCTCCGGTACGATATCCTCCTTGAAACCGAGGTACACGACCGAATCCGGCGTCGTGTCGAGGATGTAATAGGTCTCCTCCTGCGTCAGCACCTCGCCGAAATTCTTGCGGATATACTCGCGCTGCGGATGACACTGGATCGAGAGGTTGCCGCCGTCGAAGTTATCGAGGTAGTCCATACGGATCGGAAATTCGTCGCCGTAGAGACCGTAGCACTCCTTTCCCACGACCCGCTCGCCGGCCTGAAACATCACCGTATCGAACGAGACTTCGAGCATTCGTTCACCGCTGCGGAAGATCAGGCCGTTTTCGGGCACAATCAGCTCGAACGACCATGCGTAGTTGGGCACGTCGTGCGGCAGCGCCTCGATGTGGTTGCGGATCCACTGTCCTCCCCACGCTCCGGGCTCGAACCACGGACGCACACGGAATCCGTTGCCGGCGAGACGGTCCAGACCGCGGCGCAGATCGGCTCCTTCGGTCCACGTAATCTCCGTCTCGCGCTGGCCGTCGATCATCACGTCGATTTTCGGCAGCAACGCCTTCTTATGACGGTTGAGCACCACCCAGTCCACGAAGTAGAAACGCTTGTACATCTTCTTCGGCGCATCGGCCGCATCGGCTCCCAGATTCGTGATGCTGCCCGCACGCGAGCGGAACTGAATCTCGTTCTTCGGAATGTCGATATAAAGCAGCAGGCCGTCCCAGCCGGCAAGCGAAGCGCCGATGCCGATCAGGATGTTCATCCGGGCAGCGTCGTCGGGACGTATCCGGTCCAGCTTCTCCCGGTCGAAGAACTCTTCGAGCCGGAGCGGAGTCCGGAATCCGAAGATCGGATCGTCGCCGCCCAAATAGGGTTCGATCAGACGGTCGATCTCGGCAGGCTCCTTCATGGCCGCACCCGTGTTCCACCAGACGGGCCGGATGCCGAGCGTTTCGAGGGCCTTGTTCAGTTCACGGCTGAAAATATCGAAACGGACGCCGACGTAACCGTCGATAATCACCCGTTTCGATCCGGCGATCCGACGCGCCAGCGACATATAATCGCAAAAGATTTTCTCCTCGCCCAGATCGTGCGCCGGATAGATGTCGTATTGGTTTACGCCTGTTTCCGGCTTCTCGACGGGAAGTACAAACTGTGTGGTTTTTCTTAAAAGAGTCATATCTAAAATTATAAAAATAACGAAGCTGCACCAATCATGGCCGCATGGTCGAGCAGGGCCGAAGTACGGACCGCGACACGGATTCCGTCCGCGGCGAAACGCCGCACCAAAGCGGGTCCGAAAAGCGGATAAGCCCGCGAAATATTTCCGCCGAGCACCAATACGTCCGCTTTGAAACGGGTAAGGACCGGACCCGAGAACTGCGCCAGCTCTTCGCCGTAGACGTCGAAAAGACGGCGCGCAGCCGGATCGGCGTCGTACCGGGCGGCGACATCCCGCGCACCGGTCAGGGTCTCGCCGGTCAGCTCTTCGTAACGGCGGATAATTCCGCGCGTCGAGAAGGCTTCATCCACGATTCCGCCGCCGAACGGCAGGCAGTAGACCCAGCCGTCGGCAGGCACCTCATCGCCCGAAGTCACCAGTTTACGGTCGGATACGAAACCCGACCCGACGCCTGTTCCGAGCGTGAGCGCCACCACGCGCCGGGCATCGCACGCCGCGCCGCCGAGACACTCGCCCAGCGCAAAGGCCGAAGCGTCGTTGACATAGCGGAACTCTTCGGCTCCGGACCGCCGCAGCAGCGGAAAAAGCGACTCCGAAATGTCAAGTCCGTAGATCCGCTCGAATTTATTGACGCCCCGAATCAGCGAAACGCCGTGTTCGTAGTCGAACGGGCCGGGGAAGGCGAATCCCACCCGGCGCACGGTCTTCAGGCCGGAAGCCGCGATGCTCTGCCGGATATTGTCCGCCCATGCGCCGAGTATCTCCCCGGCGCCGGCGTCGCAATCGACCTTGCCGGAGAGAGGCTCTCCGCAGATTTCACCCGTCGTCAGATCGACCACGGCCGAACAAATATGACTGCCGCCTATGTCAGCGCCGACGGCGTAACGTTCCATGTCGTTCGATATCATCGTATCCGTAAAAATTTTCCTTATCGGGCGCCGCAGTTCCGGAGACAATACGCCTCCGGAACCCGGCATCCTGAACCTAACTAACGGGCAATTGTGGTAATCTCCTTGACAGTCGTGTAATTGTAACGGTTGGTACCGTCGAACTGCCGCGTCGTCCGCGCGCCGAACCGCAGGAAATACTTCCGCGAAAAGGCCGGGAACGGCGTATAGGTGCCGGCGGGATTATAACCTCCCGGCTGTCCCGTACGGATGGTATAGACCTGATCGAACTGCACCATGCCGATAGCCGCACCGGAGATACGGGTCGAATAGTTGGGGCTGTAGCTGAAATCCCCGACATACATGTTCTCGCTCACGAACAGCCATGCTTCGGCCAGCGCCTCCTGATAGTCGGGATTGTCCGTACCGCGGGAAACCTTCACCTTCACGTCCACGGTTCCGTCGGCGTTCACCACCGGCTCTCCGACCCACTCCACACGCAGCAGGGGTTCGACTTCCCAAGTCTTCTCGACAGTGCCCGAAATCTTGATCCGCTCCTCTTCCAGCGGCACGAACGCGCCCGAAGGGGTGATGCCGTACTCGCCCTTGAAAACCTTGGTGTTGTTGAACGTACCGTCCATCTTGACGTTCATGTCATAGGGCTGGGGGTTGTCGCTCCAGCTGTACTCCATCATGCGGATACGGATACCCGTATTGCCGATGGCCGTCTGGAACGGCTCGCCCGTCTGCTTGTCGATGAACTTTCCGCGGAAAGTCTCCTGCGGCTCGTCGTAATTGTCCTTGCTGCACGAAGCTGCAAGCAGCGGCAGCGAAAAGAGCAAAAGATATATATACTTTTTCATATCGATCGGTTTTTATGCTGTCCGGATTAGAAACCGGGGTTATTCTTGAGGTTGGGGTTCTTGGTCAGTTCGCCCGACGGCAGCGGCTGGTAGTAGTAGCGGGTGTCGTAGGTGAAGATGTAGTTATACCCGGCCCGCGGCTCGGTGAAGCGCACGTCGAAGAAGTACTTGTTGACGTCCGTTGCGAAGAAGGGCATCAGGATACGATAGCGCGTGGTATTCTGCTCGTCGTAGAAGATGCGCCAGCGGCGGAGATCCCAATAGGTCTGGTTCTCGAAGGCCAGCTCCTTGCGGCGTTCGCGGCGTACGATATCAACCGAATTGAGGTCGGCGGCCGATGCCAGCAGATCGGCGCCCGCCCGTTCGCGGATGAGGTTGATGCAGCGGAAAGCCTCGTCGCGGTAGCTGTCACCCTCTTCGGAGGTCGTCTTGCCGAGCTGAGTCAGCTCGTAGGCGGCTTCGGCACGGTTGAGCAGCACCTCGGCATAGCGGATGTCGATCCAATGCTGCGTGGATTTGCCGCCCGAATTATTCTCCAGATCGGGATCGAGGTACTTGCGCAGGTAGGTGCCGCCGATGTTGCCGAAGTTCCAGCCGTTCACCGGACCGTTGAGACCCGTGATGAGCATCGACGTGACGGGCGTAGCCCCCGGATAGGGAGTATAGGGCGTCTTGAGCTGGACGGCAGGACCGCCGTTGAAGTTTCCGGTCAGCTGCACGTCTTTGAGTCCCAGCGTTTCGTAGGCCGCGGTCTCGCCCTCCTTGATCAGACGCGAGATACCTTTGCCCTCTTCCACCTTGCCGGTGTAGAGACCGCGGCGGATCTCGATATACTGGTCCTTGAACTTCGACATGGGGAGGATGACCGTACCCAGCAGGCGCGGCTCGGCGTTGGCGAAGGCGTCCATCGGGTTGTCGTAGAGCTTGTAATAGCCGTTTTCGTCGAGGAACCCGAACTTGCCGTCGGCATCCAGCTCGACGCCGTCGAACATCTCGATGAAATCGACCGTGGGGCTTACCTCCGAGTCGTTGCCGCCCGTCGAGGTCGAGCGCGGCTGCACCGAGTTGTCGTAGTCGTGCGTCAGGAATTTCTCCTTGTAATAGCGGGCGAAGATGGTCTCGGTGTTGGCGCTGCTTTCGTCGAGGAACAGTGCAGCGAAGTTCTCGGCCTGAGCGTCGCGGTTACCGGCAGCCCACTTGGCCTTGTAGAGCGAATAACCGCCCTCGTCCACGATCTTCGAGGCTTTGTAAGCCGCTTCGAAATAACCGGCGGCCCGTTCGGCGGGAATGCCGCAGATACGCTTGCCGAGGTGTTCTTCATTGACGGTATTGTACTTGGCGATCGAACCGGCATAGAGCATGGCGCGCGACTTGAGAGCTGCCGCGGCATAGCGGGTGGCACGGCCGGAAGCGTTCTTGTCGGGCAGGCTGGCGATGGCCGCATCGAGATCCTGTCCGATAAAGTCCCAACACTCCTCTTCGGAGGCACGGGGAGTCCACGTATCCTCCAGCGTCGCGTTGGCCGGATAATCGATCACGTAATCGATCTTCGGAACACCGCCCAGCCGCTTGACCATTGCGAAGTACACATAGGCGCGGATGAAATAGGCCTCGCCCAAGACCGTATTGTAATCGCTGTCCGAAAATCCGCTTTTGTATTTCGGAAGCCCCTCGATAAGCAGGTTGATTTCGCGGATCATTTTGTAAGCGGCGTCCCACATGTTGCTGCCGGGTTCGGCGAAGAATCCCTGCGTGTCGCGTCCTACGGCTTCGCCCGTGGCGCAGCACATCTGGCGGTACATGGCGCCCGAATAGCCGAAGCCGTGTTCGAAACTATACCGGAAATCCTCCATGGGCAAGACGCCGTACAAGCGTGCGAGGTAACTCGTTGCACCCTCGACGTTGCCGAAGATATCCTGTTCGTTAAAAATATTTTTCGGCGGTATATCCAAATCGGTGCACGCGGCGAATGCGCCCGCACAAAGAATCAGGAGATAATATTTCAGACGTTTCATTTTTTTGCTTTTTTAAAATTTGACGTTCAGTCCGATAGTATAGGTCTTGTTGATCGGATAGAAGTATCCCATATTGCTGGCCCCGCCATCCGACGGATGAATGTAGAACTCCGGGTCGAGATAATCCAGACCGGTGATCGTCAGCAGGTTGTAAGCGCTGGCGTAGATCCGGACATTCTCGATACCCACCTTCGTCAGCCACTTCTTGGGCAGCGAATAACCGATTTCGAGGTTCTTCAGACGCAGGTAGCGGGCATTCTGCAACCCATGCTCCGAGTTGGGATTTGCCGTCGAGCCCGTATAGCCGTATTCGCCGGCGACCCACTTCGTGGCGGGATCGTAGGGATTGGCCGTCGGATCGGCCGGATGCCAGCGGTCCATGTGTTCGCTGATGGCGTTGGTACGCGCCCAGAGCGGCTCCTGCAGAAACTCGCGGGCGATGATGTAACGGTTGCCCGAACCCTGCCAGAGCATCGAGAAGTCGATTCCTTTCCACGATGCGCTGATCGTCAGACCGAAATTGACCATCGGAACCATATCCGTGTAGCCGATCGGGTGTACGTCCAGATCGTTGATCCAGCCGTCGCCGTTCCAGTCCTCGTAGAGATAGTCTCCCATCACGCTGCCGCGGCCGATATAGACGGGATTGTAGTACAACTGATCCCAGCTGGTGATACGGCCGCCTTCGCCGTAACCCCACCAGATGCTGTTGAAACGGTCGTTGTTGTTCTGACGCCAGTTCAGGTAGGAGTTGCCCGACTCGGCACGCTCGTAGTAGAGCGTCTTGCGGCGCGTGAACGAAACATTGCCCTTGACCGCATAGGAGAAATCGCCAACGCGGTTGCGGTGGCTCAACTCAAGCTCGAAACCGGTATCCCGGTCGCTGTTGAGGTTTTCCAGCGGCAGACTCGCGCCCACGCTGCCCGGAAGGCTCAGATTTCGTCTGGCATAAAGTCCGTCACGATGCCGGCGAAAATAGTCGAAGGTCAGGCCGAGTTTGCCGTTCCATGCGCTGAAATCCAGACCGATGTCGAACATTTTGATGGTCTGCCACGTAATATCCTTGTTGGCAATGCCCTTGGGAACGGAACCGTTGACGTAATCGCCGCCGAGGATCGATCCGCCGGAGGGATAGGTGAAGCCCGTCAGAAACTCGTAATTCAAATCATCGTCGTAACCCGTCTTACCGTACGATGCACGGATTTTCAGATTCTCAATGAAGTCGAGCGAAGACTCTTTCCAGAAGTTTTCCTCCGAAATACGCCATCCGACGGATACCGAGGGGAAGAATACCCAGCGCAGGTCGCCCGACGGGAAGCGCGACGATGCGTCGTAGCGGAAGACGAATTCGGCGAGGTACTTGCCGCCGAAGTCGTAGTTGAAACGGCCGGCCAGCGACTGGTAGGCATAGTCGTAAAGCGAACCGCCGCCTGACGACTGGTTGAACTGCTGCGTTTCGCCGTCGCCGACAAACACCTGATCCATAGGCAACACCACTTCGCGGCTGCCGTAGAAGTTGTCGCCCACCTTGTGCTGATCCTCGAAGAGCAGCATGCCCGATACGGAGTGACGGCCGAAGGTGCGGTCATAGCCCACCTGCACGTGCCACTGGCGATGTTCCTTGCCGTAATAGTTGCGCTGCACGAAATAATCGTGTGCGTCCCCCTTCAGGAAACTGGTCGCGGCTCCGGTGGAGGTATAAGTATTGAACGCCTTTCTGTAGAACTTGTTGTCGTTCATGATATAGTCGTAGCTGAAGAAGCCCTTGGCATACAGTCCCGGCAGGAACGGCATGTCCCAGCGCAGCGAGAAGGCAGACTGGAACCAACGGCTGATCAGGCTCTGGTATCCGTTGGCGTCCTTGTCGATCATGGCCAGCGGGTTGACGATGCCCGTGTTGTCGTCCTTGGTATGGTACATGGTCTGCTCGTCGTCATAGTAGAACGGATCGAGCGGAGTGAAGAGCCACGTGCTACGCACGATGTCCGAAGAGGAGAAGTTGCTCATCTTCTTTTCATCCATATGACCTGCGAGGTTGACGTCGAGGGTCAGGTTCTTGGCGATCTTCGCGTTGATGTTGGCGCGCAGCGTGTACTTGTCATAGGTAATAGGCGTGTGCTGCAGGAAGCTCTCCTGATACTGGTAACCGAGACTGGTATAGAAGGTGACCTTGTCGTTGCCGCCGCTGGCGCTCACCGTATGCTGCGTCTGGGGCGCCGAATTGCGGAAGACGGCATCTTTCCAGTTGTAGGACTTCTTCTCGCCGTTGCGGTAGGCGGCGATATCCTCCTGACTGTACTGCGGAACAGGCGACATGTTGTCTACGGAGTGCATCGTGTATTTCTCGTTGTAGAGCGTCATCCAGTCGGCCGCATCCACGAGGTCGGGGAAGTTCGAGGGACGCTGCCACGATATGTTGCCCGAATAATTGATATTGACCCTGCCCTTGTCGCCTTTCTTGGTGGTGATAAGCACGACGCCGTTACCGCCCTTCACGCCGTAGATGGCTGCCGACGCATCCTTCAGCACCGAAACCTGCTCGATATCTTCGGGATCGAGCCGCGCCATGTTGTCGCGCGGCACACCGTCGATCACGATAAGCGGAGCGCCGAAGCCGCGGATGTCCATCGAGGTATTGAACTGGCCCGGTTCGCTGGAGTTCTGTCTCACGCGGAGTCCCGCGACCTTACCGGTCAGCATGTTCTGGACGTTCTCGTTCTTAGTCGTGATGATCTCTTCGTTGTTGATGGCCGAGATGGCTCCCGTAAGGGAGGCTTTCTTCTGGGTGCCGTAACCTACGACGACCAGCTCCTCGATTTCGAGGGCGTCGCTCTCCAGCACGAAATCATAGGTGGTCTTTCCGGCTACGACTTTGGCCGACTGCTCGGCGTATCCGACGAAGCTCACCCTCAGCACCGAGCCGGGAGCAGCCTGCAGCGAGAAGCTGCCCGTCGTACTCGTTACATCTCCCTTTTGGGTCGTGGTGTCGAAGACCGTAGCTCCGATCACCGGCTGCCCGGAAGCATCCTTGACGGTACCCGATACCGTAAAGGACTCCCCTTGCGCGCGGGTTTCGAGGGCCGCGAAAGCCAACACCACGCACATACAAACCTTCAGCAGGTTCAAGAAGTTAGTACTAATTTTCATACGTTTTGTTTTTAAGTGGTTGGGTTCAAAAAACTCCGGCCCGACACGGGGGCCGGCCGGAGCCGGGAATTCAGATTTCCTTTTTCAACATAAGCGGTTTATAATTAGGTCTAATTGGCGTTGCTATTCCGTAAGCGACGTATTGGGTTCCGAAGCGAGCGTGATTTTCAGACGGCCGCCGCGCACCACGTCCGCGAAAGGCAGCTGTACGCCCGTCAGGGGTTTGCCGTCGAGCTGCGCAGAACCGATATAGCAGTTTTCCGGAGCGTTGCCCGCGGTCTCGATCACGAATTCGCGGCCTTCGTAATAATCGGGATTCAGGCTGATCGTAACCTTGTCGAACAGCGGGCTGCAGAGCTGGAACGACGGATCGGGAGCCGTCAGGCCCTTCACGTCGAAGAGTCCCATCGAAGCCATGACGTACCATGCGCCCAGCTGTCCCTGATCCTCGTCCTGTCCGTAGCCGTAGCCGTGAATCTCCTCCGTACCGTAGAATTCGTTGCAGATCGTGCGCATCCACTTCTGCGAGAGCCACGGCTTGCCCGAAAAGTTGAACAGACCCGAAATATGGAGGTTCGGCTGGTTGCCGTGGTTGTAGTAGGTGTGCAGTCCCGCGAAGGCGTCGATGGTCTTGCCGCCGCCGAAGATATTTTCGCGCGAAATAAGGAACGTGCTGTCAAGCCGGTTGTTGAACTCCTCGCGGCCGACCATCTCCACCAGACGGTCGATATCGTGGGGAACATAATAGGTGTACTGTACGGCGTTGCCCTCCTGAAAGCCCACCCACGGCGCATAAGGATCGAAGTCGGCGATAAACCGGCCCTGCTCGTCGCGCGGACGCATCAGTTTGGTTTCGGGATCGAAGAGCAGTTTCCAACCTTCGGAGAGCTTCGAAAGCCGTTCGTAATCGGCTTCATGTCCCAGCTGGCGGGCCATCTGGGCCACGGCATAGGCGCTGAACGAATATTCGAGCGTATGCGAAGCCGAAAAACCCGAACCGCGGGGCGTGGTCTGCATGTGCAGCTCCGTCGAATAGGGCGAATAGCCGCGCTCGACGAACTGCCCCACATCCAGCTTGCCGGCTCCCGCGGGACGGCCTTCGCTGCCCAGTTCGTTCTTGAGGGCGGCTTCGTAGCCGAGCGCCACGTCGAAATTGCGGATGCCGCAGTTGTAGGCCGCCGCGATGGCGAGACCCGTAAAGTTGGTGCCCACGCCCGAAACATACTTGCTGCATGCGATGCCGTCGCCCAGCCAGCCGGCGTCCTTGTAAACCAGCAGCTGGCTCGAAATCCAGTCGGCGTAATATTCGGGATAGGCGATGCTCCACAACTGGGTCAGGTTCCAGAATCCGCCCCAGATGGCATCGGTATTATAATGGTTATGCAGCGGATTGCCGGCGGGGTCGAGCGGAATCTGCCCGACGGTTCCGTCGTTCGCGGGATAGGCCCCGTTCACGTCGCTGGCCAGACCGCGTCCCAGCACGGCATGGAACAGACCCGTATAGAATTTGACCCGGTCCTCCCGTTTGCCGCCCTCGACGCGGATGCGTCCGAGCGCCTCTTCCCATGCTTCGTTTGCGGCCAAGAGCGCCCCGTCGAAATCCAGATCGGCGGCTTCGGCCTGCATGTTCAGGCGGGCGTTCTCGACCGACGTATACGACAGGCCGATCTTCACGCCGACGTCCCGACGCGCACGGGTATCGAAACGCAGGTACACGCCGGCGCCCACGCCCGTACGGCTCCGCTCACCGGCAAAAACCTCCTCGCCGCAGAAGGCGCCCCACGACGCAGGTTCGGCATCCACGACGGCGCTGAAATACATCTTCACGACGGCGCCCTTCTGATAAATGTCCACATAGACGGGTTCGGTCACCACCCAGCCCTCGATACGGCCGTCCTCGGTGAAGGTCACCGAAGCGTCGCGCGCAGGACCGCTTTCGCCCATCTTCGTGCCGATGTTGAAGATCAGGTTGGCCTCCTCCGAAGCGGGGAAGGTATAACGGTGGAAACCGACGCGCTCGGTAGCCGTCAGTTCGGCTTTCACGCCGTAGTCTTTCAGCAGTACGGAGTAATAGCCCGGCCGGGCCACCTCGTCTTTCTTGTCGAAGCGCGAACGGTAACCCGCCTCCGGATCGTCGAGGGGACCGGGAACGGTCTGCAGCGCGCCGACGGTCGGGGCGATCACCACGCCGCCCACCTGAAATTCGTGGAAATTGGCGAAACCTTCGATCGAAGTATGGCGGGCGTCGTAGCCCAGTGCGTCGCCCAAGATACCCCAACGCAACAGGTCACCGTCGGTGGTCGGCGCCAGTTTCGCCATGCCGAACGGCACCGCCGCGGGCGTGAAGAAGAACCAGCGCGAATGGGCCGTTCCGATACGGGGATCGACATAGTCGGTCAGCGGTTCGGGCGACGTGCAGGAGGTCATGCAGGCCGCCAAGGAAATCAGGGATAAAAAGAGTCTATTCATAGGTAGTTTGAATTATTCGGTTTCGACTTTGAGCATCAGGTACTCGAAGGGTTTCATCCAGAAGGAGCGGTCGTCGAACGGCGCGAGGGGCTGTTCGCGGTAGTCGCAGACGCTCACCCGGCGGGCCTTCATCCGGCCCCAGACGAATGCGGAATGCACGCTTTGATCGCCCATGTTCTGCAGACGCACGATATAGCCCGTCCCGTCCGCCGAGGGCGCGATGCCCGACACGGCGATCCGGTTGCGGCCTTCGAGCCGGAACAGCCGGCCGACAGGTTCAGCCCTGCCGCTTTCGACGGCGATCAGGGGCTGTTCGCGTTCGGCGCCGCGCTGTTTGAGTTTCAGATCGAACGGGTCGCATATCTGCAGCGAATAACGGAAGCTGGCCACGCCGCCCTGCGACGCCTTGTAGTTCGTCCGCCACGTATTGTTCATCACCCACGAATAGACCACGGGCGAAATCTGCGCCGAGGGCCACCAGCCGTAGCCGTGACGGGGATTGAGCCGGTAATCTTCGCCCGAAGGTGTGCCCAGCTCGACGAACGGCGCGTCGAGGGTGGTCAGGCATACGGCATGTTCCAGATCGCCGACGGCCATGCCGTTCAGCAGTGAATAGTAGTGCTTGTTGACGCCCGCGAGCTGTTCGCGTTCGGGGTGCATCTCGCTCATGGCGAGGTCCATCGTGATTTCGGGATGCGCGAAGTTGAACGGGAAGACGAAACGCACGCTTTCGTGCTCCAAAATATCCTGCTTGTCGACCGTATTGCGGATATCGACGCGGCCGAGTCCCCTGTAAACCGTCACGTCACGCCAGAGGGCATTGCAGCCCGGAGCGTCGGAGACGATGCGCAGGGTCGCGGCGACAGGGCCGTCGTCGAGCACTTCGACGCGCGTCACCCGGTCGATGCCCCGCGGATCGGCGGCAATGCGGCCCGAATAGATATAATCGTTGAGTCCTTCGCCTGCGGCATATTCGTAATCGGCGCCCGCAGCCTTCAGCGAGCGGATCGTACCCTTCGCCGGATCGACCGCGACACGCACCAGTCCGTTGTCGAGCACGTTGCCGCCGATCATCGAAACCGGAGCCGCAGGACTCTTCTTCGCCTTCGCGGCAGGCGCGGCAGGAACGATCCGGTA
>ERZ780154.468-NODE-468-length-31285-cov-1.72562_pt1 | contig 31285 bp, 28 predicted proteins | sample MGYA00511568_ERZ780154 | MGnify/ENA primary metagenome ERZ780154 (study PRJEB29588, sample SAMEA2142525) | human gut metagenome | biome: human gut; feature: human-associated habitat; material: faeces | place: Denmark | collected 2008/2010 ...
AAAAACAGATTTTCCACTTGATCCATTGAAATTAAATAAAAAAAAACTGACTTTAAGCCAGTTTTTGCAAGTTGTTCAACCTGGATTCGAACCAGGACTAACAGGACCAGAATCTGTTGTGCTACCTTTACACCATTGAACAATGGTCTCTTTATTGACGGCACAAAAGTAATATATTATTTATTCCTGCCAAAGAAATATAACTGTTTTTTTTATGGATTTTTGATACCCCATTGGGTCCCATAAATGAATGTTAACATACTTAAATCATCACTTAATGGATGATGTTGGGTGTGTGTATGAATATCTTCCATGATGGCTTTTATAAATTCTTGTGGATGTAAATGGTGACAATGATAAATCGTGTCTATTAAACGTTCTTTTGTATAGAATTCACCCTTTTTATTTTCTGCATCGATTACTCCATCCGTGTATAATAATAATCCGGAACCGTTATTAAATTGATAGCTGTGTTCTGTGTACTGATGATCTTTTATTATTCCCAGAGGAATGTCGTTATAGAGAGGGAAATAGGAGACACTCTTATCAGGATGGGTGAGGATGGGAGGATTATGTCCGGCATTACAATATTTCATTTGTCCGCTGTTCAGTTCCAGTTTACCGATAAAAAGGGTGACAAACATGTCTGCTTCATTGCGTTCAGCAATACTATTATTCAGAAAACTGACCATTTGTGCCGGAGAAGAATGGTCAGTAATAAATGAGCGCATTAAGCTTATCGTAGAAGCCATAAGTAAAGAAGCAGGAATACCTTTTCCGGATACATCGCCGATTGCAAAATACAGACAATTGTCCCGGATAAAATAATCATAAAGGTCTCCGCCAACCTGACGTGCAGGGTAGAGAACTGCATGCAGGTCTACTTCTTCTCTGCCTGGAAACGGAGGATATGTTTTAGGCAGCATGCTCATTTGAATGTCATGGGCTATCCGGAGTTCACTTTCTATTTTTTCTTTAGCCGAGGTTGTTATTTCCAGATTATGCATATAATCAGAAAGTTTATCCTGCATTTCACTGAAGGCATTGTGTAGTTCTAACATTTCATCGTGAGAATGAATAGGAGGAAGCTGAGTTTTAAAATTTCCATTGGCTATGGCGTGGGCTGAGGCTGCAAATATTTTTAACGGATTGGTGATTTTCCGGATGGTCTCTGTATTAATGAGGATAATTAAACTCATAGATAGAAGGAAAATAAAGATCAGAATACGGGTGAAACGATGGAGACCTGCAAAAATATGAGAGTATGGAAATATGGTGGCCATAACCCATTCAGTGCCTTCGACAGGAGTATAATATATATAATACTGGATGCCATTATTGTGGAAAATGCCATTTCCTTTTTCTCTTTTCAACATATGCTGGACGATGTTCAGGGCAGAAGAATCATGCATATCAGAAGCACTTTCGAAGACTGAGTTTTCTTGTTCCAGAAAACAAGTGCCTCCCGGATGCAGGATGTATTTGCCGTCCTTATTGAGGATGATGCTGTAACTGTCTTCATAAAGTTTTATAGAATCGATTAAGGACGTCATCCAATTCATGGATAAATCGATAGAGAAGATACCTATTACTTTTTTTTGAGGATTATGCAAGGGGACTGCATAGGTGGTCGTAACGATATCTTGGGCGGATAATTCGTGATAAGGCCGGCTCCATCTTGAGGTATTCAATTCTTTAGAAATACGGTACCAATTTTTACCATAGTAATTATATTTTTGGGGGATTTGAGTCGTAATAACTGAATCTCCGCTCATATAGGAGTATGGGGAGAAGTATTCTCCTTTTTCCGGGAAATAATAGGGTTCGAAAGCGATGGCACAACCAAAGATTTCATAATTTGTTTTAACGACTTGCCGGGTGATAGAGAAAATAGAATCTGGATGGGTGACGTAAGAAGGGATAAGCCAACTTAAATTTTCCGGAATTTTCTCTATGGTTCGTAATAAACGGGTGATTCTCAAATTGATTTTTTCAGTTGCTTCATCCAGCCGGACGTAAGTTTGTTTTTCAATGGCTCTGGAAGCATAATGATGGAAAATACTAAAACTTATTCCTCCGAAGAGAAATAAAGAAAGCAGGAGGTAAAAATTAAGTTTTGCCGCAAAAGAATGTTTGATAAATTGCAACATAAATTTTTTCAAGTTACAGACAAATATACGTATTATCATGACAAAAGCTGCCCTTTACGAGCAGCTTTTGTCATTTATTATTGTTTATTTTAGTTTTCAGTCTTTTCTCCTGTTTATGAAACAGATTTCTTTTATAGGCTAGAAAACTGAGGGTTGATTATTTGGTTGCATTCTCCAAACGTTTCATCATCATAAAGATGAACAGTGCTGAGATCAGACACAAAACGATAAGGATTGACCATAAAGCCCATAGTTCCATGTGTCCCCAAAGCATACCAATGATGGATACCAGGTAGTTACCGACAGCAGTAGCTCCGAACCATAATCCCATCATGAGGCCTTTGTATTTTGGAGGTGCTACTTTTGATACGAAGGAGATACCCATAGGAGAAAGGAATAACTCTGCGAAGGTTAATACAAGGTAGGTATTAATCAATACCGAAGGAGATACAAGTAAGTTGCTGGCTACTACAGTTGCTCCTTCCGGATTTGGAGTTGGAAGTCCCATAGAAGAGAAAGCCATTACTGCAAATCCTAACGCAGCGATGAACATACCGATACCGATTTTACGGGGAGCAGAAGGTTCACTGCCTCTTTTTGCTAAAGCTCCGAATACTGCAAGAGATACAGGGGTAAGAGCTACTACGAAGAACGGATTGAAGTGCTGGAACATCTGAGGGAGTACTTCAATGAAAGAACCCGGTTCCAATGACATATACTTATAAACCAGAATAGTTACAGAAACAACTGCAACTGCTGCTGAAATCAGTTTAGATTTAACCTCTTTGGATTGAAACAAAGAAAATAAACTATAAATTAATGTGATCACGAACACCAGGTTGAATACATTGAAACTCATACCTAGAGCTCCATCAGCAGTTCTGGCTGTATAATCACGGGCAAAGAAAGTAAGGGTGAGGCCATTTTGGTGGAAAGCCATCCAGAAGAAGATCACCACTGCAAATACCAGGACAAGAGCAGTAATTCGGGATTTTGTTTGTGCCGGAGTTAATTCAACAATATTTTCTTGTTTTCCGCTTGCGGCAGCTTGTTTGGTGTTGACGTCTGCATGTTTGAAAGTTCTCTTGAACACCTGATAGATAAGCATGGATACAATCAGAGAAACACAAGCTACTGCGAAACCATAATGGTAGGAAAGGGATAATTCATCGATGTATTTATGAGCGAATGTAGTCAGGTCTCCGTTGAATGCGGTTGCTTGTGATTGTGCGAATTGAGTCAGGGTGTCCAGAGAAGCAGCTGCCATTTGCTGACCTTTTTCCAAATATTCGTGACAAAGTGCAGGAATGTCACCCTGATATTTGAAGCCTGCTTTCGTCATGAAATTTTCTGTGATTTTTGAAGCGGCTGTCGGGGCAAAAAGAGCACCGATATTGATAGCCATGTAAAATAAACTGAAAGCAGTATCCCGTTTGTCTGAATATTTGGGGTCATCATAAAGATTTCCAACCATAACTTGAAGATTCCCTTTGAACAATCCTGTTCCTAAGGCAATCAGGAAAAGTGCTCCGAACATGGCTGCAATACCGAAAGCATCACCACCAGTTGGGATGGCCAGACAGGTATAGCCAGTGAACATGATAATGATACCAGCTGTAACCATTTTTCCGTAACCGAACTTATCGGCCAGGATACCTCCTAAAATCGGTAAAAAATATACCAAGGCTAAAAATCCGGCAAAAATGTTTGATGTAGCTGCCGAACTGAAGCCAAATTTTGCTTGCAGGAAAAGGGTAAATATAGCAAGCATCGTGTAATACCCGAAGCGTTCTCCTGTGTTTGCAAGAGCCAGGGCATACAGTCCTTTGGGTTGGTTTTGAAACATAGATTTGATTATTTAAGTTAATATTAATTTTCGCACGGCGGCAAATGTAAGAATTTTTCTGTATTTTTCTGCTTTAAAACGATTGAGATGATGTTATGAAAAAGTTAAATAAAATTTTTACTACCGCGCAGATTGCAGAAATCGACCAATATACGATTGAACGCGAGTCTATAAGCTCTCTTCAGTTAATGGAAAGGGCTGCTACTATTTGGTGTGAATATTTTCTGAAAAATGCAGAATGTGGTGCAGAGGTAATTGTTGTTGCTGGAAATGGGAATAATGGGGGAGATGGGTATGTCATTGCCCGTTTGCTGAAATTGTCCGGAAAGAATGTTTGTGTATATCGTTTGAAGCATAGTGGCGGTATGAGTCCGGATTGTGAGATGAATTATAAACGTTGGGTGGAAACCGGAGGACGTGTTCAGGAATTGGGGCAGGCCGAGGACTTTCAGATAGGGCCTGAGGCAGTGATTGTTGATGCTCTTTTCGGGGCAGGACTGAACCGGAAGATTGTGGGAGTGGCTGCAGAAATTGTTCGTAAGATCAATTGTTGCCGGAATAAAGTGTATGCTGTTGACTTACCCTCGGGTTTGATGGGGGAGAATAATGCCGGTAATGATCCTGAAGCTATTATCCGTGCGGATTGTACCTTAACCTTTCAGTTTCCTAAACTGGCATTTATGCTTCCCGAAAATGCTGAATATGTGGGACGGTGGCATGTACTGGATATCGGATGGAGTGAAGATATTATGGAACAAATACCGGCCTCCTGGTATTATACTACTATTGAAGATATACAGGCTGTTATGCCTATGCCTAAGAAATACGCACACAAAGGGACTAATGGTAAGGGATTGTTAGTTGCCGGGAGGTATGGTATGATGGGAGGGGCTGTTTTGGCAGCTAAATCGGCTTTACGTTCAGGTATTGGGGTGTTGCATTGCCATGTGCCTGAATTAGGGGGAGAAATTGTTCAAATAACCGTTCCGGAAGCTATTTTGGATATGGATGAGTCAAAATTCTGTTTTTCAGCAATAAAATATCTTTCCGGGTATGATGCAATAGCGGTAGGACCGGCTCTCGGACAAGCTCCGGAAACGGTAGCTGGTTTACGAAAGTTGTTGCAGGATTGGAGAGGAGTGACCATCCTGGATGCTGATGCCTTGAATTTAATCGCTGAACACCGGCAATTATTGGAACTTTTGCATGAGCGTTGCATTTTGACCCCTCATATAAAAGAATTTGAAAGATTGGCAGGAAAAAGTGAAAATGATTTTGACAGGTTAAATAAATTGAGCATTTTTGCAAACCAATATCAGGTGCATGTCATTTTGAAGGGAGCACATTCTGTGGTAGCTACACCTGACGGAAGTTTATTTTTTAATATGAGTGGTAATCCAGGAATGGCTAAAGGTGGGGCTGGAGATGTCCTGACAGGGGTTTTATTAGCATTGGCAGCTAATAAACTGGATCCTTTGGAGGTGGCAAGAATCGGAGTTTTTGCACATGGACTTGCTGCTGACCTTTTGGTAGAAGAACAGGGATTTAGGGGCATTTCTGCAGGAATGATTGCGGAGGGAATGGGGAAAGCCTGGAAACAACTGGAAAAATATGGCTTGATTAATGATGGTGATTATGAAAACTGAAATAGGTATGAAAAGTTTGATTGTGTTAATTATGCTGGTTGTTGGGTTTACAGCCGGAGCACAGAAAAAGCGGGAATTGAGTACATTGGTAAATGTTAATTATTGTTTGCCCAAAGTAGTTTATAATATTGAAGTGACCCTGGAATGTTCCCGGTATATTCCTGGGCCTTACCAGAATTATGCTGAAAGGGAATTGGGGATAAAACCTGAGATTACCCGATTAGAAGAACATTGGAGTATTGTGAAGATTGATATTAAACCGCAGTATATTCCGGATGAGAAGGCAGTTTATTCGATTTCTGCAACCAATGAATATACTCCTGTGACCTTGTCTTTAAGTGCTGAGGGCTTTTTGGCCGGAGTGTCTGCAGGGACAGGACATGTCTTCAATGAACAAAAACACATGAAGTATCTTGGAGAAGATAATACAGAAAGCGAAATGATTGATATCATGAAGTTGAATACCTATAATCATTTGAAGGAGGTATTGGATACAAATTACACTTACCAGGAAATTGACGGGGAAATGAAGAAAATCTGGGATCCTATTGTGCGGTATGTTGCGAAGACAGAGGCCGATAATGTAAAAGAGGCCGTAAATGAGATTTTCAGAATCCGTTCTGAAAGGGTAAAGTTGTTGGGAGCGGAAAATAATGTACCAGATGGAAAGTCATTGGAGATTATTTTAAAGGAGTTTGATCAGATGGAGACTAATTACCTGAGTTTATTTATAGGGAAAAAAGAAACCCGTAAAGTGAAAGAGGCGGTTACTTGTATGCCTGTAAAAGCGGATGAACCGGTTGTTGCTTTTCGGTTTTCGGAAAAAGAGGGACTGGCGGAGGCAAAGAATGTTTCCGTACCGGCTTATTTGCTGAAAATTGCAGATGTTGTTGTTCCGGCTTCTAATCCTGTAGGAGGAGGTGGGAATGCTTCTGCCATTTATTACCGGGTTCCGGCCGTTGGTGAATTGCAGTTAATGAAAGGAAAAGAAGAAATCATGAGTTTCCGGACTATTGTTCCTCAATTGGGGGAAGTGAAGAAATTTCCGGTAGATGTTATTAGTAATGAAGGTCTGACGTTGGAATTTTATCCTCAATTCGGATCACTAAAAAGTGTCAAAAGGAAATAGAATATGGGTTTATGTACGAAGATTCATTTCTTCGTACGTGACTTGCTAGTATTTAATCTATGTCGTGGTGGAATAATTGGTATGCGCGTTTTTTAAGTTGGCGTGTGCGTCATATTAAAGAGAGAACTTTTATTATTGTCCTGAGTTTACTGGTTGGTGTTATCACAGGACTGGCCGGGGTATTCCTGAAAAATTCCGTGCATTTTACACATCAATTTTTTACCGAGCGTCTTCAGATTGATAGTGGTAGTTTACTTTTCTTTATTTATCCTTTTATAGGAATTTGTTTGACATCTCTTTTTGTCCGTTATTTTGTCCGTGAAGATATCAGTCACGGTGTAACTAAGGTGTTGTATGCCATATCCCGTCGGAATAGTATTATAAAACCTCACAATAACTATTCTTCGATGATTGCGAGTACGATAACAATTGGCTTTGGTGGGTCGGTAGGAACAGAGGCTACAATTGTTTTAACTGGGGCCTCTATTGGTTCGAATTTGGCTCGTTTTTTCCGGATGAATTATAAAGTGATGACCTTGATGATTGGTTGTGGTGCTGCAGGTGCAATTGCGGGTATATTTAAGGCGCCTATCGCGGGTATTGTGTTTACTCTGGAGGTACTGATGCTGGATTTGACGATGGCTTCCCTTGTTCCTTTGATGATTTCGGCCATATCTTCTTATGTAATTGTCTATTTTTTGATGGGAGAAGGCGTGGTACTCGAGTTTGTTGTGCATGAACATTTTGCTTTGGCAAATGTGCCCTATTATATTTTGCTGGGGATCTTGTGTGGATTGGTTTCTGTTTATTTCATCCGTCTGAATATCAAAATTGAAAAATGGATTACAGGTATTAAAAATCCTTTCAAACGGGTTTTAATTGGGGGTGGGTTCTTAGGTTTGTTGATTTATATTTTTCCGCCTCTCTACGGGGAAGGTTACTCTTCTCTGGAAGATTTGTTGACTGACAATGCAGATGCAATTTTGAATAACACTTATTTTTTTGACTTTCGTAACTATGCATTTGTCTTGATTCTGTATGTTTTGGGACTTGTATTTTTGAAAGTGTTTGCCACGGCTTTAACTAATGGAAGTGGTGGGGTTGGTGGAGTTTTTGCTCCGAGTTTGTTTACAGGGGGAGTTACTGGATTTCTGATAGCTACAGTAATTAATATGACCGGGTTTATTCAGGTTCCTGTAAGTTATTTTGTATTGGCGGGGATGGCAGGAGTAATGTCAGGGGTGATGAATTCTCCTTTGACTGCAATGTTTTTGATTGCTGAGATTACCAGCGGCTACAGTCTGTTGGTGCCTTTGATGATTACTTCGGTTACTGCTCATCTTACGGGCCGGGGTATGGAACCTTATTCTATTTATGCACGTCGATTGGCAATGAAGGGAGATTTGATTACTCACAATAAAGATAAGGCGGTATTAACCCTGATGAAATTGAATAAGGTCATTGAAACGGATTTGCAAACCATATCCATTGATGCGACTTTAGGTGATTTGGTTAAGAAGGTATCCCGTTCGCATCGGAATATTTTTCCCGTGATAGATGAAAATGATGCTTTATTGGGAATTGTATTATTGGACGATATCCGGAAAATCATGTTTAATCAGGATTTATATGATAAGACCTATGTCCGTGATTTTATGACAACCCCACCTACGATTGTGAATATTAATGACCCGATGGATGTTGTAATGAAGAAATTTGAAGATACCCATGCCTGGAATTTGCCGGTGATTGAGGAGGGTAGATATATCGGTTTTGTTTCTAAAGCTAAGATTTTTAATACTTACCGTAGGGTTTTACAGCATTTCTCGGATGAATAAAGGACTGGAAGCCTGGAACTTTAAATAGCAATTAACGATAAATAGGGAACGATGGGAGAATGAAAAATATAAATCGTTCATATTGAATTAGCCGTATGATGAATACTAAGATACATTTGGGGTATCGGGAAGGGATAGTTTCTGTTGTATTGAATCTTCTTCTTTTTGTTTTGAAATATTATGCAGGTATTGTATCTGCATCTGTAGCATTAATAGCTGATGCTTGGCATACGCTGTCTGATTCCTTAACGTCTGTTGTGGTTATTTTGGGAATTAAGCTTTCGGCTAAAAAACCGGATAAAGAACATCCTTTTGGACATGGGCGTTGGGAACAGATTTCTGCCTTGCTTATTGCTATGTTGCTGGTATTGGTTGGACTTGAGTTTATAAAAGCTGCCATTCAGAAACTACAACATCAGGAAGCGGCTGATTTTGGTTGGTTGGCTTATATGGCAACCATTCTTTCCATTATTTTTAAAGAGGGGCTGGCGCAGTATGCATTTTATATCGGACGACTGACCGGTAATGCTGCCGTAAAAGCCGATGGTTGGCATCATCGGAGTGATGCTTTGTCTTCTATTGTTGTATTACTAGGATTATTTCTGAGTCCTTGTTTTTGGTGGATAGATGCAATATTGGGAATGGGAGTCTCTTTGATGCTTTTTTATGCTGCCTATGGTATTATCCGGGAAGCAGTGAATAAAATATTAGGGGAAAAACCTTCGGAACATGTCATTGAACAAGTGAAAGAGATAGTGAAATCAGAGATGGGGGCTCTTTCTTGTCCTCACCATTTTCATATTCATAATTATGGCGACCATACTGAATTTACTTTTCATATCAAAGTTTCCGGGGAAGAAACAGTTCATGAAGCACACCGGAAAGCTACTTTAGTAGAGAAAAGAATAAATAAAGAAATGAATATGGAGGCTACTATCCATATAGAACCTCTTGAAACGTAACCTTTGCAAAGATTACAACGTTGTAAAATCGGCCTGAAGGTTAAATTCAGGTTGTTAATTATTCACATTATTCTTGTTTATTTCCGAAAAAACTATACTTTTGCGGAAATTTTAGTAAAACGTTAAAGACGATATACTATGTATTGGACACTGGAACTTGCTTCAAAATTGGAAGATGCACCATGGCCTGCATCCAAAGATGAGTTAATTGATTACGCGATTCGTTCGGGAGCGCCTATGGAAGTGATTGAAAATCTTCAGGATATAGAGGATGATGAAGAAATTTTCGAAAGCATTGAAGATATTTGGCCTGATTATCCAAGTAAAGATGATTTTTTCTTCAACGAGGACGAGTATTGACACTCTTCGAATAGATTAAACGATTAAATATCAGCGCGATAAACAACGAATAATTGTTTGTCGCGCTGGTGTTTTATGGTCTTATATGGTGCGGTCTGTTTGTCTGAAATGCGTTTTTTCTTCCCAAAATCGGAGTTTATTTCTCTAAAATACATTACCTTTATTTATCCTCGGGAATATTGAAACAGGAGGATAAACATTTGGGAAAGATAAAGTCCTTGCCAAGTTCAAGAATAAACTGCTTCATGTGTTCTACCAGGCTGTTTTTCAGTTTTGACTCGCTATGCTTCTTCGGCAGATTAAGGAAATCAACAAACAGCGTATCCTTGAACATTATCGTGGCATTCGGATAAGCATTGAGCTCCTTATTAGCATAGAGTATATAGAACATCCGTTCTTCATTGCTTTGACATCGGCATAATATCTCAAGATGATTGGTTAATGTAGTTCGTTCTAAAATCTTAGGCATTTGTCCGATTCTTGGTTGAACAAATTCAGAGTTTAGATATTTCTCTACTGTTGCCGATAATGCTTCCGAAGAGTATTCGTCGTAAAACAGCACCATGTTGTAAATGCTACTTCGTCCGAAACCTTTGAGATCCGGTCGTCGGGAGCGGATGTATTCGGTAATTGCGATACAACTTTACTTCCCCATTCCTCACTTTTCAATTTGGCAGATACATGTCTATTTCATCAGAAGTGGAGAAAATTGATGTCTCATTCCTGGGATGAGATGAATTTTTAATACTTATTGCCAATGAATATAAATACCGGATTCTGGAAAATGGATATCGTCAGAATCAAATTCGAGACAACGGTTGTCGAACACAATGTGTTCTTCTTCAACATCGTTGCCGTTGGCACGCATATTTTGTTCGTGCCGTGTTTCTGAAAAGTAGCTCATCCAATGTACTGTTTCTAAGTTTACCGGATATTGTTCTCCGAAGCGGAATTTGAATTTGGTGGAGAGTCCTTCTTTGGCAAATATGGGTTCAGGAAATTTCCAGTAAAAGAATTTCTGGGGACTTGGATAAGTACATGTCAGCTTGGCCTTGAAACACATGCATTTTTCAAAAGTTGAGTGACTCCAGTCTTCTTTGGACAATAGTTTGTAAATTTTTATTCCCGTTATTTTATTTTCTTTACGGAGCACTTCAATCGACAAATCTTTTATAGGTTTGCTGGATATATACATGCGTATTCTGAACACTTTTTCAATAATTGCCGGGATATCACTTTGATCATTAATATTTATATCAGCTTGTTGCAGAAGTTCTTCAAAGGAGAAGGGAATTTCTTCACGAAAGAAAATTATTTCGTCTTTGGCTGTTTGAATTTTAAACGGATCTCCTAAAGTGAACAGGCATACCAATTTGTAATTTAATAGTTCTGGTTCGCGCAGATGTTTACGGTAGGATAATTCTTGTCTGATTATGGGGTGGGTGGCTTTTGGAAAGTTATCACTACCTTTATTGATTGAAACGGTGTAATCAAACTCGGTTCGGAAACTGACTTTACGGGTAAATCTGTGTATGATAGGCATTAAGACATTTTCAGTATAAGGTTGACCAGTGACATTGGATAGAGAGTTTTTTGCTACATTTTCCAAACGGCTATGACAGAAATCACTCAGCATAGGATCGCGATCGTCGTAAAGGCTTTTACAAATGTCAGTTAATTCATGGTGTGTCTCTTTGCGTAGATAATTAGTGAGTAGAATATCTATCAATAAAACCGATACACAGGAACTAGCTAAGGAAAGGGACAGTTCTTGATATAATTCGTAGTTTTCACTATGTGCCTGAAACCACAAGTAGGCTACCAGTGAAATACTACCGAGAATGAACACGATAAGTCCTATTTTAGAAATTTTCTCGCGAATTAATTTCTTTAATAATCCTTTGTTTTCCTCAGAAATTTTTTCATAATCTTGATTATGGTTTATGCTCATATCTGTATTAGTTTGGAGAGTATAAGATGATATTCATTTATAGGATAAGTCTATTGATTGAGACTTAGCACTTGTTTATATAATCTGTTTCAATAAAGAATTGTTACAATACAAAATATATCTTAACACTGTACAATTACTTTAATTTTTAATTAAAAGAGGCATTCATTGTTTGGACGAACAAAAATAATAAAAACAATATTAATGTTTATCCTTCTATTTTTGTTTTTTGTTCTTTCTCTGCCATCATTTGGGTCAGTGATTTGCTTTGGGTGACTACGTATACCCCGGTAAAAATCAAAAAAGTTGCGAAAGCTTTTATCCAACTGAATGTGGCTATTCCGATATAGACGGAAACACTGGTTCCCACAATAGGTTGTATATAATTATACATGCTAACCACTGTAGGACGCAGTGTCTTTTGTCCAACTAGTACAAGTATATAAGCAAAGAAAGTACCGAACAGGATTACATATCCGACTTCCCACCATACTTCGGGAGGGAAAGCGTTATAGGTTAGGGAGGAAAAATCGTTGTAGGTGAAAGGAATAAAACAGAGGGTGGCATAAGTAAACATCCATTTCATTAAAGTAAAAATATGGTACTTGGATATGAGCTTTTTGAAAAGAGTCAGATAGCAGGCAAAACTGATTTGTGCAATAATACAAAGTATATCCCCCAGCATATTTCCGTTTTCCGTTGATGGTGAATGATTACTAAGGATCAATACCAATGCTCCGATGGCTCCCATGAAAAGTCCTGTGACTTTTTTAGGAGTGATAGGTTCTTTCAGAAATAGGGCTGCCAGGATCATAGTCACAATGGGTAAAAAAGTTGAGACAACTGATGCATCTACAGGTGAAGTGAGGGATAGACCAAAGGTAAATAGGCCCTGGTTAAAGACTATACTCAATAATCCGGCAAAAAATAATAACATGAGATCGTGTGGATTTACTTTTTCCTTAGGAGTAAACAGGGAGGCTATCCAAAAAAGAATAGCAGCTCCGAACATCCGCATGGTAGCTAGTGACAGACTTGTAATACCGGCAAGCATAGCTGATTTGCCAATGGGAGCCATCAATCCCCACATACTTTCTGCTGTTAATAAAGCGATGTGAGCTTTTACTATTTTTAGGTTCATTTGAAACCTGAATGTTTGAATAAATATGAATTATGAGATAATGTTTGGTAGCAATAAAAGTATAAAAAAATCGGATTTAATTGCACTAAATCCGATTTTTTGTGTTCGTTTGTTCTTCTTTTTCAAATTTCTTCAGGTCTTTGAAGTCTTTTGTGGATTGATCATGTTTATGGGGATCAGGACTTTGATTTTAATAATAATTGTTGATTATTCTGATCGCCCCATTCAGTCATTAATTGGCGGAAAGCCGGATAATCTGACGGAGTGATTAGTTTTTTCCGAAGTTCAAGAGAACATCGCACAGTTATTTGCTGACCTTCCTGATGGATGGAAATTAGCAGGGAACCTACTTTATTTTTGATTTCTTTCCGGATTTCCCTGGAACAAAGGGTCAGATAGCTTGGGAGCTCCACTGTATAATTATAATCTTCGGTAATGATATTCGGTAATAGCAGATTATTAGTCCGTTTACTGTTGTACCGGGCGTAATTGTGAGTCCGTAAAATTCCTTTGTTGGTTTGCGGCAAATTTAAAAGCAAATAATCTTCTTGTTTAGTAATAGTCACAGGGGAGATACCACTAATTGTCGTATTTTCATCAGTTTGTCTGATTTTCCGGTCTTGGTTGATCTGGATGAGTTCATCAGCAAAATTGGGACTATAGGATGAATATAGATTGCTAAAGGTTGCCTGAATGGTAGCTTTTGTATCTTTCCATTGTATACTGGCCTGATATTGAATTTTTGAAGGTTGCTGCTGGTTGGGAAGTTCTTCTGCATTAGTCAGGTTCAGTAAACAACTGCAATTGAGGGCTGCCGGTGATTTTGAAAATGGGCTCAGCCGATAAGTTTTACCCTCAACTTGAGCCTGGACAAATAGGTGTTGTACTGCTTTGAGACCATAGGCCGGAGAATTGTCAAGTGCGAAAGCTGCAACCGGTATTGCTGGTATACCTGCTGTTTTTAACAGTGCGGTTAAAAGGTTCACTTTTTCAGCTTCCGTACCGTAAGCAGATTGCAGGATATCACTGACCGGACGTAAGCGGTAATTGGTTTCAGCCAGGGTTAACGGGCAGTTATCGATATGGCTAAGTATATAATTGTGGATTGTTTGGAGTTGTTCTGTCTGATTCTTGCAATGTTGGATCAATTCTTGGGTAAAAGTTGTTAAGGATTCATTGTGGTCAAATTGTTTATAAATGGTCTGAAGTGCTTCCTTGGTCGAAGGATAGGTTGAAAACAGGAGACCAGGAATATCTCCATTTGGTAGTCCTGTTTCCGGTGCACGTGACATAGCCGGAAGGTTGCGGAAAATCCACTTCAGTTGTTGGTTATTTCCGGAAGACTTTTTTTCCGGTTGTTGTCGAATGCCTGTTGTGGCATAATGAACAGTCGCTTTATCCGGAAGGTTGAATGTTAATTGATATTCCTTAACCGGGGAAGATTTGAGTAAAGGTTGGTATACATCTATGGCAGGGAGACAACCGGGTTGAGAGATGATAGAATAGTCGAGCACTATGGTTGCCCCTAATTCGAGTCCTGTATGTACGATGACCATTTCTTTAAGGTAATTATAAGCGGCGGCGTTTTTGGCATGGGCAGGGAGAACTTCGACAAAAGCGTTTGCCGGGGTACGTACAAACGTACCATCTTTCTGTCTGACATAAGAATTGTGGATTTTCAGTTCCTGATATTGGGGGTTGTAAGTGATAAAAGTTTCTCCGTAAGTGGAATTCATGGCGGTATGTGTGAAGAGGGTCAACTCTTGGTAACAACGATATTCCTGGCTTCCGTCTGGATGAAGAGTCCAGGTTTCCTGATATTTTCCATACTCTGCTTCGGCAGGAGTTGCAAGACTTTGAATCGTTGAAAGCAGATAAACGGAAAGTAAAATTATGATTTGACTGTATTTCATATTTTTCTTATTTAGTTTTCATTTTATCGTTTAATAATCAGATAATCGCCAAAGCTTTTGTGTGAGAGGAGAGCATTGCGGAAACCTTCCCAGTCATTTGCTTCATAGATCCGTTTGTTGAGCATTAATTTCTGATGGATTTCAACATTATTTTTCTGTTGACGGATATATCCTTCGAAGGTGGCAGCAGAACTATGTTTTTCTTCATCTTTGGAGGTACTCAGACGATAACCTTTGGGAAGCTGGATGGTTTCATGCAATTCAACCAAGCGTGAACAGGCATCTCTGAAACCATATTTTCGTTTGTCTGACGAAGTATTGATGGAAAGATAACTCCGGACCTGATTATAAAGGTTATTCATTGTCAGTGGTTTGAGTAGCATTTCATTTTGACCGACAATGGCATAGTCCGGAATTTCATACCGAAAGGTGATTTTTATCGGTCCGCTTTGATAGTCTTTGGGATTTTTTCCCCAATTAACCTGGATTAACCGGGCTTTGGGAGATATTGACAGCAATTGATTTTCCATTGTATTCATCCATTCGGATTGCCATCCTGTGGTGAATACACGCCGGATACTTCTGTCGGATTGTCCTTCGGCTGTGATTGTGAATTCTCCGGTTAATGTTCCCTGAAGATCGATTTTGTTATTGGCCTGAATACGGACATAATGGTTTTCAGGAGCAGAAACAGGAGTAATGCATAGATCTGAACCTTCGGGTACTCCCGGAAGGTAATTTTGTTGTTGCTCGGCACTGCTCCAGAGTTCGCGGCAGAAAGGAACCCAGGTTGGGTCTAATGGCATGTAGGTACCATTGCTGAGTTTGACAACTGCCACACAATGGTTGAAATGGTCTGCAGGTATGGATTCAACCCGGCTACCGGCCATAGTCATTGCCGGATAAGCTTCGAAACCTGCCATGCGCAGGAAAGAAATCAGAGTCCCTGCTATGTCTTTACATACTCCACAACGGTCTGTGTAATTCATTTGAGTGTTGTGCAGGGTAAATCCTTCTCCTTTGCCCATGGTGATCCCTGCATAACGGATATTATCTGCCACCCAATGGGTCAGAACAGCAATTTTTTCCATTTCATTCTTTTTACCCCGGATTAATTCATTCACTTTTTTCTGGGCCGGAGCGTATGTTGCAAAGCTACCATAATCTTCATTGGTTTTATAGAACCAGAGTGATTTGTCCTGCCAACAGGGGGTAGATGACATCATCAATTTCGGAGCAGCATCGTACAGATCGACCATATTGGGCTCTTTGCGGAAAGGCTGTATATCCGTTTTTGAAAAACAGTACAGTTTGCGGTTATCGGCAAAGCGCATGGAAGAACTGCATTCTCCCTGATAAAACTGAAACTGCATTTCTTTTTCTTTGGGGATAGAGACTTGGTATACTTTACGAAGGGTAGGCTGTTCACACCAAAAGGGTACGATGTCATAAAATTGACCCCGCATAGGGGGGATAAAACGGTCTTCGTCTGAATTACCGGATAAAAGTGCATACGTAAATCCTTTTTTGCTAATTTCATATTCGACGATATCTCCGGGTTTCAATTGCCCTACTTCAATCATGATCTGGCGGGCACCCCAGTAGATGGCTCTTGCCGGGGCCGTATAATCCTTGGCTTGAGATACGTCAAGCCGGACGGTATTGCCATTCGCTTTGTAAATATTGACATACCGGAATTCTGCAAAAGCCGTCAATGGATCATAGTCATAGCTGATGATCCGGTTTGATAATGCCCCTGCAACATTTTGGACCAGGATGGCTTTATAAACGGAAAAAGTACCGGAACCGGTTTCTGAGACCGTTACGGCCGTACTGTCCAAGAGGACGACTTCAGGATACGTACGGTATTTTTCTGCCTGAACAGTTTTTTGTCTCAATACCTGTTCTTGCTGTGCTATGGAATAACAAGAAGAGAGCAAGAGTAAGGTGCAGATCAGTAAATGTTTCATGTAGAAATCAAAATTTAATGAGTATTATTTTCATGTTTATTGTGTGCTAAAGATAATAATAATTTAGAAGTTGTAATATTTGAAAAGATTTACTCCTATTGATTAATTTTTAAAAATTAGAAAATATTGAAAAATATATTTTGTTATTCATTTCAATTTGCAGATTATATATTGAATACTTACCTTAAAATTATGTGTAAATGAATCGGATAGTTATTGTTTTATTGTAATAAAAATAATCAAGTTATGAGGGGTACCTTTCAAGTTCTGTTCTGCACTAAGAACCAGGCCGTTAAAAATGGCCGTATCTCTGTCATGGAATGTATTACCGTCAACGGAACGACGGCGAGTTTCAGCTGCAAGGTGATGTTCCCCTTGTGCTTTGGGATGCCAGGGGCAAATCCGGGGAGGCAAAACATCTGAATCAGGAATTGGAGAATATCAAGGCGCAAATCAGCAAACACTATCAATATCTCGTGGACTATGACTCGTTTGTGAGTGCGAAGAAGGTTTATGACCGCAACAACGGCTTTGGCGGGGATATCCATTCATTGATGGAGAGCTTCGACATTCAGATCCGCGTTAATACATTGAAATGGCTGATGTATCTGGCAATGGACGGGGGATGGATTCATAAGCACCAGTTCAAGAAGTTCGTGTGTAAGCCAGAATACAAGAAATGTCCTTTCCTCTCGGAGGAGGACCTGCAACGCGTTATCAGCGTTAAGCTAAGCTACAAGCGGCAGCAGGCCATCCGGGACATGTTCGTCTTCATGTGTTTCAGCGGCCTGGCCCATGCCAACCTGAAGGAGCTTACTTACCGGAATGTCCGTACGGATTCAACCGGCTTTCAACCGATACTCGTTGGGGGTCATCCCTACAACCTTCTTGAACATCCGGTTCAAATGATGCGGATAATTGAACCCGAGGTCGTATGCGATTTCGCTGATTGTTTTCTCGCTCTCCGTTAGTCGTTCTTTTACTTTTTCCATAACAGCGAGTTGTATATATTCTTGAGCTGACTTTCCAGTCTCCTTTTTTATCAGATCTCCGAAATAATTCGGGGAAAGGCATACTTTGTCCGCGCAATACTGCACGGTTGGCAAACCGATGCTTTGGGGCAGGTCGGAATCGAAATAATTGCGCAGGATATCCTCGAATTTGTCCAATACACTACGATTGCTTATTTCACGGGTTACGAATTGCCGCTCATAAAACCGCATACAATGATTAAGCATAGTTTCTATATTGGATGCTATTATTTGCTTGGTATGCTTGTCAACGGCATGTTCCAGTTCCGCACGAATTTCATGGAAACAATTAAGAACGATAGCCTTTTCTCGTTCCGACATGTGTAAGGCTTCATCCGAACTATATGGGAAAAATGAATAATCCTTCATCCGGCGAGCTAAAGGAGTTCCATACAACAAATCCGGATGAAACATCAGCACGAGGCCTTTAGGGTTCGACGTTTCGCCACCGTCATCCACACCAGCTATCTGCCCCGGAGAGATAAACAGCATCGTTCCCTCCTGATAGTCATATTTGCTACGCCCGTAAAGAATTGTTCCACAATCCAATTCTTTGAAAAACACACAATAAAAGCCGAAATTCTTGCGGCAATGCTTGATGGATTTCAACTGGGACAAGTCCGTCATACTCACCAGCGGATGCAATGTTTCCACTCCCAAAAGGCGGTTGTAATCCTGAACTTGTTCCAATTTTATTATATTTTCCTTATTCATACTATTACTTAATTACATTTCCACATCCAAAGATAGGGATTAAAAGTGATAATCGAGAGCATAAATCACCTTATCTGTAATAACGGTTATCAAATCAGTAATATGTGTTATCGGATTGAATAGCAGCAGTATGGTTCAGTAATTACGGTTATTCCATCCGTAATTTGTGTATAGCTGTTTGGAAACAAACTATTTAATTTTGTGTCATCGATAATTGAATAATTAACAATAAAAAGAAGTGATATGAAAAGAATCTATTTTGTAATGATGTTCATTGTCTGTGCCATGCCGCTATGGGCATCCTGTTCGACAGATGATACTGAACCGTTGCCGGAGCCGAAACCCTTAGTGCCTTCGGGCAATACCAAAACACTTGTCGCCTATTATTCCGCTACAGGCAATACCCATGCGGTCGCAATGCGTATTGCGGAACTCACCGGAGCGGATATTTATCGCATAGCTCCGAAGCGGCCATATGCGGCAGACCCGTATGATGACAGTCAGCTTATTCAGAACGAAGCCTACAATGATTTGCGTCCGGACGTAAGTAATCTCCCGTCTGCGGAAGATATCGCCAAGTACGATACCATTTTTGTAGGATCGCCTTTGTGGTGGCACCAACCAGCTATGGTAGTCTGTACTTTTCTCGATGCCTATGATCTTAGCGACAAAGTGATTGTTCCATTCATTACATACGGTGCCTGCACCTATCTGAATGAAGGTATGCAAAAACTCTTCAAATGTACGCCTAATTCAGTCCATATACCGGAGAGTCTGCCGGAAGACATTGACCCCGGCAACATCCGTGAACCGCAGAATGATGATGAAGGTATCGATGTGCCTAATAGCGCCGGTGCAGTGGAAGGATGGTTGAATAGAATAGGATTGTTGAATTAAACCGAATGATAATGAATATGAAAACAATTAAATTACTGACATATATAGTCATGAGCATAGGAATGGCATTTTCCGCACAGGCACAGGCTGCATCCGGACTGGATGCCAGACAACAGGCCATTGCCATCATTTCGGCATTTACAGCACGTGGTGACATGGATAAACTTAAAGCTGAATTTGAAAACGGACTCGATTCCGGACTGTCAATTAACGAAATCAAGGAGGTGTTGGTACAAATGTACGCCTATTGCGGTTTCCCTCGCTCCCTGAATGCATTGAACTTGTTTATGACAACGGTTGAAGAGCGTAAGGCGGCCGGTAAGACAGATGAGGTCGGCAAGGAAGCCACACCGTTGGACAATAGCACGGATATGTACGAACTAGGAGAAGAAGTTAGAACGGCATTGGTCGGACGTCCTGTTACCGGTAAGGTCTATGACTTCTGTCCTGTAATCGATGAATATCTCCGTTCACATCTGTTCGGAGCAATTTTTGCCCGCGATAACCTTAATCATGAGAACAGGGAGCTTGCAACAGTCGGGGCGTTGGCCGGAATGAATCTGGAAAGCCAGTTGCGTTCGCATTTGTCCATCTGCAAAAATATCGGTTTTACAGAAGCGCAACTTCGTGGATTCGCAACCCTTGTTTCCGAAAAAATCGGTAGTACGGAGGGACAGACTGTCGGTCGTGTTTTGGACATTATATTCAACAAATAATAAAATCAATATACAATGAACAAATCAATAATTCTTATTATAATAGCAATTATGGCAACTTCATGCGGTAATTCCCAGACGAAAGTCGAGGATGCAAAAGAGGTTTATGCCGATGTTTTTCCTAAAGGGAATTTGTTGAAAGAGAATCCGAATTTTACAGGCGACGCATGGTTGCAATCTTTTATCACTGTCGCCGATTCGATGGACTGTACAGTGGGGAACGTGACTTTTGCCCCCGGTGTTCGTAACAGTTGGCATTCGCATCCCGGAGGACAGATTCTTCTCTGCACATCCGGTAAAGGATATTATCAGGAAAAAGGCAAGACTATACGTCTGCTCCTTCCTGGCGATGTGGTCAAAATCCCGGCAGACGTCATTCATTGGCATGGAGCGGCACCAAATAGTGAATTTACCCATATCGCTATCGGTACACAAACGTCCAAAGGCGGAGCCGTATGGTATGCCCCTGTAACCGATGAGGAATACAATAGTTACAAAGAATAAAGTTCATAGAAATAATCATTAAAACATATGACAATGAAAAAGATATTTATGACAACGCTGTTTGGTACGGCTCTTTTGTTTGGATCTGCCGTAGCACAAAACAAAATTTTTTCCGACCTTAATATGGCAGATTTCAAAAGTCACAATGATAATCCGTGGGGATTGGTTTACAGTGACGCCATTACGGAGAATGTTTCCGGCAAAGTGAATATTCATCCGATCACCTATATCCTGAACGGATTGAAAATAGCTGCCAATGTATATACTCCGGCCGGATATGATTCGACCAAAAAATATCCGGCATTAGTAGTCGCTCATCCCAACGGCGGTGTGAAAGAACAGGTTGCCGGACTGTATAGCCAACGTATGGCCGAGGAAGGATACATCTGTCTCGCCTTTGACGCCGCTTATCAGGGAGCCAGCGAGGGTGAGCCGCGCAATACGGACAAGCCCGCCAATCGAGTAGAGGACATACATCGCGCTGCCGACATCCTTGCACAATATCCGGGTGTAGATGCAGGCCGTATCGGCATTCTCGGCATTTGTGGCGGCGGAGGCTACACGCTGGCGGCTGCGCAGACCGACAAACGGTTCAAGGCTGTCGCCACACTCAGCATGTTCAACACGGGACTCGTTCGCCGCAACGGTTTCCTCGATTCGCAGATAAACAGTGTGCAGGAACGTCTGGCTGATGCCTGCGCCGCCCGCCAAAGAGAAGCGGAAGGGAATGCGCCAGAGTATGTCGGCGACATGAGCGGTGTAACTCCCGAGCAGGCGGCAAAACTTCCGTTCGACCTCTATCGGGATGGTTATGCCTATTACCTCCAGACACACGCTCATCCCAATTCGACGTTCAAATATACTAAGAGCAGCTTGATGGATCTGTTCGCATTCGATGCCAGTGAGGGAATGCACCTTATCAACCAACCGTTATTGATGATGTCGGGAGATATTTCGGACACATTCTATATGACCGAACAATGCTACAGCAAGGCGACCGGCACACAAAACAAGGAGCTATTCCTTATTCCAGGTGCTACGCATATCAAAACCTACTGGCAGCCGGAATATGTGAATCTCGCTGTCGGAAAATTAACGGAGTTTTTCGGGAACAACCTTTAGATGACCTCCGGACATAAATACAAGTCTGTCATAGGAATATATCTATTGCATCGACCTTCTCGATTGAATACATATCGGGGAGGTCGATATGTATCCATACTTTTTTGCATCGGTTTGTCACAGAGCATTCTGCGGATTCCGTAATTACGGTTATTCAGTCAGTAATATGTGTATCGGATGACTGTTTCAAACCCGCTAATTTTGCATTATGAAAATAAACAAAGAGATGATTATCAACAAAATAAATATATTAAATGGAAATGAAAAAGTATCTGATTTATCTGATGATGTCATTGGCAATTGCAGGGTTCAACAGTTGTACCGATGACGACTCCGTGGAACCTCAAAATCCGGAAATAGAGACTCCGGAGAATCCCGATGAACCTGAGACGCCGACAGACCCGGAAAATCCCGATGAACCGAATGACCCCGATACTCCCGAAAATCCTGAAGAACCGGAAAACCCGGAGACTCCGGAACAAGGTGGTAAAATTCTTGTCGCCTATTTCAGTTGGGGAGGGACCACTCAACGTATGGCGCAGGAGATTGCGAATCAAACCGGAGCAGACCTTTTCCGTATCGAACCTGTCGTTCCTTACCCGACTGAATATACTCCCTGCACGGAAGTTGCCCGTGAGGAGCTTGACAACAATGCACGCCCTGCAATTGCCGGGACTGTGGTTGACTGGACTGAATATGAGACTATTTTCATCGGATGTCCTGTTTGGTGGCATACGGCACCGATGATTATCAATACGTTTTCTGAAAGCTATGACTTCTCTGGGAAAACCATCATCCCGTTCTGCACATACGCTTCAACTTACCGGGACGAAACGCTTGCACGTATAGTGGAGCTTACGCCTGATGCAAATCATTTGGATGGAGAGGGCTTGACCTCAAGTCGAATCACTTCCCGGAATATCAGTTCTTGGTTGTATAGAATCGGAATTATCGAATAAAAATAACTTAAAATAAATATAAAATGGAAACAAGACTTTCGTTCAGTATGTATGTGCCGACCCATGTTCTGTTCGGCGCAGGCGGGCTTGACAATCTCGGGGAACAGTCCATGCCCGGGAAAAAAGCGCTGCTTGTTATCTCCAACGGCAAATCGACCCGGAACAACGGGTATTTGGCACGCACGGAGGAACAGATGCGTAAGGCCGGCATAGATTATGTCATTTTCGATAAAGTGGAGGCAAATCCGCTTAAATCCACAGTTATGAGCGGTAGCGAAATGGCCCGAGCCAATGGTTGTGACATGATTGTGGCACTCGGTGGAGGCAGCGTGATGGACGCGGCAAAAGCAATGGCTGTCGTTTCAACCAATGACGGTGATTTGTGGGACTATATCGGTTGTGGTACTGGTAAAGGAAAGCCTATTGCAAATACCCCTCTGCCGGTTGTAGCCATTACGACCACCGCCGGTACAGGTTCCGAAACTGACGCCGGATGTGTGGTCACCAATCCGGAGACTACGGAGAAAGTCGGTTTGAAAACGCCGTTGATTTTTCCGAAATTGGCCATCGTCGATCCGGAACTGATGACCACTGTTCCTGCACATTTCACCGCATTTCAGGGATTCGATGCCCTTTCGCACAGTCTGGAAGGATACGTGTCAAAATTCGCCAATCTGATGAGCGACATGTATGCCATCACAGCCATCGAAAATGTATCACGCTATCTGGCCCGTGCCGTGAAGGATGGCAATGATATGGAAGCCCGCTCACGTGTGGCGTTCGGCAATACATTGTCGGGAACAGTCATGTGTGTAGGCACGACTTCGAGCCAGCATTCGCTCGAACATGCGATGTCTGCTTATCACCAGAATTTGCCCCACGGCGCAGGACTTATCATGTTAAGCAGGGCTTATTTCGGTCGTCTGATTGATGCCCACGTATGTGATGAACGTTTTATACGTATGGCTCAGGCTATGAGTATGACCGATGCGGACAAGCCCGAAGATTTCATCACGGTACTCAACCGTCTGCTCGAAGAATGCGGAGTGGCTGAACTTAAAATGTCGGACTATGGTATCACCCCTGACGAGTTCGGTGCTTTCGCTGACAATGCGATGGGGCCGATGGGAGGTCTGTTCGCCTGTGACCGGATAACATTGAACAGAGAAGATTGTATCGCTATTTATCAGGCTTCATATAAATGACTATGCGACTGAAGAGTTATATATTAACACTTTGTTGTATCCTTTCTTCCGCCTGTCACGCGGGAGAAAGGAACAATGCAAATATGCAAAATCCTATGAAGGTAAAAGCAGTATGCGGAACGTACCAGGCAGTAATTGTATTGGAAGACAATGCCACCGATTAAAAACGTATGAGGTCGGGGAGTTCGTTTATTGGGATAAAGGCCCGGGAATAGCAGTTTTTTATCGACAGGGAAACAATGAAATCAGTGCCGGAATTATCCGTATGGGATACATTGAATCGGGAATTGAACTGTTTGAAACCCCCAATGATATCGAGGTAAAGTTTGAACTTATTGTTGAATGAAATGAGAACTGGACTTGTCTGCCGATACAGCCCATGTCAGTAAAATAGCATGTATCTTCAGCGCCTTTAACTTATGTATCAGCATTTCATGATCGGTATCACCAGTAATTGAAGATTATTTGTCTGAATGGATATAGTACGGCTGAGTTCACCAGTATTAAGGAAATAGGAGTATTTAAAAATAAATGACCATTAAAAAGGCCGGTTCATATATTTAACCGACCTTTTTAGTAATTTATCGCTTTATCCATGAAGGGAGCCTAACGGATTTCAGCACCCAGCATGTGCCGATAGGACCCTATCAGTTTATTCATAATCTTGTCGATTTGTTTGTCGGTGAGGGTTTTTTCTTCATCCTGGAGGGTGAAACTCACTGCGTATGATTTTTTATCGGCCCCTAACTTTTCCCCTTCATAGACATCGAACAAATTGACAGATTTGAGTAAGTTCTTTTCCGTTCGCATTGCAAGTTCGCGTACCTCTTTAAAACTGACTTTTTTATCCAATAACAATGACAGATCACGTTTTACAGCCGGGAATTTGGGCATAGGAGTAAAGGTGATCGTATGGTTTTTTATAGCTTTCAGGATATTGTCCCAAGAAAATTCTGCGTAATAAACCTCCTGTTCAATATCTGTTGTTTTCAAAATTTTATGAGCCAGCATTCCGATGGTTACGATGTGTTTGCCGTTTTGGGTATAAGTAAGCCCTTCGCGGTAAATATCTTCACTACAGGTATCAATATTCAGATTGGTTACTTTAAAACCCAAGCGGTTTAAAACCATTTCTGCATAGCATTTGAGATTGAAAAAGTCAGTTTTCTGTTCTTGCTATTCCAGGAAACCAGGGATTTATTTCCAGTGATGAATAAAGCCAATTTGTCTTTCTCCTGATATTGTTTCAGATGATTATCTCCCTCTTTCCGATGGAAAGTATAGGCTTTGCCAAATTCAAATAATCGCAGGTTACTGTTTTTCCGGTTGATATTATAAGCAATGGTTTCCAATCCTCCGAATAGCAGGCTTTGACGCATAGCATTCAGGTCTGCACTTAGCGGATTGAACAGCATGACTGTATTTTCCGGTTTATACGTTTCTGAATTTTCAAAATAAGAGGCTTTTGTCAGCGAGTTATTCATGATTTCATTAAAACCATTGGCAGCTAATAGATCTGCGATTTTATTTTTTAATTGAAAATCATCCGGTTTCTCAGAATAACTAAGTGTAGAATTTACCTTTGCCGGTACTTCAATATTATTGAATCCGTAAATACGCAGGATATCTTCGATCACATCAGCTTCACGACGAACATCCACCCGGTAAGGTGGAATGTGCAACAACAGACTTTCTGCATTTTCACGTACAATTTTTATCTCCAACGAACAGAGGATTTTTTTGATTGTGTCGTGACCGATGGCTTTTCCAATCAGACGATCGATGTTACTGTATTTTACTTCAACCTCAAAGTCGTCCACCGGATCCGGATATATGTCGATGATTTCGGAAGTGATTTGGCCTCCACCCAGTTCTTTGATCAAAAGGGCAGCCCTTTTCAGTGCATAAATCACAATATTGGGATCGGTACCTCTTTCGAAACGGAAAGAAGCATCGGTATTCAGGCCATGACGCCGGGCTGTTTTGCGGACAAAGACAGGATCAAAGCAAGCACTTTCAAGGAAAACATTGGTTGTGTTTTCAGTGATTCCGCTTTCCAGACCTCCGAATACTCCGGCAATACACATCGGTTCTTTTGTGTTGCACACCATCAGGTCGTTTTCGTTTAATTCACGTTCTACTCCGTCGAGAGTAGTGAATTTGGTTCCGGTCGGAAAACTACGGATAATAACTTGATTCCCTTTGATTTTATCTTTATCAAAAGAATGGAGGGGTTGGCCTGATTCAAATAAAATGAAATTAGTAACATCCACTACATTATTAATGGGATGCAAGCCAATCGCCTTTAGTTTGGTTTGCAACCATTCGGGAGATTCCTGCACTTTTACCCCTTCTATGCATACTCCTGCATACCGCAGCAAGCTTCAGGACGTTGTACTTCAATGGAAATACCGGCTGTGTTGCGATCCACCTGAAAAGCTTCCACTGACGGTAAGGTATAATGAATGTCCTGTTGTTGTTGCAGGTAAGCTGCTAAGTCCCGGGCAACTCCCAAGTGGGAGGCTCCGTCTGCGCGGTTGGGCGTAATATCTACTTCAATGGTGTAATCGGTTGTGATATGATAATACTCCGAAGCAGGCATACCTACGCGGGCGTCAGCAGGCAGAACGATGATGCCGCTATGATCATGGCCGATACCAATTTCATCTTCAGCACAGATCATACCTTCGGATTCCTGTCCCCGGATTTTGGATTTTTTAATGACAAACTCTTTATCTCCGTCATAGAGAACCGTGCCAATAGTTGCTACAACTACTTTCTGACCTGCAGCTATGTTAGGGGCACCACATACAATAGGAGTAAGGCGTCCGTCTCCCAAGTCAACAGTGGTTATATGCAAATGATCCGAATCGGGATGGGCTTCACACGTTTTTACTTCTCCGATCACCAACCCTTTTAGTCCGCCCCGAATAGATTCGAATTTTTCGTAACCTCCAACTTCCAGGCCTATGCTGGTCAGGATTTCACAGATCTTTTCAATTTCCAGATCCGTTTTTAAATAGTCTTTCAGCCAATTTAAAGATATATTCATAGCGATATAATTTACCGTTTAGCAGGTGTGTATTTCTTATTTTATTTTCAGCATTTTCTCAATGGGAGCCCAGGCTCTTTCCCGAATATCTTCCGGTATTTGAACCTGAAATTGTTCTTTTTCGAGTGCTTCCAGTACATTTACAAGCGTGACTTTTTTCATCTGTCCACAAATTGTTGTGGGATGAACCGGGATAAATTCTTTTGTCGGATTGTCTTTCTGTAATTTGTGTATTGTTTCAATTTCAGTTGCAATTACAAATTGTTGTTTGGGGGAACTGGCAGCGTGTTTAATCATTCCGGCTGTAGAGTACATATATGCCTGTGGCATATTTAAAATACGGTCATCCTGTGAACAATTGGATTCCGGATGAATAAGAATATCAGCTTCTGGATATGTCTTGCTTTTTTCCAGGATCATATCAGCTGTGATACGTTCGTGTACACAACAATCCCCGTTCCAGAGCTCCATTTGACGGCCGGTTACTTTCATGATCCAGCCTCCCAGGTTTTTGTCAGGGACAAAAAGTATTTTTTTATCTGCAGGGATACTCTGGACTACTTTTAAAGCATTAGCTGAAGTACAGCAGATATCTGTCCATGCTTTCACTTCAGCAGTAGTATTTACATAACTGACAACAATACCATCCGGATTTTTCTTTTTCCATTCCCTTAAATCATACCCTGTGATACTTTCTGCTAAGGAACAACCTGCCTGTTTGGCCGGAATCAACACTTTTTTCTTTGGAGAAATAATGGCTGCAGTCTCGGCCATGAAATGGACGCCACAAAAAACGATAATATCGGCATCGGTTTTGCCGGCTTCTTGCGATAATCCCAGTGAATCACCCAGATAATCAGCAATATCCTGTACTTCCGGACGAGTATAGTAATGAGCCAGAATAACGGCATTCTTTTCTTTTTTCAGTTGCTGTATCCTGTCAATGATTTCTGTATTCGTCATAACTTTTTTATTTTCGGCTCCAAAGATAACAAAGAAAAAGGTAAAAACCATTTTTCATCTGTACATTAGCGGTTGATATGATTAGCACATTTTGATATTCATGCTGATATCCAGAGCCGTCACGGAATGGGTCAAGGCCCCGACGCTGATAAAGTCAACTCCTGTTGCTGCCACTTCTTTTAAGCGGGAAGCTTCAGTTTTGGCTTGGCCCCGGATTATTTTTACTGCTTCTGCCATTTCATTGTTATTCATATTATCGAACATGATAATATCGGCTTTTACGGCAAGTGCTTCTCGTACTTCATCAAGATTGGTGGTTTCCACTTCAATCTTTATATTTGCAGGAACATTGGCTCTGACTGCTTTAACAGCCTGGGTAATACCTCCGGCTACTTTGATGTGATTATCTTTGATCATAGCCATGTCATAAAGTCCCATACGGTGATTGGTGGCTCCTCCATCCTTAACAGCCATTTTGTCCAGAACACGAAGTCCAGGGGCCGTTTTGCGGGTATCCAGCAATTGCGTACGTGTACCAGCTAATTCTTTTACATATTTGGCAGTCTCAGTGGCAATACCGGACATCCGTTGTAAAATGTTCAGAGAAAGGCGTTCTCCTAATAATAAGCAACGATAACTGGCCTCTATACGCAAAATAATCTCTCCTTTTTTAACAGGATCTCCGTCTTTGACCAAAGGTTCCCAGGTAAAATCTTTTTCAAACCGTTCATATACCCGTTTGGCAATTTCAAGGCCTGAGATCACTCCGTCTGCCTTCATTTTCATTTCTGCCACTGCACGTGAATGGGCCGGTATAATGGAATTTGTCGTGACGTCTCCTGTTGCAATATCCTCTTCAATGGCGAGGTCAATGAGCTGGTCAATTAATTTGTCGTATTGCATAGTTATTTTTTTGTATTAACTGGAATGGTTTGTATTTCTTTGTTTTTCTGTTGTACAATGTGATAAAGGTAACTGTTGTCTGAAACCGGAAAATCTTCCCGGTAATGACCTCCCCGGCTTTCTTTCCGATAAAGGGCTGAACGGATAATCAACTGGGCAACTGTAATCAGGTTGTGGCTGATTTGTGAGTAGTACTCGTTTTCTTCTGCGGGTATTTCCGTATTCAGCAATTGGAGCTTGTCTAACCCTTCCTGCAAAAGTGCAGCATTCCGGATGATTCCGGCATGGACAGTCATGAGACGGGCTATATCTTTTTTGAGTTGAATATAAACCGGGGCATAATGTTCGTTGCTGTGGAATCGGGGAAAGAATCGGGGTGAGGTCTCCGACCCGCGGTTTTGATGGGAAGCTTCGATAGCCCTTTTACCAAACACCAGACATTCTATCAGCGAGTTGGAAGCCAGCCGGTTGGCTCCCATAATACCGGAAGATGCCAATTCTCCGCAAATATACAACCGTTTGATATTGGTTTGTCCGTTTAAGTCGGTCCTGACGCCTCCGACCATGTAATGGGCTGCCGGTGCCACCGGAATCCGGTCGCACATATCGATACCCAATTCCCTGCATTTTTCGTAAATGTTCGGGAAACGTTTTTTCACCGTTTCCGGATTCAGGTGTTTGAGGGAGAGCCAGACAAAATCCTGGTTATATTTCCGCATTTGACTGTAAATGGATTGTGCAACAATGTCCCGGGGAGCCAGTTCGGCCAGTTCGTGTATGGCTGGCATAAAACGTTCTCCATTTTGATTGATGAGATGGGCTCCTTCTCCACGGACTGCTTCGCTGATTAAAAAAGCTTCTTCCGAATCGGTACAAATGGCAGAAGGATGGAATTGGATAAATTCCATATCTGCGATTTCGCAACCTGCATTATAGGCCAGTGCCAGACCGTCGCCAATGGTTGTGTGTGGATTGGTCGTACGTTTGTAGATTGCGGAAGTTCCCCCCAACGTGAGGAAAGTATTGGGAGCTGTAAATAATTCCTCTGATTGGGTGACCAGATTCCAGGCCCGGACGCCGTAGCATTGATTATTTTCCTGAAGTATACCTATTACACAATGGTTTTCAAAAATATCAATTTTAGGATTATTGATCACTTTACTAATCATGAAACTGGTGACCATCCGGCCTGTTGCGTCGCCTCCTGCATGTAATATTCGTTTCCGGTGGTGTCCTCCTTCAAGTCCAAGGGCCAGACTTCCGTCTTCCATGTCGAAGTGCATACCGGCTCCGATCAGTTCACGGATTCTTTGAGGCCCTTCGTTAACCAGGATATCTACAGCCGGATAATCGCATAAGCCACGCCCGGCAATAATCGTATCGTCAAAATGAAGGGACGGTGCATCGTCTTCATCCGTAACAGCTGCAATCCCTCCCTGAGCAAAGTAGGAGTTACTTTCTGTAATACCTGATTTGGTCAACAGGGCAACTCTTCCATAAGCAGCTGCATGGTAAGCTGTATAAAGGCCTGCCAGTCCGCTTCCTGCAATAATATAATCGTAATGACGCATTTTTTTAGCATGTAAATTAGTGCGAAAGTACCATTTTTTTGTAAAAAGGGGATTACTTTGAGAATTTTTTTAAGAATGGAAAGAAAAAAGATTGGTAAATAATTGGACAATCATATCTGATATAAGTTGTTTTCCATGTTGGAAAATGAATAAAAGATGAGAAATGTACTGCATTTTGCAGTAACAGTTTCTGTTTTGAGCTAAAAAATTGCCCGGCTGAATCTGGTAGATAGCTTGAGGAGTGGATGGCAGGTGAAATAAGTAACATCGGAAATGAGGATACAGTTTGACATGGAAAATTTTGTGAAGTATACGGAAAAGCAGAAAAAAGTGATTATAGAGGTCCTGAAAAGTAAGTGATGTGAATTTTCAGTCTATATTTCTGCTTTTCCATTATTTTATAGTATTTTTGCGCGTAAACCAATTAAAAACATAAGAATGATAACAAAAAATAAGTTCGTCACTGTAAGTTATGAGTTGAGAACAGATAAGGATGGAGAATTATTGGAAACTGCAGGTGCTGACCGCCCCCTGGAGTTTATTTGCGGACAAGGACAAACTTTGGAGTATTTTGAAATGAATCTGCTGGATAAGAAGGAAGGTGATAAATTTGATTTTGAAATTCCGGCAGCTAATGCATACGGTGAAGTAAACGAGGATATGGTTGTTGATTTACCGAAGGATATATTTCAGGAAGTAGCTGCCGAAGATATGGTGGTGGGCAATGTGCTTCCCATGATGG
>ERZ780154.487-NODE-487-length-29777-cov-5.96316_pt1 | contig 29777 bp, 18 predicted proteins | sample MGYA00511568_ERZ780154 | MGnify/ENA primary metagenome ERZ780154 (study PRJEB29588, sample SAMEA2142525) | human gut metagenome | biome: human gut; feature: human-associated habitat; material: faeces | place: Denmark | collected 2008/2010 ...
CGGCTCGACACCAACCGCACCTATATCTCCCGTGCGATCAACCAGCAGGCCGGAAAGACCTTCAGCAGCTACGTCAACAGCTACCGCATCGACGAGGCCGTGCGGCGGCTTTCCGACGTCGATGACGATACGCCGCTCAAGGCGCTTGCCCAGACGCTCGGCTACAACCATCTGCAAACCTTCTACACTTCGTTCCAGAGCGCGATCGGCATGCCGCCGTCTAAGTACCGCGAGAAACTGCTCAAACTCCACCGCGAGCACCAGCTCTGAACGCAACCCCGTTTTTCGGGGTTTGTTTTTTTTCGGAATTTGTCAATTTTTACGAATTCCGAAAAAGAGCGTTTCATAAATCGTCCGGCTTCTTTTACTTTTGTCAATAGGTTAGTGAGGGGCGCCTGCCCGGTGCGGCGGTGCGTATCCTTTGGTTGTTTTGCTTGGCGGATGCCTGTTTTGCGCAGGCGGTGCCGCCGCCGAATCCCGACGTATTCCTTTAAATGCTGTTCATATGAAAAAAACTTTACTATTCAGCAGTCGATTCTTGCTGACTGCGGCCTTGTTCTTCTGCGCCGCTTCGGTCGTCTCCTGCCAGAAGGAGCCGACCGCCGACCCCGCGCCTGCGCGCGCCGCGATCCGTCTGACCGCCGAGCCGGCGGATATGGTCCGGACCAAGAGCGAGACGGACGTCGCTTACGCTTCCCGCTTCGTGGAGGGGGACGCCATCGGCCTCTTCGCCGTGATCCGCTCCGATGCCGAGACGCAGGCCTATCCGGCCGCTTCGGGCAACTATATTCAGAATGCCAAATTCGTCCGTCAGGCCGACGGTTCGTGGCGTGAGGAAGGCTCCAAATCCTATTACATGGAGCAGGGGCAGGTCATGGACCTCTATGCCTATTATCCCTATGCCGAAAATGCCGATCCTACGGCGCTCGTCTACGACGCTTCGGTTGCCGAAGCCGACTTCATGACGGCCCGCACGGCGGGATTCAGCGAGCGCGACGGCGAGATCAGACTCGTATTCCGTCATAAACTGGCGCTGGCCGAAGCCTTCGTCGCGGACGCCGACAAACTGACCGATTACGCCGTGACGGTGCAGAACGTGCGCACGAAAGCGGTGTTCTCGCTGGCGGCCGCGGCCCAAGATGCCGAAATGCAGTCCGTGGACGCCAAGACGGCTTCGGTGGCGATGACGCGCTGCGGCAACGCCTTCCGCGCTTACCTGCCGGCGCAGGAGATCGCCGAAGGAAAGGCCCTGCTGAAGGTCGAGGGCAACGGCTTCGCGGCTTTCGACTACACGCATCCGGGCAAAACCTCGCTGGCCGCCAATCAGGTCCGCAAACTGCTGGTTACGCCCGCTTTCGCCAATCCCGAACTGCTCCCCAACTGTTACGTCGTATCGCCGGGCGAGACGCTCTATATCCCCGTTTCGAAAGCCTTCGGCGTGTGGGGTAAGAACGACGTGCTGGCGGGCGAAGGCGCCGGCATGCTGGGAGCCATGGGCGCCCGCGTAGTCTGGGAGGACGTGCGCTATCTGCTCAACGACGACCAGATCACCGTGCTGGGCAGCGGCTCTAAGGCCGTTATTCAGGTGCGCACCACGCCTCGGAGCTGCGGCAACGCGGTGCTCGCGCTGGAGATCGGCGGCGAGATCCGCTGGAGCTGGCATCTCTGGATCACCGATTACGATCCCAACGATCCCGAAACGCAGAAATCGAAGAACGGCCGGACCCTCGCAAGGGTTCGGTATTTGTAGGTAAAGAGAAGCGCAGGAAAGAGTAAATATCTTGTTTGCAGGTATTTAATTCTCTGTTCTGCATCTGTTTCGAGCAATAAAATTGCAGAAATGGGCAGGATTAACGGTGAGTTGTGTTACTTATCCGTTACCTGCCCGAAATGCTTTGATTTACACTAAAGTGTTTGTTTTCAGCTTATTGCGTCGGATTTCCGCATAACAAATAACCTGACTTAACGTTTAACAAATCCACAAAGTTCAGGTTATCATGCAACGCAGCACTTTCAAAGTCCTTTTCTACGTGAAAAGGCAGTCGGAAAAACATGGTCAGGTTCCCGTCATGGGCCGTATCACGATTAATGGTACGATGTCGCAGTTCAGCTGCAAACTCACCGTTCGCTCCACCCTTTGGGATGCCAAGGCGAACAAGGCTTCCGGTAAGAGCCTCGAAGCTCAGCGTCTCAATGAAAAACTGGAAAATATCAAGACCAATATCGGCAAGCAGTACCAGCGGCTCTGCGACCGGGATTCGTATGTTACGGCCGAAAAAGTCCGCAACGCCTTCCTCGGTATGGGCGACGACTGCCGCCTGCTGTTGCAGACCTTCGACGAATACCTTGCAGGGTTCCTCAAACGTGTGGGCAAAGACCGCGCCTATTCGAGCTATGACAATTACCGCAAACGCCGTAACCGGCTTGCCTCTTTCCTCGAATACGAGTACCGCGTCAAGGACATTGCGTTCAAAGAGCTGAAGCGGGATTTCATCGAAAAGTTTGTGGTCTACCTCTCCTCGGTACAAGGGATGCGCTCCGGGACGATCCATTCTACGCTCAAGAAATTGAAGCTGATGACCTACACGGCGTATAAGAACGGCTGGATTGCCGTCGATCCTTTCGCAGGTTTCTACGTCAGGCCGGAGTACTCGGAACGTCGCTACCTCTCGGCTTCGGAATTGCAGGCTGTCATGGATGTCAGGCTCCCCAACTACCGGACGGGCATTAACCGGGATGCCTTCGTTTTCTGCGCCTTTACGGGCCTGAGCCATGCAGACGTAGTAAAACTCACCCACGCGGACATCCATACGGACGATAACGGAGAGCGCTGGATTATCGACAGGCGCCAGAAAACAGGTACGCAGTTCCGGGTCAAACTTCTTCCCGTTGCCGAAATGCTCTACGAGCGTTATAAGGATATGCACCTCTCAGGCGACCGGGTCTTTCCGCTCAAAGGCACTTATAATACGCTGAACATGTCGCTGAGGCATGTTGCCAGACACGCCGGTCTGTCGTTCAACCCCACGATCCACCTCGCGCGGCATACCTTTGCCACGACGGTTACGCTCACGCAGGGCGTACCGCTGGAAACGGTCAGCAAGATGCTGGGGCATAAGCGGATCACCACGACCCAAATCTATGCTAAGATCACCAATGATAAAATCGGACAGGATATGGCGGCATTAAGCGAGAAACTCAGCAGCGTCTTCAAGGTCGCACGGTAATGGCCTCCTATCTTACAGCTAATTCGATTCCCGATCTTACTTCGTCAATAGCAGGGTAATTTTCGATGTAAGTTTTCCCGCCGGCAGGGAATTTATCGTCAGAGATGGAAATATGCAAGGCCATGCGAATCGCCCGAGGGGCGAGCCTTGCATATTTCCATCCCCGGCGTTTTGCTGGTCGCTACCGTCGGAAAAGGCGACATTCTGCGGCTCCTGACGATCCGGTTCTGATGTTCAGCCGCGAGCGGCCTGCCCGTTCGACGGCCCCTTCCGTCCTGCTATCTGGCGTCGAAATACCCCGCTTTTTCAAAACGGCCGTCTGTTGTTCTTCTTTTCGTGGAGATAATTCAGCTCGTCGCTGTAAATGTCCATGACGAACCGCAGCATATTGTCAACCAATGCCGTAAGCCTTGTACTCTCATTCCCTAACAGGTGGAGTATTTCCGATACTTTGTGCTTGGTGTGGGCACTGACATAGATCGCCGAACGGTTACGGCAATTCACCGGAGCAAAGAAGGTGCGTTCGAAATCCGGTAGCGTAATCTTTTTACGACGGAATCCGGAAGGCTCCTTTATCGTGCTCGTTTGGGTGTTTACGTCTGTTTTTTCAGCAGTCGGTGTCGATGCTCCGGATACCGTTTCCGAGGTGTTTTCCTCGGGAGCGTCCGCATTTTCCTCTTCCGGGTCGGGAATCCTGCGGACGACTTTCGAATCCAAAGGGGCCTGTCCGGCGATCATCTGACGCATCAGCTCCTCGTCGACTTCGATACGGGGATGTTTAGAAGGATTGGGTGCAGGTTTGTCTGTTTCTTTGAATGAATCCATGGTGCAACGTTTTTGAGATTGATTGTTAGCTATACGGTCGTAAAGCGTGTATGTCCGGTTTTATGTTTTAAACCATTCAAAATACCATTTTCCGTTTAATGAAGTTTATAGCGGGATAACGGCCGGCGAATCCATAGGAACCAGTCCGGCGATCAGTCCGGTGCATCAGCTCCTCATCGACTTCGATACGGGAACGTTTCGGAGGATTGGGTGCAGGGTTGTTTTCTTCTTTTAATGAAGCCATGGTATAACGTTTTTAAGATTGAATGTTTGTTTTACAGTCGTAAAGCATGTGGGTTCGGTTTTATGTTTTAAACCATTCAAAATACCGTTTTCCGTTTCATGCGGTTTATATCGGGATAATGAACGGAATAAGAAAACCGACCTTTCATGCTGCAAGATACAACCGACAGAAATACCTCGGTTCCGATGTCCGCTCCAGACCGCTCCAGTCCGCACCGAGGGTTTGTTTTGGCGCCCGCACGGTTGTAATATTGCGCCGGGAACAGACCCGCCCTCGGAAGCCGTAGCGGAGGTTTGGCAAAGATTTTTCGAAAATTTTTCCGCCGCGGATTTTTGTTATCGCCAGATAACAGCGAGCTGTACCTTTGTATGCCGAAAAGTTTTTCGGCATACGAAAGGTGCTCGCTCTGCGAGGCCGGGTGGCGTTCCCGAGTGCGACCCTTTTTTAAGCTATCTATGGATACCAACCGAAAACTGACAGACAGAAATGACCAGAAGCCTGAAACTGAGAGCTATAAATACTCATTCCGGCTCAATGAAGAGCAAAATATCCGTTTCAACGAACTGCTCTGCAAAGCCGGACTGGAGCATAACCGGAGCCGTTTTATCGTCAAAAGAATCTTCGAGGAGGAGTTCGTCGTCGTCAAACGTGACCCTGCGAAGACGCAGTTTATTGCCCGACTGAACGATTTTTATAACCAGTTTCAAAAGCTCGGGAATAACTATAACCAGATTGTAAAGGCTGTTAACGCGCACTTTTCCAACGTCGCTGTCCTGCATCAAATCGCCGCATTGGAACAGCGAACGAGAGAATTAAAGGCTCCGAGTATCGAGATTCTGAACCTCGCAAAACAGGCTAAGGAGTGGTTGCGAATATAAGGTCGGGATCGTCGCCCGGCGGGGCGTTGCATTACAACAAGGAGAAAGTCGATAATGACGAAGCCGAAGTGCTCTATTGGCAGAAGATGCTCGAACCGTTCGACAAACACGGGCGAATGGATGTCGATGCCTGCATGGAGAGTTTTTGGCCGTACCTTGAAGCCAACCGCAGGACTACGAACACGGTTTTCCATGTCTCGCTGAATCCCTCGCCCGAAGACCGGCTGACCGGCGGTCAGCTCCGGGACATCGCGCAGGAATACATGGAACGTATGGATTATGGCAACCAGCCCTACATTGTCTTCAAACATAAGGACATCGGCCGGAGCACCTCCATGTGCATGTAAAATGTGTCGGCCGCGCAATGCCGGGCATGAGTTTGCAGGCCCGCCGTGGGGCGGACTGTCTCGAACGTGTCGCCTGTCGGGGAATCCGCGCCGTGTTGGCGGCAGGACTCACAGGTGGAAGGAGGAATATGAGGATAGGCCCCATACCGGTTGAACGGCATTGAAAGGCGATTGGAAGTGCGGCAGACGGATAAAGCCGGTCGTGGCGCAAGTGCTGCGGATACGGCCCGACCATTCAGCCGGTTGATACTATACGGCTCGGCGGTACGTCCTTTTTCGGAAGACGATGATCGTGAATGCAGCCCGGAACCCCGATTTTTCGGACTGCCCGACGAGAAATATAAGGACAACCATTCAGAAAAAGAGAAGTATTGAAGTATGACTGCCGAAAAAGTAAAATCCCGCCCGTCGACACTCGAAGATCGTCTGGGCACTGCCATTTTTCCTGTAACGCGCCCCCGGGCCGCAAGACGGATTGTTCCCGGATACAACGTATTTCCCCATGAACGGGACGGGGAACACGCCATGCCAGTCCCGGCAGACAATGGATTCCGGGCTGCCGTCGTGCAGTCGACAGTCCAAAAACTGTATTCGGATATGGAACGGCTGTGCGGAATTATAGAGCGCTTCGACAGCCTGCAGCGCGGCTACCCGTCGGACGACGTGGTGGCGGAGTTCCGGCATCCCGGAGGGGAGAACACCCTTTTCAATTTCACGGAACGTGTCATCGAACGGCTCCTGCAGTTGAAACACGTGGGCACGGTTAGGAACTACCGTGCGGCGCTGGGCAGTTTCAAGCGGTTCCGGGACGGCGAGGACATCCCGCTGGCGGCGATAGACCCTGTCCTCATGGAGGATTATCAGGCTTACCTGACTTCGGCCGAAGTCGCCCCCAACTCCATATCCTTTTACATGCGCATCCTCCGGGCCGTTTACAACCGTGCCGTCGAGCAGGGGCTGACCAACGACCGCAGGCCCTTCCGCACGGTGTTCACCGGAACGGAGAAGACCCTCAAGCGGGCCATATCGATCGGAGACATCAAACGTATCAGAGACCTCGACCTCTCGCCAAAGCCATATCTTGAATTCGCCCGCGACCTGTTCCTCTTCCTCTTCCTTTGCCGGGGCATGTCATTCATCGACGCCGCCTTTCTGAAAAAGACGGACATTCAGAACGGCATACTGACCTACCGGCGGCACAAGACCGGGCAGATGCTTCATGTCAAAATTATAGGGCCAATCAGAGAACTGGTAGACCGTTACTCCGACAAGGAATCACCCTACCTGCTTCCCGTCATAACCCGTCCCGGCGGCGATGAACGAATGCAGTACGAGACGGCACTGCGCCGTGTAAACAACGCGCTGAAAACAATCGCGAAAAGGGTGAAACTGCCGATACCGCTCACGACCTACGTCGCCCGCCATGCTTGGGCCTCCATCGCCAAGGCCAAGAACGTACCCCTCAATGTCATCTCCGACGCCCTCGGACATGATTCCACCGCCACAACGCAGATATACCTCGATACCATCGACCCTGCTACCATCGACCGGGCGAACGAACTGATTGTCAAAGACCTGTAGGCCGCTCCCTGTCAGACAAAAATGTCCGTTTCCTAAGGAAAAACGGATATCCAGCACAAATATAAGAACAATTCCAAAATATTTTTCGGGAGACACGGATAAATATAATTTTTTCAAACATCCGCTCCGTTTTTTTGAACGCAAACAGACTGATTATTAAAGCTATAATCCTGCATATCCGTTTCTCCTTAGGAAACGGATACGACAACTTAACCTATTAACCTTATTACAATGTTATGAGAAAACTACAAAATGTCATTGCATGGAGTGCGCTGATTTTGGCATTGTGCGCAACGGCCTGTCCGCTGCCCATTTTCGCCCAACAAGACGCAGGCTCCCTGCGCGGCAAAGTGGTGGATGAAGCGTCGGCGCCAATGGTTGGAGCCAGCGTAATGGTCAAGGGCTCGACAAAGGGCGTCTTGACCGATGCGGAGGGTACGTTCACCCTCTCGGGGCTTACAGAGGGTGATGCCCTGGAGATTTCGTACCTCGGCTACGACCCGCAGGTGGTCGTCTATCACGGACAGACGTTCCTCAATGTAACCTTGCACGAACAGTCTCTGCAGGCCGAGGCTGTGGTGGTTACCGCCCTCGGTATCAAACGATCCGAAAAGGCCTTGAGCTATAACGTACAGAAAGTCGACGGTGAGGCCATCACCACCGTGAAGGATGCCAACTTCATGAACTCCCTCGTGGGAAAGGTCGCCGGCGTCCAAATCAATGCTGCGGGCAATGGTGCCGGAGGCCCGACGCGTGTCGTCATGCGCGGTGTGAAGTCGCTGACAGGAAGCAACAACGCCCTCTATGTGATTGACGGTGTGCCGCTTTACAACGCAAGTAGCGGTGGGAATACGGCAGCCGGTGTCGCCGAGATGAATGCCGTAGGCCAGCCCACCACCGAAGGTATCGCCGACCTCAACCCCGAGGACATCGAATCGCTCTCGGTGCTGAACGGCCCGGCAGCTGCGGCATTGTACGGTTCGAGTGCCGCAAACGGCGTCGTTCTCATCACGACGAAGAAAGGTGCCGAGGGTGTAGCCAAAGTCACGTATACCCACAATACGACGTTCAGTACGCCGTTTATGATGCCGGAATTCCAGACCTCCTACGGCAACGTGCGCGGCTCGTACCAGAGTTGGGGTGCCAAAGGAGCGGCATTGGCCTATGACCCCGCCGATTTCTTCCGCACGGGTAGCAACGTCTCGAATGCCGTAACGCTTTCCATCGGCAACCAGCGTAACCAGACCTATTTCTCGGCAGCAGCCAACAACTCCAGCGCTATAGTCCCGAACAGCGACTACAACCGCTATAACTTCACGTTCCGGAATACCACAAAATTCCTCAAGGAGAAGATGACGCTCGATGCGGGGATCAGTTACATTCTCCAAAACCAACTCAATCCGGTGGCATCGGGAGGTTTCCAGAATCCGCTTGCTGTCGTTTATCTGTGGCCGCGCGGCGAAGACTTCAAAGAGGCTCGCGCCTATGAAGAGTGGGACGCTTCCCGCAACATCTACGTGCAACGCTGGAAATGGGGGAACAATGCCGCCGGCACTACCTATGCGGAAAACCCCTATTGGGAGATGTACCGCAAGCTCCGCGAATACAACAAGGAGCGTTATATGCTGAATGCCAATCTCTCTTATGACATTCTCGATTGGCTCAGCATTTCGGGGCGTATCCGGATGGACAATTCCTACAACAAGGCAGAGCGCAAGGTTTCGGCCACCAGTGTTTCGTCGGACATCACCGACATCAACAACACCGGTTACTATTCTTTCTCCAAATCCGAGGAGAAGACGCTGTATGCCGATGCCCTGCTGAACATCAACAAGACCTTCGGTCAATCGGTATCCCTCTCGGCCAATATCGGTTCGAGCCTCAATCACCAGAGCTACGAATCCAACTCCTATCAGGGGCCGCTCGGACCTCTGCCCAATGTCTTCACCTTCTCCAATATCTATAAGGATATGGGCGGAGTCGGTTACGGGGCGTGGAAACAGCGCGAGTACGCGGTTTTCGTCAATGTCGAGCTCGGTTTCCTCAATGCGCTTTATCTGACCATGACGGCTCGCAACGAGTGGTCGTCGACGCTGTCGAACACATCCCAGCTGTCGTATTTCTTCCCCTCAGTGGGTATTTCCGGAGTGCTGTCGCAACTGATGCACATGCCCGAGTGGGTGAACTATCTGAAAGTCCGCGCGTCGTTCGCCGATGTCGGCTCGCCGCTGCCGCGCAACCTTACGGAAACGTACTACACGTGGAACGGCTCTTCGGCCGGCGTGCCTTCGTACCGGCCCATCACGAAGCTCTACCCCGAGAAGACCGACTCGTGGGAGGTGGGTTTGACGACCAAACTTTTCAGGCACTTCAACCTCGATTTGACGTGGTATCTGTCGGACACCAAGAAACAGACGATTCCCATCTCGATTTCCGCAGCATCGGGCGGTTACTCTTTCATGTATATGCAGACCGGTAACGTCCGCAACAAGGGTCTTGAGCTTCAGGTCGGATACGACAACCAATGGCGCGATTTCGGGTGGAGCACCAATTTCACGTACAGCATGAATCGCAACCGCATCACCAAGCTCTTCGACTCATATTACGACCCCGTAACCGACAAGACCTACTATCCGAACGATGTAAGTCTCAGTTCGGGCAGCAACCCCATCAAGGTGGGCAGCACCATGGGCGATGTGTACTCGTCACGCGATTTCCGTCGCGACCCCGAAGGGAATATCTATATTGACCCGAGTACCAACAACGTATCTATCGTAACGACGGAACCCCGCAGGCTGGGGACGACGCTACCGAAAGGCAACATGGGCTGGAGCAACGCCTTTTCTTATAAAGGGCTTGTGCTGAATACTCTGTTCACGGCCCGTTTAGGCGGTTTGGCGACCTCGTACACGCAGATGTTCATGGATCAGTACGGCGTTTCAAAGACCACGGCCGATGCGCGTGATGCCGGCGGTGTGCTGGTCAACCGTGGTTATGTCGATGCCGAGACCTACTACCGTCTGGTGGCCAGTCCCAACGGCGGATTGACGCAGGAATATATGTACGATGCGACGAGTGTCCGCCTGCAGGAGTTGTCGTTGGCCTATACGCTGCCGCGCAAGTGGTTCCACAACAAGCTGAAGATGACGGTTTCGTTCATCGGACGCAATATGTGGATGATCTACTGCAAGGCACCGTTCGACCCCGAGCAGGCTTTCTCGACAGGTACGTACAACCAAAACATCGACTATCTCATGACGCCGAGTCTGCGGAACCTCGGTTTCAGTCTCAAACTCGAATTCTAATACAACAGAGCCATGAAACATACGAAAAACGGCATGAAAACAGCGATAGCGCAACTCTGCGCAGTCTTCTTGCTTGCCGGTTGCACTGGAAATTTCTCGGAAATCAACTGGCCCAACGGAGGTCTTACGGAAGAAGAACTCAACCGCGACAATAATTTGCACGGTTCGATGATTCCCGCCATGGAGATGAAAATCGTGCCCCAAGACGATAACGGAGCATTTCAGCACTGTGAAAGTCTCTTGGGCGATGTCTGCGGTCGCATGCTGATGAGCAATGCGGGCGGCGCCTCCAATCAGAAATGGTCAGGCGATTTCTCGCGTTTCACCTATGACGGCCCGCAGTGGCTGGACAACCCGTTCTCCTCGACGCTCAGTTTCTATACCAATTATGTGAACGTCGTGCAATTCACGGAGAAGAATCGCGAGAATATCATATATGCGCTGGCCCGTATCATCCGGGTCGCCACGATGCACCGACTGGCGGATATGTACGGTCCAATCCCCTATTCGAAAATCGACCCGGACAATCTCGATCTGTACATACCCTACGACGATGACGATGAGGTGTATCTGACAATGCTCGAGGAGTTGGACGAGGCCATCGAAGACCTCAACTATTGCATCACCAACAGCCTCACGACCGATATTCACAATTTCGACCGGATTTACGAAGGCGACTACACGAAATGGGTGAAATACGCCAACTCGCTGATGCTTCGCCTGGCCGTCCGAATCAGCAATAAGAGGTCGGATCTGACGGCCGAGTACGCCAAGAAAGCCCTTGAGGGCGGTGTCATCGAGTCGAACAGCGACAATGCCTACATGCGTATGGTAGTGGGCCGCATGGCGACCATGACGACGAAGTTGTATGTCATGGAACATAACTACAACGACACGTTCGCCTGCGCCGATCTGACCTGCTACATGAACGGTTACAACGACCCGCGTCGTCCGGCCTATTTCAAACCGGTAACAGTCGACGATGAATCGATTTATCTGGGGCTGCGTGCAGGCACCGCAGCGCAGCAGACCGATATCGAATCGAAATACTCGCGTCCGAATGTCGGCGAGCACGATGACTATCCGTTGCTGACAGCGGCCGAGGTGGCTTTCCTGCGTGCCGAGTGTGTGCTAAACGGCTGGACGACCGAATCCCAGACTGCCGAGCAGTTCTACAACGAGGGGATCCGCCTGTCATTCAGCCAGTGGAGTGTAGCGGGCGCCGATGCCTATCTCGAAAACGACAGCAACAAGCCGGCGGCATATAACGACCCTGTGAGCAACGAAAACTGCAGTGCACCCAGCGACATTACGATCAAGTGGACGGACAGCGACAACAACGACAAGAAGTTGCAGCGCATCATCACGCAGAAATACATCGCCCTCTATCCGTTGGGGCACGAGGCGTGGTGCGACTATCGCCGGACGGGTTATCCCAAATTCCTGGGATTCACTGGTATATCGAACCCCGGAGTGCCGAGCGAGTATGATGGTCGGAAAGTGTTGAGCCGTCTTATGTTCTCTACCAAGGAACAGACGGCGAACCCCGAAAATTTAGCGGCGGCAATCGGGATGCTGGACGGGGGTGACACTTTCGCCACCAAACTCTGGTGGGCCAAAGAATAGCATAACCAATTGAAAACAAAAAAAATAACATAAATGAAAAGGATAATAAACCTTGTAATATGGGCGGTAGTCGCGGTGATTGCATCAGCCTCATGCAGTGACTGGACGGAAATGGAACCAAAATTTCCAACCGACCTGACAACAAATATAAACAAAGACGATTACTACGCCAACCTGCGCGCCTACCGCAATTCGGAACATGAGATCATGTTCGGCTACTACCAGGGTTTTGGGGGGGCTTCGTCAAGCTATGCACACTCGCTGATGGGTCTGCCCGACAGTTTGGATATCGTGTCAATGTGGGGTGCCGGCTTCGAATACAATGAGGAGCAGATGGCCGACCTGAAAATGGCGCAGGAAAAGAAAGGTTTGAAGTGCCTGCTGGTCTTCATAGCACACAGCGTGGGTACACAGATTTCCCCGGACTTCGTGAAGAACGCTTCGGAAGAAACCCCCGCAGTTATCAAGGACCGCTATACGGGTGAAGTGGGAACTTATACCGATTGGCAATCCGCACGCAGGGCCTTTTGGGGTATGGATGTCAATGACGGCCTGAACAACACGCCGGACATGGACGAGAGGGCCATTAAGGCCGTCGAACTTTATGCCGATTCGCTGTGCTACATCATCGACCGTCTCGGACTCGACGGGTTCGACTGGGACTTCGAGTATGGGTATAGTGTAGGCGACAATGTCGGAGACATTATCGGCGACCAAGGTACCATCACGCAGCAACAGGCGCACGACCGCACGCTGGCTTTTGCCAAACGTATGCGCGAGGGGCTGGGCGACAAGATTTTCATGATCGACGGCGTGCCGCAGTGCCTGGGGGCTCGCGAGGCGTGCATCTACTTCGATTACTTCGCACACCAGGCCTATACGAGAGGCAGCAACGCCGGTTCCGAGACGGCCATGGATAACCGTTATGGCGCGACCGTAACTGCTTTTTCTCCTTATATGAAGGAGGAGGAGATCGCCAAGCGCACGATTCTGCTCGAAACTTTCGAGGACAGCTACACCGCTGACAACAAGACCTATTTCGGCCAGGCAAAATGGACTCTGCGTGACGGAACAGTGCCCGACTTTAAAGAAACAGGTGGAGCATTCGAGGGTATGGCCCGCTGGCATCCCATAGTCAACGGCAAGTATGTCCCCAAGGGAGGTATCGGTGCCTATCTGATTAATAATGCATACAATGCTTCGGGTTGGAATTGTTTTTACGGACAACTGCGGGAGTGCATACAGATTATGAATCCGGCAATAAAATAACTGAAAAAATAAGGAATATGAAAAGACCATTTTTGTATATGCTATTCGGATGCCTGTCACTGACCTGCATCATGGGTTGTGACAATGCCGAATATCCGGCACTTGACAATGCCATCTATCTGGTGGATGCCGGCAATCGCGACAGTTACGACTGTATTGACGCACGACTGAGTGACCGTCAGTTCAACGTGACCCTGAGAATGACGAGTCCTTTGGAGCACCCCGTAAAGGTCTCACTGGCTGTGGATGAGCAGGCACTTTCCGACCATAATGCAAAATTCGATGATGCGCTACAGGTTTTGCCTACTGAAAACTGGGCATTTGTGGATTCGGACGGCAAGGAAGTTGATGGAAGCTTGGAAGTTACGATTCCCGCGGGTCGGAATACGGTCGTATTCCCCGTACAACTCAAGAGCGTAGCCGAAGATGACATGACGCAATATGCCCTGCCGTTATCTATCGCGAGTGTTTCTGAGGATATTACCGTACTCGAAAAACAGAAGACAGTGCTCTATGCATTCCAAAAGGATTTTGAAGTGCCGGTGCTCATTGTCAAGGCGAACAATGATATCGTGTGGCGATGGGAGAAAAATGATTTCCCGGCTACGAATACATGGACGGTGGAGTTCTTTTTCACTCTCAATCGCATGAAAAATGACACAGCATACGGTAATGAAACGCTCTGGGTTAACGGAAATCCAAGCAGTCTTTACGTACGCCCATACGCGAATGCGGATGGCATGGATATCCATTTGCACGGTTCGTTCGATGCGGGCGGATTCAGTGTGGAGAAAGGTACGTGGTCCGATAGCGCGAATGACGGACGCTGGCATCATTTCGCCTATGTCTGCAACAACGACAAAGTTACCTCCTATCTTGACGGAGTTGAAATGAAAAGCGTGGTCAATCCCCTGTGGCAAGAACCCACTAAATTCGATGGCTTTAATTTTGCCTCCACGCACCATCCCTCGCCTATCGGATACAGCGAATTACGGATATGGTCTGTCGCCCGTTCCGCCGGCGACATCAAGCGAAGCAAGTACAAAGTTAATCCCAATAGCAAAGGACTCTTCGCATATTATAAACTTGACGAGGGGGAGGGCTCTGTTTTCCATGATGCTACCGGCAACGGTCACGATCTTGACGAAAACTCGTTCTCAATGATCAATGACGATGCGAATACTAAGTATGAAAATATCACGAGCGTTTTCAAATGGGGCAAGGCGAAAAATGACGAAGAGATGACCGCCATGGTCACCACTGACGGTCAAAGTCTTTTGAATGTGAAAAATTAGATGAAATTACTCAGTATAAAATCTGAAATTATGATACAAAACAAAAAATATCTTGCATGGCCGGGAATTTTGTTTTTCGCTTTTACGCTTTGTGCCTGCAACGATGATCCGGAAGTGAAATATGTCGGTGACATGAAGCAGTACCAGAAAGCATATATCACTACTGGTGTGGGCGCTTCCGCGCCTCAGGAATTTTCGATGTCATTCGGAGAACTTATAGAAAAGGATGACAAGTTGGAATTCACCCCTACTCAGGCAATGCTAACCCCGGCAGAATCCTATTCGGAGACAGATATTATTTACTTCCGCACTACTTATCCTGTTAAAACACGGGTTTCAGGTATCCTTGCCTTAAGAGATAATGCCGAAGAGTATGTGGAACAATACAATGACGAACTCGAATTGGACGATGAGACCGGGTACAGACTTCTCCCGCCAGAGTGGTACACGTTAGAAGGAAATCCTGCTGTCATTAATTCAGGTCAAAAAGAGGCAGTTATACGTGTCGTTCCTAAAACGGGCGCCGCATGGGCTACGGGGAAATACCTGATGCCTCTCTCTTTAACGTTAGAGGCGGAATCATCGGCAGCCCTGTCAGAGAATATGTCCGATCTCTGCCATGTCGTTCATGTAGTAGAAAAATACCCTGAAAATAGTCGCTTGTTGACTGCTGATGATTATAGTGTAAACACGCTCAGCGGATCCGGCCAAGGCAATCAGACAGTATCATCGGATAATACATATAAAAACGCCTTTGATCAAGATCCGGAAACGGTATGGACCCCGGGCTATAGTGATTCCACTGTAGAGATAGAATTCGATGAACCTCATTATCTCTCTCACGTGTTCGTCGTGATGGGCAGTAGCAACGGGTGGCTCACCGGCTTGGTCTATGTTTATGCGAAAACAGAGGATGAGGATACGTCAGCCTACAAGAATAAGTCTATGGAAAATAAAGAGGGGTTGGGAACGTTTAATATAAAAGACCTGGGATTAGATTCAAGTAAAAAAGTGGATAAGGTGAAAATCCGCAATTCAAGAGGAAATATTAAAGATGTTTATTTCCTTGTACACGACTGATTTGTTTAATTGAAAAAGGGACAAATGATGAAAATGCTATATAAATTAGGATTATGGATACTGCTGGGCTTGATTGCAGGCGGATTCAGCAGTTCGTGCAACGACAATGACGAGATTATTTACAGGGATTCCGAAACGGACGACCCAGACGTTACACGTTTGAATGTCTCACCACGAAACGTTGAAATGTCTTTTGTCGATGAACGGGAATTCACCGTAGCTCTGAGACCTGTTGCATCAAAAATTGAGTGGGAGTCAGATCGTCCCGATATTGCTTACGTCGATGAAAATAATAAAATCATACCCGTAGGCATCGGTGACGTTAAGTTTATAGCAAAGTCAGGTGATTTGGCTGACACGGTTACGGCTACGATCCATTCCGCAATTATCGGTGATTTATATTTTATCGAGAAAGGTACGACCTCGAAGATGGATAATATCCGAATTCTCCCTGAAGGAACTCCGTATGAGGTCACCAATAATTCCGAAAATCTGATGAACGTGTCTAAAGATCTTACTGTCACCGCGCTTTCAGAGGGTATCGGCACCTTGAACATCACTACTGAAGATGAAATCAGCGCGACTGTTACCGTCGGTGTGATGGGGCCAAAGGTTACACTTGATTCCGCTAATGAGTATTTGTACGACGGTGCTGAATTGGGACATGCCGGCTATGGTTATTCCGTAATGACTTTTGGAACATCCGGTGCAGTCTATGAGGGCGATGCAACATGGAGCGGATCCGGCCAAGGCCTGGCTCTCAAGTTCTATCGTCTTTCCGACTCTGAGACGGCACCCGACGGAACCTATAGTGAGGGTACGACAGTGAATAGTTTCTTTGCAGACAATTCATCTTATGTGGTTGATCCGGGAACGAATGAAAAAGATAATATCAAAAGAGGATCTATTATAATCAACGGGAATAGCGTCACTGCCTACGTGATGACAGCATCAAAGGTCTACCAGTTTGCATGTTCGGCAACACGTCCGTCCGAAAAGCGCCACTTGCTAACTGAGTATGTCACCACAATCGACAACGACTATTGCGGCGAGGGTCAATCGAAGATGTATGTAGATACAGGGGGAACCGTGTTCTACGGAGGTTACGACCACTGCTGGCAGTTACGCTTGGCTAAGGACAACACGAATTATTTACAACTTTTTATGTGGGGTAGTAGTAGTCTCTATGGAGCATATACGCTTTGTGGCTCCTGGGGTGGCCGCGGAACCGTATGGACAGGTGTTAACCAAACGAGTTGGGGTACACGCTTTCAAGAAGGGAGTTCGCGATATAATATCGGGAATGACGGTGGATTCACCATCGGTGAATGGACTTCGGAGGAGATCGACTCCAAAACAATGTCCTCCATGAAAGGCACGATTTACGGTGCTGGCTACAATTATACAGTTTCTGAGATAGGGGAGACTAATACAATTACTCACATTATCGATATTGATGTCAAGGACCTTACCGTGAAAGTTGTTAATTCACGATTCACCACCAACTAAAGATTCTCCGCTGCCCGCAAGACCATACGCAAAAAACTCGTTTCTACGAAAATTTCTGTAATTTTGTCCTCGGCGAACATAGCGATAAGGGTATTTGTTGAATTTCAGAACTTTTAATTTAACACCCTTATTGCCGGCACTGGACAGGAAGCCACAAGTCATTCGGTTTGTGGCTTCCTGATTGTAACCATCCGAATTAAGCCGCCTTTGACAAGGCTTTTTTAAGCGCGAACTTTGCAAACAAGCAACCAACGATGAGCGATATGAGAGATATCCTGCTCGCAGCCCTTGCCTCGTGCTCGCTGTGCGCAGTGCAGGCGCAGCCATCCGCAGCGCAAAACGATACGGTGTTTCTCGCCGATTACGGCATCCGCCCCTACAGCTACGAGAACCTCTCCGGGAAACTCCGAACCGTGCTCGACGACTGTCGGCGGTCGGGAGCCAAGGTGCTCGTATTGGAAAAGGGCCGCTACGATTTTTGGCCCGAAGATGCCTGCCGGCGCGATTATTTCATCTCCAACACATCCTCCGAGGAGGAGTGCCCCTCCAAAACCAAGACGCTCGGCATCCTGCTCGACGACATGCACGACTTCACGGTCGAGGGGAGCGGCGCGACGCTGATGTTCCACGGCAAAATGACCATGGTGGCGCTCGACCGATGCCGGAACATCGTCCTGCGCAATCTGCACTTCGATTTCGAACGCCCTGGCGGGTCGGAACTCACCTATACGAAAGTCGACGGCCGCGGTGTCGAGGTCGCCCTGCACCGCGATTCGCGTTACGAACTGGTCGACAGACGGATTCGCCTCATCGGCGAAGGATGGCAGACGGAGAAAATACATTGTATCGAGCACGATGCCGCGACCGGGCGATTTTTCTACAGCCGCGGCTATGACATTCTCTCTGCCGCACCGGCCGATGAGGTCGCCCCGGGCATTGTGCGCTTCGCCACCCCGCCCGACTTCCGGCCCCAAGTCGGGAACACCCTGACGGTTCGCGACATCATCCGCGACCAGGTCGGGATGTTCCTCGTCCAAAGCGAACAGGTGGTTTTGGAGCATGTGCACATACATTTCATGCACGCACTCGGAATAGTGAGCCAGTACAGCAGGGAGATCACCATGCGCGATGTCGTTTGTATGCCCCGCGAGGAGAGCGGGCGCCTGCTGGCCTCGGAGGCCGATTTCATGCACTTCTCCGGATGCAGCGGGAAAATCCGAATCCTCGGATGCGGATTTTCGGGGGCGCAGGACGACCCCGTCAACGTTCACGGCACGAATCTCCGCGCCGTAGCGCAACCGGGAGATTCGATCCTGCAATTGCGTTTCATGCACCCGCAGAGCTACGGCTTCGACGCATTCTTCGTCGGCGACACGGTAGCATTCGTCAAGGCCGCTGCCATGCGGCGTTTCGCTTTCGCCACGATAACCGCAGTAAACCGGCGTTCGGACCGGATCGTCGAGGTCGCTTTCGACCGTCCGGTACCCGTCGGACTGGAACTGGGGCGTGACTGTGTGGAAAACATGACCTGCACGCCGGAGGTCGAGATACGGAATTGCCGCTTTACGCACACCAGCACGCGCGGAACGCTGGTGACGACCCCCCGCAAGGTCGTCATTGCCGGCAACACCTACTGCAAGACCGGCATGAGCGCGATCCTGATAGAGGGGGATGCGGAAGGCTGGTACGAGTCGGGCCCGGTAAAGGATGTGCTGATAGAAAACAACACGTTCATCGACTGTGCATACAACGGCGGGCCGAAGCATGCGGTCATTGCGCTGCATCCCTCGAATACGGAGGTGGATGCCTCGCTGCCCGTACACGAAAACATCCGCATCGTCGGCAACAAATTCCTGATTGCAGGGAATCCTGTGTTGTATGCCAAGAGCACGCGCGGGTTGGTTTTCCGCGGCAACGAGATCGAGCCTCTGCCCGGCACCGAAATTCCGGCACAGGGACTGTTCTTGTTGGACGGATGCACAGAGGTGCGGATTGAGGACAACGCCTGTCCGCAGAAAATCGGGCCCGCACACATTCGCACGGAGCATATGAAGAAAGGATACGTCCGATGCAGATAAGGAGAAGCGTCCTCGCAGGCATCCGTACACCTGCACCTTGACAACAGTATGAACCCAATGATTTGGCATCAACGATCTTAACCGGGGAACGCCAATATCCCGATCGCATTTTTTTTCGGTGTCGGTTTCGTCAGGCGACGGAGCCATCTCCGAAACGGACGACAAGAGCCTGTTTTTCGGCGGCAAAGTAGACTTCCGCAGCATATTGTCGAATGCCTTCTCTCGGGGGTTGCATGTCTGCCGTCCTGCCTCCCGAGCTGTGTGCCGGCCGCACGGATTCGGGAAATGGCGGATTTGCTTTTTCCGTATTTTATGTATTATCTTTACACACGGATTTGCACGCGAAAATTAATTTGTACACTACAATATCCAAATTATGTCACCTTTTTATTCCCGCACCCCGCTGCTGCCCATCGCCCTCGGCGGCGCCCTCACGTTCGTCGCTACCGCCTGCAGGCAGACCTCAGTCGCCCCCCGGCGTCCCAACATCGTCTACATCATGACGGACGACCACACTGCTCAGATGATGAGCTGCTACGACACGCGCTACATCGAGACCCCGAACCTCGACCGCATCGCCCGCGATGGGGTTCGGTTCACCAACAGTTTCGTGGCCAACTCGCTCAGCGGGCCCAGCCGTGCCTGCATGATTACCGGCAAACACTCCTGCGCGAACCGCTTCTTTGACAATACGACCTGCGTTTTCGACGCCGAACAGCAGACTTTCCCGAAGCTGCTCCAGCAAGCCGGCTACCAGACCGTGCTCGTGGGCAAATGGCACCTCGAAAGCCTTCCGACGGGCTTCGACTACTGGGAGATACTCCCGGGCCAGGGCTCCTACTACAACCCCGATTTCATCACCATGCAGCGCGACACCGTTCGGCGCAGCGGTTACGTTACCGACCTGATCACCGACGACGCTTTGGAGTGGCTCCATCAGTCGCGCGACCCCGAAAAACCATTCTGCCTGCTGATTCACCACAAGGCCATCCACCGCAACTGGATGGCGGACACCTGCGACCTCGCGCTCTACGAAGACCGCACCTTCCCGCTCCCGGACAACTACTTCGACAATTATGAGGGCCGACCCGCTGCTGCGGCGCAGGAAATGAGCATCATCCGCGACATGGATCCCATATACGACCTTAAAATGTGGAGACCCGACAAACAGTCGCGGCTGAAAGGGCTGTATGAAGATTTCGTAGGCCGCATGGATGCCGAACAGCGAGCCGCGTGGGATCGGTTCTACGAACCGCTTATCGAGGATTTCTATCGCCGCAATCCGCAGGGCCGGGAGCTTGCGGAATGGAAATTCCAGCGGTATATGCGCGACTACATGAAGACGGTCAAGTCCCTTGACGACAATGTGGGACGTGTGCTCGATTATCTGGAGAAAAACGGATTACTGGAAAACACGATGATTGTTTACACCTCAGATCAGGGTTTTTACATGGGCGAACACGGCTGGTTCGACAAGCGCTTCATGTATGAGGAGTCGTTGCGCACCCCGCTCATCATGCGGCTGCCCAAAGGATTCGATCTCCGTGGCGACATCGGGGAGATGGTGCAGAACATTGACTACGCCCCCACGTTCCTCGAACTGGCCGGCGTCGACATTCCCGAAGCGATCCATGGGGTGTCACTCGTGCCCCTGCTGCAGGGCGAGCATCCCGCCTCCTGGCGGGACGCCCTCTACTACCACTATTACGAATATCCTGCGGAACACAGTGTCAAACGGCACTACGGCATCCGCACAGACCGCTACAAGCTGATACACTTCTACAACGACATCGACGTGTGGGAACTCTACGACCTGCAGGAAGATCCCACCGAGATGCACAACCTCTACGGCACGCCCGGCACGGAGGAGCTTACGGCATCGTTGAAAAAACGGCTTCTCTCCCTGCAGGAGGCATACGGCGATGCGGTAAGGTTCGGGCCCGAACACGACAAGGATGAAGAGTAAAAAAACGATCGTCATGAAGCGCAGTTTGTTCCTCTGTCCGCTATGGGTGATGGCCGTTCTGCTGTCTGAGGCGGCCGGCGGCGCGGTACCCGAATGGCAGAACCCGTCCGCACTCGGCGAACAGAAAATCCCCCCGCATGCCTATGTGTGGCCCTATGCCACGCGGAAGGCGGCGGCCGAAGGCGACTACACCCGATCGCCCTACTACCTGAGTCTGAACGGGAAGTGGAAATTCCACTGGTCGAAAAATCCCGACGAACGCCCGCAGGCGTTCTTCGATCCCGCGTTTTATACCGGGAACTGGACGGAGATGGAAGTCCCGGGCAGTTGGCAGCGGCAGGGATACGGCACGGCAATTTACGTCAATGAAACCTACGAGTTCGACGCCCCTCTGTTCGGATTCAGGAAACATCCGCCTTTCGTCCCCTCCCGCTACAACGAGGTGGGTTCTTACCGCCGCACGTTCACCGTTCCCGAGGGGTGGAAAGAGCGCCGTGTGGTGCTCTGTTGCGAGGGGGTCGCGTCGTTCTACTACGTCTGGCTCAACGGGAGGCGGCTGGGGTACAATCAGGATTCGAAAACCCCCGCCGAGTGGGATGTCACCGATTTTCTGCAGGAGGGGGAGAATGTTCTCGCCCTGGAGGTTTACCGCTGGAGTGCAGGCTCCTATCTGGAGTGTCAGGATATGTGGCGCATCAGCGGCATTGAGCGGGATGTCTACCTGTACAGCACGTCGCGGGAGCACATCGCCGACCTTCGGGTCGGCGCATCGCTCGACAGCGTGCGCTATGCTGACGGCCTCTTCGCCCTTGACGTCCGCACCGAACAGACGCAGGCAGGCACCTCGGTGTCCTATCGTTTGTGCGATGCTGGAGGCAGGTGCGCGGCGCAAGGTCGCAGCGCCGACGGACATTTCGACACCGTGCGCATCGCACAGGTGCGCCGCTGGAGCGCCGAGCATCCCGAACTCTACCGGTTGACGGTCGTCCTGGAGGATGCCGCCGGCAGGGTGCTTCACGCCACGGGGTGCGATGTGGGTTTCCGCACCTCCGAAATCCGGAACGGCCAGCTCTGCATCAACGGGAAACCGGTACTCATCAAGGGGGTCAACCGCCACGAACACTCCCAAATGGGCCGTACGGTGGACAAAGAGACGATGGAAGAGGATATCCGGTTGATGAAACGCCACAATATCAACACCGTACGGAACTCGCACTATCCGGCGAGCTCCTACTGGTACACGCTCTGCGACCGCTACGGACTCTACGTCATCGACGAAGCGAACATCGAATCGCACGGCATGGGCTACGGCGAGGCATCGTTGGCCAAGGATACGGTATGGTTCCCGGCCCATCTCGACCGCACGAAACGGCTTTACGAACGTTCGAAAAACCACCCGTCGGTGATAATCTGGTCGTTAGGCAACGAGGCGGGCAACGGCATCAATTTCCAGCGCACCTACGACTGGCTCAAAGGGGTGGAGCATACCCGTCCCGTGCAGTACGAGCGGGCCGAACAGGCGTACAATACCGACATCTACTGTCCCATGTACCGCTCCATAGAGGACATACGCGCCTATCTCGCCCGCCCCGGCATTTACCGGCCGATTATCCTGTGCGAATACCTCCATGCCATGGGGAACAGTTGCGGAGGCATGAAGGAGTATTGGGATCTCTTCGAATCGGAACCTGCGGCGCAGGGAGGATGCATTTGGGACTGGGTGGACCAGTCGTTCCGCGAGATAGATGCCGACGGCCGCTGGTACTGGACGTACGGCGGAGATTACGGAGGGGCAGGCATTCCGAGTTTCGGAAACTTCTGTTGCAACGGCCTCGTGTCGGCCGACAGACAGCCGCATCCCCACCTGCAGGAGGTGAAAAAAATCTACCAGAACATCAAATCCGAGTTGCTCGACGCCAGCACGTTGCGTGTGCGCGTCAAAAACTGGTTCGATTTCTCCAATCTCGACGAATACCGGCTCTCGTGGAGTGTCACCAGCGACGACGGCACCCGGCTTGCCGGCGGGGAGCTGTTCCCCTCATGCGGTCCTCAGGCGTGTGTAGACCTGACCATCGGGAACATCCGGCTGCCCGACACGGCCGTCGAAGGATATCTCTTGCTGGAATGGCGGCGCAAGGAGGCCTCGCCGTTGGTGGGATGCGACTGGGTCGTGGCCTACGACCAGTACGTACTGCCCGGTAAGGCCAAGCGTTTTGCGGCGATTCCTGCCGCGACGGGAAAAATCGGGTTCGCCGTCGACGAAGCGACGGGCGCACTGCGGCAACTGACCGTCGGAGGCCGCGAACTCCTTGCAACGCCCATGACGCTGAGCCTTTGGCGTCCACCGACGGACAACGACGGCCGTGACCGCTACGGAGTTCGTTGCTGGGAGGCGGCAGGACTCGACTCGCTCGTGCAGCGGGTCGTCGAGCTCCGCAAGGCCCACGGTGCCGTTACCGCCGAAACGGAAGTTCTCAACGCCCGCGGCGGGCGGGTCGGCATGGCGACCTTCCGATACGTTCCGGAAGGAAACGCCCTGCGGCTGACCGTCGCCTTCGCACCCGACACGTCGGTCGTTGCAGCTTTGGCCCGCACGGGATTGGTCTGCGCCCTCGATCCGGCATTCCGCCACATCGAGTACCTCGGGCGCGGCGAGGTCGAGACCTATGCCGACCGCAAGCAGTGCGGTCTCATCGGCCTCCACCGCACCTCTCCCGAGCGGATGTTCCACGCCTACGTCGTGCCGCAGGCCACGGGAAACCGGACGGATGTCCGGTGGCTGCGCATGACCGACGATGCGGGGTGCGGTTTCCTGGTCTGTGCCGCACAGCCCTTCGAGTTTGGAGCGCTGCCCTACTCCGACCGGACAATCGCTGCGAGCCGCCATCTCAACGAACTCCGCGCAGACAGTACGATCACCCTGCATCTTGATGCCCGTCAGGCCGGTGTCGGCACAGCCACCTGCGGACCGGGCGTCCTGCCGCAATACCGCGTACCGTTGACGCCCCAAACTTTCGAATTCACCATTTACCCCCTTTCTTAACCGACCGAAATGAAAAAAGGACTCTTACCGCTACTGATGCTCGGATGGTGCTCCTGCGGACACCTCACGCCGCCTTATGCCGAAAAGCATCTCATCTTCCCCGCCGGGAGCACGCCGGAGGAGAAAATCGAAATGGCTGCTTATCTCGTGCCGACGCCCGAACAAATCGCATGGCAGAAGTTAGAACTGACGGCCTTTCTGCATTTCGGCATCAACACCTTCACCGACCGCGAATGGGGCGACGGCACGGAAGACCCCGCGCTGTTCAATCCTGTGGACTTCGATGCCGACCAATGGGTGCGCACGCTGCAGAATGCGGGTTTCCGGATGGTTATTCTCACGGCCAAACACCACGACGGATTCTGTTTGTGGCCGACAAAGACCACCGACTACTCCGTCGCGTCCGCGCTGTGGCGGAACGGCAGGGGGGATGTCGTGCGCGAACTTCGCGAGGCCTGCGACCGCCATGGGATGAAGTTCGGTGTCTATCTCTCACCATGGGACCGGCACGCCCCCTGTTACGGGGATTCTCCCGCCTACAACCGCTATTTTATCGAACAGCTTACGGAGTTGCTCACCGATTACGGCACCGTACACGAAGTGTGGTTCGACGGCGCCTGCGGCGAAGGGCCCGACGGCCGGCGTCAGGTCTACGATTGGGACGCCGTTCTCGCGACCATTCATCGGTTGCAGCCGCAGGCCGTAACGGCTATCATGGGCGATGACATCCGCTGGGTCGGGAACGAGCGCGGCGTGGGACGGGAAACAGAGTGGAGCGCCACCCCGCTGGTTCCGGGCGGTTACACACGGGCCGAAGCGGAGAACAAGGCATTGGGAATCAATGGAACGGCCAAAGATCTCGGGAGCCGCGAAATTATCGCGCAGGCTACGGAAATGTTCTGGTATCCGTCCGAAATCGACGTGTCGATACGCCCGGGCTGGTTCCACCACGCTTCCGAGGATGCAAAAGTCAAGACATTGAGCCAACTCGCCGAAATTTATTTCGCGTCCGTCGGACGCAACTCTGTCCTGCTGCTCAATGTGCCGCCGGATTACCGCGGCCGCATCCACGCGGCCGATTCCGTCCGGCTGTGCGAATTTGCCCGCTACCTTGCGGAGAGTTTCGCGGATGACCGCGTAGCGGCCGGCGAAGCGTTGTGGGAGGGTGCGGCCGGCGAGGCACGCGAATACGCTCTCAAACCGCAATCGCGCATCAATGCCGTATTGCTGCAGGAGGATATCGCCTATGGACAGCGGGTGGAGGGTTTCACGGTCGAGGTCCTGACACCCGACGGCTGGACGACAGCGGCGACAGGCACCACCATCGGCTACAAACGCATCGTTCGGTTTCCCGAGGTCGAGGCTGCAGCCTTGCGCCTGCGGCTGACGGGGACACGCGCCCGTGCCCGCATCGCCCGTGTCGGAGCCTACGCCATACGACAGCTGGAAGCAACCGGAACGGCCTCTTTCACGAACGATTTGCCGCGCGACACATGGACCATATGCGCTGCGTCGCCGCTGACCATAGATTTCGGGAAGGAGATTCGCATAGCGGCTTTCACCTATGCGCCTTATCATGCGGAGGCGCGACCCGACATGGCTTACCGCTACACGCTGGCTGCCAGCACCGACGGTACGACGTGGACGCCGCTCGTCGAGCAGGGGGAGTTCGGGAACATCATGCACAATCCGACCGCACAGACCGTGCAGTTGGCAAAACCCGTTGCAATTCGTTATCTGCGCCTCGAAGGGAGCTCCCCTGACGGCGGAGCCGCCCGCATCCTGCCCGAAGAATTGGGAATCACGATGGAGACGAAATAAACCCTCCCGCTGAAATTTGTCCCCTGCGACCTTTTTCGCGGAGGGAAGTTTCGCACCAAAAACATTTTTACAACCCAAAAGACACTTGAACGATGAATACGTCTGCTTTTCTGCTGTCGACGGCCGTGTCGCTGTTCACCGCATGGGCCGTTGCGGCAGCCCCCGGAGATGCCCCGGAGGGGAAACTGCCCTACTGGCGGGACCTTCGTGTCACCGCCGTAAACCAACAGCCGGCCCGCACGGCTTTCATGACTTTCGACAGCCGTCCGGCGGCCGAAAGGGGCGTGTGGGAGGAAAGCGAATGGTATCGTTCGCTGAACGGCACGTGGAAATTCCTCTATACCGATGATAGCCGCACCCTGCCCGAAGGGGTGTGCACGTCCGATTTCCCCGACGGAGGATGGAGCGACATCCGGGTCCCCGGGAACTGGGAGGTACAGGGATTCGGCATTCCGATATACGTCAATACCCGCTACGAGTTCAGCCGATCGGAAGCGGTGCCGCCGTTGCTGCCCGAGGTCATTCCGGCGGGTGTGTACCGCCGCGAGTTCGAGCTGCCGGAAGCATGGAAAGGACGGGACGTCTATCTGCAACTCGCCGGAGCCAAATCCGGCGTATGCGTCTATGTGAACGGCCGCGAGGTGGGATACGGCGAGGACTCCAAGAATCCGGCCGAATACCTCATTAACGACTATCTTCACGAGGGCCGCAACTTGCTCGCCGTAAAAATGTTGCGCTGGAGTACCGGATCGTACCTCGAAGCACAGGACTTTTGGCGCATCAGCGGTTTCGAGCGCGACGTGTTCCTATGGTCGCAGCCCAAAGTCGCGGTGTACGACTTCCGCATCGCCTCGAATCTCGATGAGGAATTGCACAACGGGCTCTTCCGGTTGGAGGCGGATATCCGGAATACGTCGGAACAGGAGGCCGCGACGACGGTAAATTACCGACTTGAGGATGCCGACGGCGCGACGGTCGCCTCGGGCAGCCAGCGCGTGGCGGTCGCTGCGGGTGAGTGTGCCACGGCCTGTTTCTCAGCCGAGATTCCCGATGCGATGCCGTGGAGCGCCGAATGCCCGTACCTATATCGGCTTGTCATCGACACTGACGAACACGATTTCATCCCCGCCAATGTCGGATTCCGCCGCATAGAAATCCGCAAGAGCGACAGCGGGCAGCGGCTGCTCTACGTAAACGGCCAGCCCATCAAACTCAAGGGTGTGAACATCCACGAACACAGCCAGTACACGGGCCATTACGTAACGGTCGGGGAGATGCGGAGGAATTTCGAACTGATGAAGCGCAACAACATCAATGCCGTGCGTTTGTGCCACTATCCGCAAGACCGCCGTTTCTACGAGATGTGCGACCGCTACGGTCTGTATGTCTACGACGAGGCCAACATCGAATCGCACGGCATGGGCTACACGCGCTATGTGGATGATATGCGCAAAGGCTCGGCGGGACACGAAGATGGGCATCAGAAAGGCACGTTGGCTCACAATCCCGACTGGCTGCAGGCCCACCTGCACCGCGTCGTCAACATGTTCGAGCGCAACAAGAACCACCCGTGCGTGACGATTTGGTCGCTGGGCAACGAGGCGGGCAACGGATACAACTTTTACAATGCCTACGTCTGGGTAAAGGAACACGATGCCGCCCTCATGGCACGGCCCGTCTGCTACGAACGTGCGGAGCGGGATTGGAATACCGACATGATAGTCCCTCAATACCCCTCTGCGGAGTGGTTCCGCCAGACAGGCTTGCGCGGCGCCGACCGTCCCGTCGTTCCTTCGGAGTATGCCCACGCTATGGGTTGCTCGACGGGCGACCTCTACGGACAGTGGCAGGCGATATATGCCCACCCGCAGCTGCAGGGCGGATTCATTTGGGACTGGATAGACCAGGGTCTGCTGCAGTATACGCCCGATGGCCGCAGGTGGTGGGCTTACGGAGGCGATTTCGGCAAAGATATGCCTTCCGACGGCAATTTCCTGTGCAACGGCATCATCGGTCCCGACCAAGTGCCCCATCCGGCTATTGCCGAGGTTAAGTACAACTATCAGAATGTGTCGTTCGCGGCCGAGGATGCCGACAAGGGGGAGTTTACGGTAACGAACCGCTTCTACTTCACCGATTTGGATAAATATGCCGTGAAATACGCCATTACCGCCGACGGCGCGACGGTCGCTCGGGGCCTGTTGCCGCTGTCGATAGCTCCGCAGCAATCGGCACGGGTGCACGTGCCGGTGGAGCGCGTCAAACGCCACGACGGCATGGAATATTTCGTGCATTTCACGGTTGAAACGACGGCCGAGGAGCCGCTTGTACCCATTGGCCATGTCATTGCCGAAGAGCAGTTCGCGCTGGCTGTGAATGGTGTGCGCGCGGCGAAGAAGCACACGGGACATGCACCCTGCATCGAACGGAAAGGGACGCAGACGATCGTTTCGGCTCCGGCGGTGCGGTTCGTCTTCGACAGTGACCAGGGAGCGGTCGTTTCGCTCGTCCTGCACGGCACGGAGTATGCCGACAAGGGTTTCGGCCTGCGGCCCAACTTCTGGCGCGCACCCACGGACAACGATTACGGCAATGGGGCTCCGCAGCGCATGCAAGTGTGGAAACAGGCCTCGAAAGATTTCAAAGTCTGTAAGGTGGAGAGTTTCGAAGAAGGCACAGCCGCTGTAGTCAAGGTCGATTACGCCCTGCCGACCGGCAACGTCTACACGGTACGTTACGACATCTACGCCGACGGCACAGTGCATGCAGGCATCCATTTCGGAGCTTGCGCCGAGAAACTGGATATGCCGCGCATCGGCATGAGGATGCGTCTGCCCTCGGGTTTCCACCGCGTGAAATGGTTCGGCCGCGGCCCGGGAGAGAACTATGGCGACCGTTTTATGGGCTACCCCGCAGGGATCTACGAAACGACGGCCGAGGAGATGTATGTGCCGTATGTGCGTCCGCAGGAGAACGGACACCGCACCGACGTGCGCTGGTTCTCCCTGCTGAACGACAGCGGCGTCGGCGTGATGCTGCGCGCCGACAGCTTGTTGGAATTCAATGCGCTGCGCAACAGCGTCGAGGAGTTCGATTCGGAGGAGGCCGACGCACCCTACCAGTGGAATAACTTCTCGGCCGAGGAGATAGCGAACCGCACGGACGGGGCGGCGCGCAACCGCCTGCGCCGCCAGACCCATCTCGACGACATCGTGCCGCGCGATTTCGTGGAGGTCTGCATCGACCTGCGGCAAATGGGAGTCGGCGGTTATGACAGTTGGGGTTCACGACCTATTGACGAGGCGTCAGTCTTCTCCGACCGCGATTACGACTGGGGTTTCACACTCTCACCCGTGGCAGCCGTGTCACGAACGATACACAGATAGCACAAACAAGACGGTTTTATGCGAGGTATTCGATTTATAGAAAGTTATTTGCCGGCATTGTCGCGGCTCGGCCTCTGGCTCGCCGCATTGTCCGCATGCGGGACATTGTCGGCCGGCCGGGGCCCGATGACGATACGCTTCGACACGCCTATCGTACTGCACGAAGGGACGATAGGCCCCGAATGGGAGTCGCAGACGCTGCCGCTCGGCAACGGTAATCTCGGACTGAACATCGCGGGCGGTATTGCCCAAGAATGCATCACCTTCAACGAGAAAAGCCTGTGGTGCGGCGGTCCG
>ERZ780154.498-NODE-498-length-29383-cov-1.95434_pt1 | contig 29383 bp, 26 predicted proteins | sample MGYA00511568_ERZ780154 | MGnify/ENA primary metagenome ERZ780154 (study PRJEB29588, sample SAMEA2142525) | human gut metagenome | biome: human gut; feature: human-associated habitat; material: faeces | place: Denmark | collected 2008/2010 ...
TTCAGGCCCTTTAGTATCTAATAAGATAGCTACGTTTTTGTTTAATTCTTTGTTGATTTCTCTTAAAGTTTTAATTCTTCCCCCATGTTCTTCGAAATCACCATGAGAGAAGTTTAATCTCATTACGTTCATACCAGCTTGAACTAATTTAGTTAAGACTTTTTTATCTTCAGAAGCTGGCCCAATTGTACACACAATACGTGTTTTCTTTTTTCTTTCTTTTTCTAATACCATCCTAATATCCTCACAATCATATTTTCATTTAAGTTTATATTAACGAAGTTTAATAGCATCTTCGTAAATACTAAAGTCAGTTTCACGTTTATGTCCTAATACTTCAGTAATTGGTAATCCTTTGATTTGACCATTTACTTCACTTACACATAAACCACCTTTTCCAGCTTCAAGTAATTCAACGGCATAAACACCCATTCTTGAAGCAAGAACTCTATCTCTTGCTGATGGTCTACCACCACGTTGCATATGTCCTAAAACGTTTGCACGAGTTTCAAAACCAGTTGCAGCTTCAACTTTTTTAGCTAATTCATGTACATCTGTAATATGTTCTGTAATAACAACGATTGCATGTTTTTTATCAGATGCTTTTGAAGCTTTTAATACTTCAATTACTTTATTTTCATCAAAACCAATTTCACTAGTGATTACCATTTCAGCACCATCAGCGATACCAGCATTGATAGCTAAATCTCCACATCTACGTCCCATAACTTCAAGAATAGTACATCTTTGATGAGAACTTGATGTATCTCTTAATTTGTCTAATGCATCAACAATTGTATTTAATGCAGTATCAAATCCAATTGTATGATCAGTATCAGGAATATCATTATCAATTGTTCCTGGAATACCGATACAGTTGATACCCATTTCAGTTAACTTTAATGCACCATTGTAACTTCCGTCACCACCGATAACAACTAAAGCTTCCATTCCTACTTCTTTCATTTTTTCAATTGCTTCTTTTCTTACTTCAGGATCTTTGAATTCAGGGAATCTTGCTGATTTTAACATAGTACCACCAATATTAATAATGTTACGTGTGCTATGACGATCAAACTTAATAAATTCTCCATCGTGTAACCCTTTATAACCAAGTTTTACACCATATACTTCAATTCCTTTATTTAAGCATGTACGCGCTACTGCTCTTACAGCAGCGTTCATTCCTGGAGCATCTCCTCCAGAAGTTAAAACTCCTATACATTTAACCATAATGTTCACTCCCTATTTCATAACATTTCATACATAGTGATTTTAGCACAAATCATGACTTTTCTACAAGAATTTTTACACATTTATTATGCTAAATCTTATTGTTTTATCATAATTGGCATACTCATTGTAAATATTGTGTTAAGTAAGCGCTCTACTTTTATTTTTTCGCGGGCATCTTTTTTCAAAGTATAGATTTTAATTAAATCATCTTGGGTGTATTGACTGGTAAATAACGTTATCTTTTTATTTTGATTACGATATGTCAATACAGCTGCTAAAACTTCATCTCTTGACCAGCCTGTTACATTTTCTCCACCTAGATCATCAATCACTAAATAATCTACATTACGAAGCTCCTCTATATTATTATCATTTCCAAATTCATTAAAAGAATTCTTTAAATCAATTAAATATGTAGGAAAATGCACATATCCTAAATGATACCCTTGTTTAGCAAGTGATCTTGTTAAAAAACCAGCTAATGTTGATTTTCCACAACCAGATGGCCCACAAATAAATAAACCTTTTTTTGACGTATTCGATAAAAAATTATCAATTGTACTTGCAAGTTCTTTGTTCATAATATCTTTAATTGATTTTAAATCAGATAATAATAAATCATCACTCACATTTGAAACAGTAATATGACTTAAAATATTTTGCTTTTCTAATATTTCTTTTCCATACTTACAAGGGACAAGTACTGTTTTTAAATGATGATTTTCAACATGAACCGCTTGCTTCATTCCTTTAGAAACTTTATGACATTGATAAAGCCCCATACAATCTTTACATTTTTGCACATCTTCTTGAAAATCTAAAAATTCAACCCAATTTTCTTCTATAAAATCTCGTCCTACTTGTCCATCAGATAAAACTTTCATTATGTAAGGATCCTTTATAAGTTCATTGATACTTTCTTCTTTTTGTTTTTGAAAATTTTGATCATCATCAAATAAATGTAAATCTTGTAAACTTTGCATTTTTTCTCCTCCTAGTCATATTTTTCTAACATTGCAAGAGCATCTTCATCAATACTATCAGCTGTTGATTTTTCTTGAGAAACAATTTGAATATCTTTTGTAAAATCATCCCAGTCATGATGTTGTTGATTTTGATATTTCAAATAAGCTTTTCCTTCTTCTATCGCTTCTTGAACTGTTTTTATTTTTTTTCTTTTCCATTGACTTCCTAAAGCTTCTATAAAATTTTTAGGTAATGATTGATTACACTTTTGAAGTGTTGTTTCTATTAAAACATTGACAACTCCTGGCTCTAATTGTAACGTTGTTAAAACAGATTCGACAACTTGAAGATCTCTTTTTAATGGCTCTTTACCACCCATTTTATCTTTTAATAAATCATAAGGTGAAATATTTTCTAAATAATAAATATGTTTTTGTAAAGAAGATTCTCCCTGTTTTTCACTTTGAAGCAAAGGGGATTGCTTATGAAATACCTCTGTGAATTTTTCCGGCATTTTTAAATCATAATAGTTTCGGCAGTTTTGAGCCAATAACCGACTATTTAAATGATTTTCAATCATTGATTGTTTGACAAGATCTTGCATATCTAAAGCATTGATATGATATAAGATTCCTAATTGTTGAATTATTTTTTCATCTTCTTGATCAAACATTTTCTTAGATAATTGTAAATTTTCAATACCTTGATAAAACAACGTTAGATCATAACTATTTTCAATAGAATTATGTATTTTTTGTTTATATTTTTTTTCTTTTAATATATTTTTTTCATGATGATGAATTTCAAAAACATCTGTAAACGATGCTGTCATTTCTTGATAATCATTTAAATTAACATTATACGTTTGAAAAATCGCTATTGTTTTTTCATATTCATCTTTCAATCTATCTTTCAATAAACGATTAAGAATTTGATGATTAATAAATTCTTGAGGTGATAACGGCATTTTCAAATCAAAAAGATAACGATTATCATTCGTTTGTTTAACATATGAACATACAAGTCCTACAGCTTCTAACTTATCAAAAGATTCCTGTAAAGAATTTAATGAAAATCCTGATAATTTACATAATCTAGAAATCAAAGAAGGACTTTTTGTAAGTGTCATTTGATCCAATTCACTATTGAGTGTTAGATAAAGAGCAGTAGCTTCCATCCCAATCAATGGTTGATAAAGTTGTAAAACTGTTTTATAACCTGTTAAATCAAGCATATAACTACTTCTTACTTGATAAACATCACTCGTTAATAATTTCTTCATGATTGATCCTTTCTATAAATTCATCAATTTGTTTATATAACTCTTCTATCCCTTGATTGTTATCAAAAACAATATCGGCCATTTCTCTTTTCTTTAAAGAAGAAATTTGGTTATTGATAATTGTATAAGCATAACTTTCATCAATATGATCTCTTGCCATCAATCTTTGAACTTGTCTTTGTTCATCTAAATAAACAACAATAATTTCATCACACAAATATTCTAAATGAGACTCATATAATAAAGGAATATCTAAAAAGATACAATCTCTCTCTTTATTTTTTTCAATTTCTTCCTTCATTTTTAAAATCACATAAGGATGTATAATAGCCTCTAACTGTTTTTTAGCATTTTTATCATGAAAAACAATTCTTCCTAATGCCTTTCGATCAACAATTCCATCTTTAACACATCCAAATAACTCTTGAACCTTCAAAATACATTCTTGATCAATTGTTAGAGCATTTCTTGAAATCAAATCCGCATCAACAACAAGATAACCTCTTTCTATTAAATAATGTGTGACTGTCGATTTCCCACATGCAATACTTCCTGTTATTCCGTATACTTTCATCGTTTTGCCTTTTGACATATTGGACAATAATATGTTCCTCTTTCATTAATCATTACTTTTTTTATCTCATGTCCTAATGGACAATGCTTTTGCATATGCACTTTTAATTGCACTTGAAACAAACCATCAATTCCATTAGCACTAAAAGAATGAATTGTCGTTCCACCTTGTAAAATAGCCTTATTTAAAATCTCACAAGCAACATCCACTAATTCTTTAACTCTCTTTTTACTTAAAACATTGGCTTTAGTATAAGGATTTAAATGCATTTGATAACAAATTTCATTTGCATAAATATTTCCTATCCCCGTCATAATACTTTGATCTAGAAGAACTGTTTTAATCGCTTTATTTTTCTTTTTAAGTTTTTGATAAAGCTCTAAGTAATCTATTTCAAAAGGTTCAGGGCCTAATTTACTTAAAGGCAGTTGATTTTTATAATCATCATGATCCACCAACTTCATTCTTCCAAACTTTCTAACATCATTATATCTTAACTCCATGCCCTCATCTAATACAAAGATAACATGGTCATGTTTAGAAAGTATATCCCCTTTTTTACATATTTGATACTTTCCTTCCATTCTAAGATGAGAAATAAAGGCAACATCCTCCAATTTAAAAATCAAATATTTCCCTACACGATCAATCTCTTTAAAAGTCTTATTTTTTAAAGTTTGCACAAATTCTTCTTGATCATCATCAATGATTTTAGGATATAAAATTTTTATATCTTCAATTTTTTTATTTAAAATAAAATTTTCTAATGTTCGTCGAACCGTTTCAACTTCTGGTAATTCTGGCATTTTTTCACCTACTTTAACTCATACCAATTTTTAGCGTAAGTTCCTTCCGCTTTTAATTCCACTTTCATTTGATAAGCACTTTCCATTCCTTCTTTTACAAGTTTCATCATTTTATCCAATTCATCTTGATAAACATCAAAAATCAACTCATCGTGTACTTGTAAAATCATTTTTGATTTCATATGATTTTCTTTTAATAATTGATCCACTTTGATCATTGCAAGCTTGATAATATCAGCGGCTGATCCTTGAATTGGAGAATTCATCGCTAATCTTTTTCCAAATTCTTGTCTCATATAATTCTTTTCATTGATTTCTGGAATATATCTTTTTCTATTTAAGACAGTTGAAACATAACCATTTTCTTTTCCAAAAGCAATGCTTTTATTCATATAGTCTTTAATCTCAGCATATTTTTCAAAATATTTTTCAATAAATGATTTAGCTTCTTTAACAGTGACACCTAATTGTTCAGCCAAACCATAATCAGACATTCCATAAATAATTCCAAAGTTAACAGCTTTTGCATTTCGTCTCATTGTTGATGTAACCTCTTCTTCACTTACACCAAAAACAACACTTGCGGTATGACGATGAATATCTTTATCATGATTAAAGGCATCTATTAAACTTGCGACATTGGCTAGATGAGCAAGTACACGTAATTCAATTTGCGAATAATCAAAAGATATTAAATAATCATATTCAGGAACAAACGCTTTTCTAATAAGTTTTCCTGCTTCTGTTTTGACTGGTATATTTTGTAAGTTAGGATCTGTTGATGATAAACGTCCTGTTTGAGTTAAAGCTTGATTATAAATAGTATGTGTCTTTCCATCAATAAAGATTTGTTCTTGTAACCCTATAATATAAGTTGAATAAAGTTTACTTAATGTACGATAATTTAGAACTTTATCAATAATTGGATGAACATTTTTTAATTTATTTAAAACATCTACTGATGTGGAATAACCTGTTTTTGTTTTCTTACCATTAGGTAATCCTAAATCCTCAAAAAGAACTTCTCCTAATTGTTTAGGAGATGAAATATTAAATTCTTTATGTGCCAATAAATAAATTTCTTTTTCTAATTGATCAATTTGTCCTTTAAAAGTATCTCCTAATTGTTTTAAAACATCTTTATCCATTTTAGCTCCTTGAAATTCCATATCCGCTAAAATATACGCTACAGGCATTTCAACATTTTTGTATAAATCAAATTGTTGATCTTTTTTCAATCTTTGTTCTGCTTCATTTTTTAATTCATAAATTGCTTTAGCTTGTAAAACATAATGTTTCGATAAGACATCTTCTTCAGGAACATGTTTTTTAGCACCTTTTCCAAAAACTTCCTCATCAAATTGTAAATTAAAATATTGATAATAATCACAAACGATTTTAATTTCATCTTTTAAAGAAGGATTTAAAATATAAGAAGCAAGCTGTAAATCAAAAGTATACCCTTTAACTTCTAATCCATGCCAACGACAAGCATTGATACATTTTTTTATATCATAACCATATTTTTCAATCTTTTCATCTTTTAAGAAAGACTTAAAGTTTTCATCATGCATAGCATTTTCTAAAGAAATATAATAGGCTTCATCTTTATTATAAAGACCAAATCCCAAAATAGCCGATTTATGATAATTCGTATCATAGACTCCTACAATTAAAGCTGTATTCTTTTTAATATTCGGCAAAGTTTCAACAATTTTATATTCTAAAGGTTTACTTTGTTTTGTTTCTGTAGAAAGAGACATTCTTTTAAGTAAAGAATTCATATCATAACGTCTGTAAAACTCTGCAAGATCATCATTATATTCTTGTCCTTCATATTTCCAAGCATCTAAATCTAATTCAACAGGTGCATCTGTTATAATTGTGGCAATCTTTTTAGATAAAAGGCCCAATTCAATATTCGTTCTAACTTTCTCACCCATTTTACCTTTTAATTCATCCATATGTCCCTTTAGATTTTCTATTGTCCCATATTGATTTAATAACTTCAAAGCCGTTTTTTCACCAATTCCTGGAATTCCTGGAATATTATCAGCACTGTCTCCCATAAGACCTAAAAGATCTCTCATTTGATCAGGTTCTAAATTATATTTTTCTTTAAAACTTTCAACTGTAATAACTTCATAATCATTGGTCTTTTGAGGCTTTTTGTATTGTTTAACATTTGAATCGATCAATTGCATCATATCTTTATCATTTGTATAAACAGCTACTTCCATGCCTTGACTTGACGCTTTTTTAGAAATCGTTCCAATAATATCATCACCTTCATATCCTTCTTTTTCAATATAAGGAATATGATGAGCTTCTAAATATTCTCTAACCATTGAAAACTGACAAACAAGTTCATCCGGTGTTGGCTTTCTTGTCCCTTTATATTCTTCCAATAGCTCACTTCTAAAAGTCTTCCCTTTTGCATCAAAAGCAACCACAATATACTCAGGATTTTGTTTCAATAAACTTTCTAATCTATTAGCAAAACCATAAACTGCATTGGTTGGTACACCATCTTTATTGACCATTAAATTCCCCATAGCAGCTGTTGCATAATAACAATTAAATAACCAAAAATTTCCATCTATTACAACTAATTTTTCCATTTTATACCTCATTTACTTCTTTAACATTTTGTACCACTAAAGAAAGCTTATCTCGATAATTCATCTTTCCTTCAATACATACAATCTTATTTTTTTCTAATAATGTCTTATATCTTTGATACGTTGAAGAAAAAACGACTCCCTCAACATTTCCTGTTTCATCAAATCCTTCAATAAAACACATTTCATTTCCTTTTTTATCAACGATCACTTTGACCCTTAATAAAGATAATAATACTCTCACATTTTTTGAGACATACTCATTTAAATTTGCGACTGCAAGAATTGGTTGATTGATTTTTTGTTTCATATAAGCTAAAGGATGTTGTGTTAAATACACACCTATCGCTTTCTTTTCTAATTCTAAACGCACCATTTTATTTTCTTTAATAATTTCTAAAATAGGTGGTTCATCAATACCAATCATATTTTTTAAATGTGCATACTCTGTAATCTTTTCTAAATTAGCTTTTAAAGTCGCACGATTAAGTCCAAATTCATCAAAAGCACCCGCATCAATTAAACTTTCTAACATTAAACTCGTGATTTTCTTTCCTTCCATGCGCGAAACAAAATCAAAAATATCTTTAAACAAGCCATTCTTTTGTCTTTCTTCAACAATTGCTAGATAACCTGCCTGTCCTACATTTTTAATAGCTAATAAAGAAAAACGTAAATCACCTTCTACTTGTTTAAAATAATGTTCAGAATAATTAATGGATGGCGGTAAAATTTTAATTTGATATTTTTTAGCTTCTGCAATATATTCCATTTTATGAACATCACTATTTTGTTCATTAGAAAGAATTGCTCCATAAAAAGATAAGGGATAATTAGCTTTTAAATACGCAAGTTGATAACCAATTAAACCATAGGCAATTGCATGAGCTTTATTAAAGCCATAATCCGCAAACTTTTCAATTAATCCAAAGATATATTCCGCCTGATTTTTTTCATAACCATTTTTTAAAGCACCACTTATAAATTCCTCTTTCATTGATTCCATTAACCCAAGTGTCTTTTTAGAAGTTGCTTGTCTTAATATATCTGCTTTAGCAAGTGAAAAACCAGCAATTTTTTGTGCTACTTGCATTAATTGTTCTTGATAAATAATAATACCATACGTTGATTTTAAAATATCTTTTAAATCATCATGTGGGTATTCCACTTTTTCTTGATGAAATTTTCGAGCAATATAATGAGGAATTTGTGACATAGGTCCTGGTCTATATAAAGCATTGGCAGCTCCAATATCTTCAATACTGCTTGGCTTTAATTTTCTAAATAAATTTTTCATTCCTGGTGATTCTAATTGAAAAACACCTAACGTATCTCCATTTGATAACATCTTAAATGTTTTTTCATCATTTAAAGGAATCGTATTTAAATTTAAATGAACACCTTCATACTTTTCAATATTTTTCAAAATATCAGAAATTACAGTTAAATTCTTCAATCCTAAAAAATCCATTTTTAATAAACCAACACTTTCAATATAATTTTTAGAATACTGTGTCAATACATTTTGATTAGGACCTTTTGTTAGAGGAACCACTTCATTTAAACAATCTCCTGATAAAACGACCCCTGCAGCATGCATTGAAATATTACGTGGTAAACGTTCTACAAGATAGATTGCCGGTAAAATCTTTCGTAACATTTCTTCTTGATTGACCATACTTGCAAAAGCATAGGAAGATTCATAAACTTCTTTTACTGTTTTTCGATTTTTTCCTTGTGTTGGAATATACTTTGACATCATTTCTAATTTAGGTAAAGGAACTGAAACGACTTTTCCTAAATCTCTTAAAGCAACCTTAGGGCCATAGGTAGCAAAAGTAACAATTTGTCCAACATGTTCTTGTCCATACTTTTCTGTAACATATTTAACAACTTCATCTCTTTTATCATCTTGAAAATCAATATCAATATCAGGCATTGAAACACGTTCTTCATTTAAAAAACGTTCAAATAATAAATCATATTTTAAAGGATCAATATTCGTGATTCCTAAAACATAACTCACTAAACTTCCAGCAGCACTTCCTCTTCCTGGACCGACTTGAATATCATGTGTTTTCGCAAATCTTACATAATCAAAAACAATCAAAAAATAATCATTGAAGCCCATTTTAGCAATGACTTTTAATTCTTTTTTTAAACGTTCTATATAAGTTCTAGGAACTTCTTTTCCTTTAAATCTTTTCTTTAAACCAACAATACAAAGTTGCTGTAAATAATTTTGGCTCGTCACATTTTCAGGTAAAGGATAGTGTGGTAAATGCATTTGATTGGTTTCAATAGTGACATTGCATCTTCTTAACAAATCATTTGTATTTTCTATAATTTCGCGATCAAACAATAAAGACATCTCATAAGCATCTTTTAAATACATCTGATTTGTTTGTACTTTATAATTTCGATCAATTTTTTCGCCATGGATACTTGCTTGCATTAAATCAACCGCTATAGCATCTTGTGGATATAAATAACGTACTTCATTCGAAGCACAAACCTTCACTTCTTGTAAAGTAGCAAGTGCTTTTAAACGTTCATTTAAAAATGATTGCATTTTTAAATGATGATCTTGAATACAAATATAATAATTATCTTTAAACATCTTTTTAAACAATGCAATATATTTTAAAGCCTCAGATTCTAACTCTTTTAAAACAAGCCTTTCAACAATTCCTTCTTTACATCCAGAAAGAATAAAAAGATGTTCACGATATAAAGATAATCTTTCTAATTCAATCGCTTTACGTTCACTTAAATTAATATCACTACATATTTTCATTAAATCATGATAACCAATTTGATCTTTTGCATAGAATAAAAAAGGATAAACTTCTTGATCAATAAGTACATCCCCTTGCATTCCAAAAATAGGTTTGATGTCATAATGATGACAAGCATTAGAAAATTCAATCGCACCATACATATTATTGATATCTGTTAAAGCCAATGCTTCCATATGCAATTCTTTCGCTCTTTTACATAAATCTTGAATCAAAATCGTACTATTTTGAAAACTATAACAACTATAGATATTCAATTCACCAATCATGTTGCCACCACCTTTTTCCATATTATACGCTAAATCATCCTTGATTAAAAGAATTACAAAAATGTTTTCAAAGATAATAAAATTAAAATCAAACCAACATATAAAGTTAAAAATAAATACAACATTTCAAAAAAAGAATACGTTAAAACAAGCATAACAAACAACCTATAGATATATAAAATAACTGCATAGTAATGATAACGAATCTGTAAAACACAAAATCTTCTTTGCCAAATGATAATAACAATAGATAAAAACATCGCTATAAAATGAAAAGGTAAAAATAACGAAGACAAAATAATTTGCAAAATCAAACAAACCCCTACTAGAAACTGCATTTTTTTGATTCTAATTAACATAACACCACCATTTTATTTTATGAAAGAAACAAAAAAAGAGCACTTATTTAGCATGCTCTTGTAAACTTTTTGCAAGCTGTGCTGGACAACTTGTTGGTTTTGCTCCACATTTGATGTCTTTTAAACGTTCAATAACTTCATCAACTTTCATACCCTTTGCTAGTGCAGCAACTCCTTGAGTATTTCCTGAACATCCACCTGTAAAGATAACATTTTTAACAATCCCATCTTCAACTTCTACATGGATATTTCTTGAACAGACACCTCTTGGTGTATAATCGTATTCCATTTTTATTCCTTCTTCCTATTTTTTTGTAAGTTTAGCAATTGATGTCACATATGATTGATACATATGACTATCTACTGCTTTGATCTCTTCTACTTTATAATATTTTGATAATTCTTGCAAATCTTTTGCAAGCATAGATGTTGAAGAATTCATATAAATGACTGTTTGTACTTTCCCAAGTCTTAAAGTATCCTTTAATTCATTAGAAATCCCATTGACTCCTTGAATAATCACTGTATCATACACTTTCTTTTTTGCAAAAGTAACCATTTTTTTAATTGGTTGACCATAAACAAATTTAATATTTTCTTTTCCTAATAATTTAGCATTATAAGTAGCACTTTCAATATTATCTTTCTTTTCATCAATAGCAACAACTTCTTGATCTAAATTCATTTCTAAAATACCATTTTCACAATTAATAGAAATAATCTTTTTACTTCCTTTAACCATTGTTTTAACAATCTTATTTCTAATTTCAAAAGATTCTAAATGATCTGGTAAAGTTGTTTTAACAGACATAATATATTTTTTACCATCACAAATAAATTCTTCTTTCGTATTTCCAAAAATCTTCTTATAACCTTGACTTTCAAAATCTTGATATTTAGAAGTATTAATTGACATAAATAAACCATTGACCTGTTTTAATTTTTTAATATCACTTACCACTTCATCTTTTAAACCGTCTTTCCCTGTAATAATGATGACTTGTACTTTATCTTGGAAAACACGTAATTTAATAAATCTTAAACCTGTTCTAAATTTATCATTATATGTTTTACATTGATGATTATTAAAAACTTCTTCTAATTGTAATAATGTTTGATTAATTAATGGATGTTGTTTCATACACCCTGTCATCACTGTTAAATATTTTGTTTCTCTTTGATAAATTCCAAAAGTAACTTTTCCTTTAAAATCTACAATAGGTAAATTGGCTTGTGTAAGGAAACCATTTTTTTGATTCATCCCAATAATTTGATCAATCTTAATTTGTGAACGATCTAATTCTGTATACTTCTTTAAAGATTCTTTAATTAAATCTTTTTTATGTTTTAATTGTGCTGGGTAAGCATAATGTAATAAATTACATCCCATACATTCTTTATTCGCACGACATGGATTTTTAACACGCATTGGTGAAGGTTTAATGACTCTAATTAAATCACCAAAATAATAATTTTTATTATTGTATTGTTTGGCATCAATTTCTACTTCTTCATTTAATAATGCCCCTTTAATAAAGACAATTTTACGATTAATGTAACCAATACCTTCTCCATTGATTCCCATTTTTTTTATTTCAACTGTTGTTTTCATATAGCCTCCTTAAAAAAGGAAAAGCATCTTATTGATGTTTTTCCTCTCCTTCTTCCTCTTCTTTCATTTCATGTATTATTAATCTAAGAAGTTCAATTCGATTCTTATGCATCTTTTCGATAATAATTGTAACTCCTGGAAATTCAATTTTATCTTTTATTTTAGGAACACCACTAAACTCTCCTAAAACAAGACCACCGATTGATTCAAAATCTTCCGATTCAAAATGAGTATCAATTTCATCATTGACCTCATTTAAATTTAAACTACCATCTACTAAATACTCATGATCATTGATTTTAACAATATCATCACTTGTATCATCATATTCATCATCAATTTCACCAACGATTTCTTCAACAATATCCTCAAAAGTAACAATTCCACTCATAACACCATATTCATCTAATACAATAGCAAGTGTTGCATGTTCCTTTCTCATTGAAGCAAAAACATCATTGACTTGATTAAATTCATAGACCACAAAAGTCTCTCTCATATACTTTTTAACATCAAAATGTTCTTTATCAATATCGATAAACAACAAATCTTTCATATTTAAAACACCTATAATTTCATCAAAAGACTCATCATGAATAGGATATCTAGAATACTGTGCATCATGATAAACATTCATTAATTCATCATACGTACAATCATCCGGTAAACTTTCAACATGAATACGTGGTGTCATAATCTCTTTGATTTCAGTTTCACCAAATTCAAAAACATTATGTATCATTTCTTTTTCTTCTTTTTCTAGAACACCTTCTTCATGTCCAACTGTTACAATTGTTTTCAATTCTTCTTCAGTTAAACTAGGGCCATGTTCTTGATTACCACCTAAAAGTTTAATAATAAATCCTGTAATAATATTCAACACAAAAACAACTGGTTTAGTAATTACACAAACAAAACGAATAAATGGTGCTAAAGCAAAAACTAATTTATCAGCGTTTTGAGTAGCAAGAGATTTAGGTGTGATTTCACCAAAAATCAAAATACACAATGTTACAACACCTGTTGCGATTGCAACTGTTTGTGCACCATCTCCAAAAATAGCCATAATCGTTGCTGTTGTAAGTGACGAAGCACCGATATTTACTAGGTTGTTTCCTACTAAAATAGCACTTAATAAACGATCTTGATCATCTAATAAAGACTCTACTAATTTTGCTTTTTTATTTCCTTCTTCAGCAAGTGTACGTATTTTAATTTTACTTACCGATAAAAAAGCTGTTTCACTACAAGAAAACAACGATGATAAAATTAATAAAATGATTAATGATATGATATTCATTATCTGGGCAGAATCCACTTTTACATTTCTCCTTTGATTCTATTATTGAAGATTATAATAGTATAATTACAAAAATTTGTCAATATTCCATTATTTTTGTATAAAGTTTATGTAATGATGATAAAAATCATCAATATCTTCATCATATACAACTAACACTTTTTTACCTTTGATTCCTAATTGATAATGACCAATTTCAACAACTTGATCAAAATACATTGATTTTCTTTTTTTAAATTTCTTTAAAACATTTTGATATGTATTATATCCAATTTCATCACTACGCCATGAACCTTTTTCTTCAACAATTTGGTCAATCTCTTTATCACTTGGCATTTTTGTTTGTCTTTCACGTTCAAGAACCAATTCTTTAAAAATATTTTTTGAAACAAAAGTATTTAAACATTGATAATAACCTTCAAAAGAATAAATTGCTTCTCCATCATCTTTATCTTTACCGATTTTTTGAATAAAAGTTGTCGTATCAACAAGTAAATTTGAATTATTTTCATCTATCCTTTTATTTTTTGGCAAAGTGATCGTCATTTCTTGTTTATCTAATTTCGAAAAATCAATTTCATTATACAAAAAGTAAACTCCTACAAAAACAGTAACAGAAACAATCACTGCTATTTTCTTTTTGATCGGATTTTTAATCAAAGGAATTTTTGTATTAATAATTGTCGCAAATAATGTAATTAATATAAAATAACCTGAAAAGCTTAAAAGTGAACTTAAGTTATTCATTTTCAAGACAAATAACATTCCAATCATCAAAATAGCTAAAATATCTATAACAATGCGAACAAACCCATCTAAATATTTAAACTTTTGATAAGAATACGTTCTTTTCTTTAAAGCACGTCTCTTTAAATAAATAAACAATGCTGCAAATAGCCATAAAAAACAGCCTACATAAATAAGAAACAAACTAAAACAAACATTTAAATTTAAAAATATCGAACCCCAAGAAAAACGGTACAACCAAGAAAAGAAACTTGTAAAACCATAAAAGATCATAGCCGCAAGAATGCACATAGCAATTGCCCATGGTTTAAACATTTTTAATTTTGCCTCACATAAAACATCTTCATCACTTGATAAATCTTCCGCCTCTAAATTAACATTTCGATAAATATGCATATCTTGCATACAACAAACATGTTCATATCCTAAATGGTCTAAAGTTTCTAAATAGTCATCCGTTAATGGATTATAGTCAACTTGATATTTATAAACTTGTGAGGATTTTTCAAACTTAAAAAATGAATTAACTGATACAAGATTCCATCCTTTTTTAGACATTTTATCTAGATAAGGAATTAATATTTCATCATAAAACAATCTATTTTTTAAAAATGTATACTTATATTTCATCTTCATAATCCTTTTTCATAAACAAAATAATTTGTTTTTGCATCTTTTCCTTTTCTAATTCAAGTCTTTCTTTTCCTTTTTGAGTAATTATGTATATTTTTCTTTTATTTTCTTCTTTTAATAATTGAATATATCCTATATTTTCAAAACGTGGCAACAATGCATAAAGTGTTCCAGCACCAACGCTAACATCACCTTCCGTCATTTCATTTACTTTTTCCATAATTTCTAAACCACATAAGGGCTCATATAATGAAAGTAAAATATAAAACATTTGTGGAGTTAATGTTTCAAATTCTTTTCTCGCCATTTTCTCACCTCTTTTATCGAATATCGATAAATATTTCAATCTCATTATATCGATATTCGATAATAAAAGCAATATAAAAGCGGATTTTTGCCCGCTTAATTTCTAACATATGCTTTAATAACTTTTATTATTTCATCATTTAAAGGTCTAATTGTATATTCTTTAACATTTGCAGGAACAGTAAATGTTTCTGCATAATGTACTGTATAAGGTTCAAATTCATTTTTAGGACTTTCAATAAGTGCTGTTTGCCCTTCAACTAAATTTAACATATTAAATCCATGGTCTGTTTGATGATTACTTGTAAAACGACATGTTTCTATAAATTCTAATTCATGTAAGCCTGTTCTTTCTTCAAGATAATCATCTCCATCATGAATCACTTCAACATGATTTACTAAATTATCTTTAACCCAAGATGTTGTTCTATTCCATTGAATATTTTTTTCACCATCTTCAATATGAATCGGTCTAGGTAAACCATCTAACACTAGACGATCCCAATCCCATAATTTAAAAGTAAAAATATAAGGTGTAGCACTAATTTCTAAAACCATACAATTCTTAGAAGAACAATGAATTGTTCCTGCAGGTATTAAGAAATGATCATGTTTTTTAGCATGAAACTTATTGACATACTTTTCAGCATTAAATGAAATACGACTCCTTGAGCGCATTTTAAATCTGTTAACATTTGATTTTTATCAATACCTTCTTTTAAACCTAAATAAACACCACCATCATCTTTGCAATCTAATATATAATAACTTTCATCTTGAGTATAAGTCATTCCAAAATGAGATTTAATATATTCAGTTAAAGGATGCACTTGTAAACTTAAATTTTCTCCATCAATTATATCTAGAAAATCAAAACGAATAGGAAATTCAGCACCAAAGCGACAATAATTTTTCATTCCTAACAACTCTACTGGTTGTTACAAAACCTAATCCATCGCTGGAATTTCTATACGTGTATCTCCAAATCTAAAATAAAGACTATTTTCTTTTGAAACACCATCAAAACTCCAAGCATAGTTATTTTGTTTTTCATCAAGGCCACAATTCTTTTCATCCATTGTCCACCCCAAACTCCCAGATCAAAAGAAGGAACAAGTCTAAATGGTCGTTGAGTTGTCTTTTTTAATGCACTTCTTAAGGCATTTCCAGCAACAATTTTAGGATTTCCTTCTTGATTACTATCAAGAAAATAATCAATATTTTCAAAAATATCCATTTTATGCTTATCAGCAATTCTCCATTCAATAAAGAAACTTCTCTTTATCTTCTTTAAAACATCTTCATCAGCATTATCTTGTTTAAAATTAGGCATATATTTTCGAGATCTCAATTGAATTTCCCAACGAGCAAGATCACAATAAATCAAAACCCTACCTTTATGACTAGCAAGTGATTGACATTGAGCCAATTTTATATCATCAATAAAATCATCCATCTTTCCATAATATATGACTCCTCTTACACGATTTTCTGTTAAAAAAGGGGTCATCATTTTATTAAGCTCATCTTTTTCATAAAATACATCTTCACTTTTAATCACGAAATCAGGTTTATAAATTTCTTTAATTAAATCAAAGATTTCGTCATCGACGCCAGGATAACAATCTACAGTTAAACAATAATTTTCTTCTTGTCCTAGATTTTCTAAATATTTTTTATTTCTGTTTTGCCTGTACAAGCTTCATTTTCATATCCACTTATATTTATTTTTGGAAATTTATCATAATTCATTACTATCACCTAAATTCCTTTACACTTGTTATTTTATATTTAAATTATATCCCATATCATCATATGAATCTACAAATCTCAAAACATATTATTCCCCTAACATAATAACAATCGTATCTCCTTCTTCAACATACTCACCTTTTCTTGGCAATTGATCAATGACCTTATTTCCTTTACCAACAAAAGTAAAGCGTAAAGAAATATTTTGAACTTCACTTCTTTTTTTACCGATATAATTTTCTACTTTGATTGTTCTTTTATCCATTATAGAATATGATTTTTGTCTTTGAGATTTTACCTTTTTGACATTTAAAGCAGGTAAAATATCAACAAACATCTTTCTAGCGATAGGAGCAACTGTTGTTCCACCATATTGAATACAGTTTTTAGGATTATCCATTGCTACATACAAAACAATTTGTGGATCATCAATAGGAGCAACGCCAACAAAAGAGAGAATATAACCACTTCCAACATAACTTCCATTAACCACCTTTTGCGCCGTTCCTGTTTTACCACCAATACGATAACCATCTATATAAGCATTTCTACCTCCACCATCAGTCACGACACTTTCTAGCGCATCTCTTACTTTTTTAGATGTTTCTTCTTTAATAACCTGTCTTTTTACTTTCTTTTTAACTTGTTCAACAATTTCATTATTTGAACTGTTACTGATTTCTTTTAAAATATGCGGTTGTAACAAATAGCCACCATTGACACAAGCACAAATAGCAGTTACCAATTGTAAGGGCGTTACAGATATGCCTTGTCCAAAAGCAACGGTCGCTTGTTCAAGTTCATGAAAGTTTTTATAATCAAACATAATCCCACATGATTCTCCAGGTAAATCAATTCCCGTTTTTTCAGTTAAGCCAAAATTTTGAACATATTGATACAATCTCTTTTTCCCTAATCTCCTACCAATTTCTACAAATCCTGGATTGGATGAATTTTGTAAAACTTCTCTAAAAGTCTGCAAGCCATGCCCTCCTTTTTTCCATGATTTGATTCTTGCGCCTGAAACATATTCATACCCTTTATCATAATAAGTATCTTTATCCATATCAAATAAATTTTCATTTAAAGCACTTGAAAAAGTTATGATTTTAAAGGTTGATCCTGGTTCATAAGTTTTCCAAATAGGAATATTTTGATTATAAATATCTTTATCCTCATTTTGATAATCATTAGGATTAAAGTTAGGATAACTGGCGATTCCTAAAATCTCTCCATTTTTAGGATTCATCGCTAGTGCCCAAATACCATCTGGATGATACGTATCATAAGCATTTGATAATTCTCTTTCAATGACATCTTGAACTCTTTTATCTATAGTCAAAGTGATATTCATTCCACTTTGACTATACGTATAATGACTTGGATACATTTTTAAATTATGACTTTTAGCATCCATATAATAATCAATCGAACCGTTTTTTCCTTTTAAAAACGAATCATATTCTAACTCCAATCCTAATAATCCTTGATTATCAATTCCAACAAAACCTAAACAATGACTTAAATAATTATTTCCCGGATAATATCTTTTTGTATCTTTAATCAAATAAACACCTGATAAATGCAATCTTTGTATTTTACTTGCAACTTGATTATCAAGTTGTCTTCCTTCTGGAGAAATTCTTTGAATCGACACCTTTTTATTTAATTTTTCTTTTAAAACATTGACATCTACATTTAAAATTTTACTTAATTCTAAAGCTGTTGTTGCTTGATCCTTTATTTGACTCGGTACAACAACCAAAGAAGCCGTTGTAAGATCTGTTGCCAGTACATTTTCACTTCGATCATATATTTTCCCTCTATTAGCTTGTACAGGAAAAGACCTTTGCCAAGACTCTAATGCTTTATCATAAATATTTTTACGATCAATGATTTGAATATACCCCACTTTAAAAATAAGCGCTAAAACAATGAGATAAATACACATTTTAATGATTTTGATCTTATTAACAGATTGTTGAAACAACATAAATCTCACCATTATAAACTATGAAAAAAAAGAGGAATCATTCCTCTTTTAAGATATTGCTACTGTTAAACTATCACCGCTATGAACAACTGTATTCTCGCCAACACTTTGAGCAGTTACATGTCCACTTGTGCCATCAATCGTTAATTGAATACCAGCAAGTGAAGCATAAGTTTGTACTTCTTTTTTAGACCATCCTATTAAATTAGGAAGTGTTATATCTTTTCCTTCTGTTTTGATAAATACTTTATCACCACTTGTCACTTTGCTTTTAGCAAGTGGATATTGTTCAATAACAGAACTTCCATTACCGATAATTTGAACACTTAATGATTTTGATTCTAATTTAGATTTTACATAATTAACAGATTGATTTGTATAGGAATCTAAAGTACAGCTTTGATCAACTGCTGTCGTATTTTTAGCATTATAACGATTTACTACTTGAAGTGCTTCATTCATTGTTTGTTTAACAATATTTGGCATATATTGAGCATATGAATCTCCTGATTTAAAAGTTAAAAACATCACGACTTGAGGATCATCATAAGGAGCAATCCCTACAAATGAATGCATATATAAAGTTGTACTATAACCACCATTTTCAACAACTTGTCCTGTCCCTGTTTTACCAATCATACGAACATCATTATCTAAACGATAAGTCTTCCCTGTACCTTGTTCATCTTCAATAACACCTAACATTAAATCTTTTACTTGACTGATTGTATTTGTTGAAAAGATTTGTTTTGAATATTTCGGTGTTGCTTGATAGACAACTTTATTTGTTTCAGGATTGACAACTTTATCTACAATATGTGGTTGAACCGTTTTCCCATCATTTCCAAAAACACTATATGCTTTTAAAAGTTGATAAGGAGTGACCGTAGAACCTTGACCAAATCCTGTTGTTAAATATTCAAGTCTTCCAGCATTTTTTCTTGTATAAGCATTGATTGATGATGAACATGTAAGTCCATCCATTGTATCACCTTGGAAAAAGCCTAAATCATTTAATTTCTCTGTTAAAACATCTTTTGTAACATAACCTTGATCCAATAAATTACAAATAGCTACGTTACTTGAATGATACAATCCTTGATCATAAGTAATTGTACCCCAACCTTGACCACCATTATGATCTTTAATTGTGGCTACTAATTTATTTCCATAATAAACATTATAACTTCCTGAATTATAATAAGCATTATGATCATATTTACCTTCTTCAATAGAATCAGCATAAATAAATGGTTTAAAAACAGATCCACATTCAATTGTTCCTTCTAAAAAATAATTATTGAATGTTGATATATTTCTTTCATTAGGATTAAAAGATGGATAGGTTGACATTGCTAGAATCTTTCCTGTTTTAATTTCCATCACTCCAGCAGTCACAACTTCAGCACCACTTTCACTATAAGCATTAGACATCAAATAATCCAAATTTCTTTGAAGACCACTATCAATCGTTAAATAAAGATCATTTCCATTGGTTGGATCTTTCTCTCTTAAAGTTCCATCTACTAAAGCATATCCATTAGCGTCTGTTTGATAAACCTTATAACCATTTTTACCTTTTAATTGTTTATCATAAGAAAGTTCAAGTCCCATTTCTCCAACCATTTTCTTAACACTTTGATCATTATAACTTTTTGCATACCCTACAACATAGCTACAAAAATCACCCAATGGATAATATCTCGAATTAGACTCTACAAACTCTATTCCCGTAAGATTACAATCTTCTATTTGTTTTTTTACTGACGCTGATAAATTATTTCCTTTTGTCCCAAGTTCAATTTGATAACGTCCTTCATCCTTTGCTGTTTGTAATTTAGATGTTAATTCATTGATATCTATTCCTAAAATAGGACCTAGTTGACTAGCTGTTTTATTAACATCTTTAACATAAGCAAGATTTTTACCATAGCCTGTTCTTTGAGATGAAAGTACCAAAATAATTTTATACTTTTTAACATTAACAGCTACTTTTTCATGGTCACTTGTATAAATTTGCCCTCTTTGAGCATATTCAACAACTTCTTTCTTACTTCTATTTTTCGCAAAAGAGGCAATGTTCTCTTCACTGATCAAGTGCTTTCCCGTTGCCCCCAAGTATAAAATATTAACTACCAATGAAAAAATAAGAACTGCAAAAATAATACCCGTTATCTTTGCACTTTTGTATTTCTTCATTATTGCTGAGCTCCTGTTGTTGATGCTGTTGCATCATTTTGATAAGTATATCCTTTAGAAGTTGCAACTTCAGCAACACGATTGAATGAAACTAATTCTTGTTTTTGCATTTGTAAACTATCTATATCTGATTCAAGTGTGTCTATTTCATTTTGTAATTTTTGAATGGTTCTATTATATGAAGATTCAACTGATTTAATCATAATAATTCCAAAAACAAAAACAACAATTGTTACAATTAAAAACACTTGTGCAAAAGATTCAAATCCTGTCTTTCTCTTTTTCATAAAATAACCCTCTCTATAACTCTCAATTTAGCTGAATGTGCACGATGATTATGAGTCAATTCATCATCCGATGCTATAATCGGTTTTCTATTAACCAATTTAAATTTAGGTTGCATTTCTAAAGGAATAACTGGTAATCCTTTAGGAACATCTTTTAATTTTGAAACTTCATTAAATGTATATTTACATATTTTATCTTCTAAACTATGGAAAGTAATAACCGAGATTCTTCCATTTAAATTTAAAAGATCCAATGCATCTTTTAAAGCAATATCAAAAACATTTAATTCATCATTAACCGCAATTCGAAGTGCTTGAAAAGTACGTTTTGCTGGATGTCCTCCTTTTCTTCTAGCATAAGCAGGAATTGCTTCTTTAATAATATCTACAAGTTGAAAAGTTGTATCAATAGGATGTATTTCTCTTTCCTTTTCAATTTTTCGAGCAATCTGTTTTGCAAATTTTTCATCCGCATATTTATATAAAATTTCTACAAGTTGTTCATAACTATAATGATTAACAATATAATGTGCATCCAAAGATGCCTCTTGGTTCATTCTCATATCTAATCGAGCATCATAGTTATAACTAAAACCTCGAGCCCCATCATCAAATTGAGGTGATGAAACACCCAAATCAAATAAAATTCCATCTACATGTTCTACACCACGAAGATGGAGTTCACTTTTTAAATTCTTAAAATTGGATTGGATAATTGTAAATTGATTACCAATTTTCTCCAACCTTTCTCTTGCAGCTTCAATCGCATGAATATCTTGATCAAAACAATATAAATGGCCGGTTGTTAACTGTTTTAAAATCAAACTTGAATGACCAGCTCCTCCAAGTGTACAGTCTACATAGATACCATCTGGTTTGACATTCAATCCTTCAACTGCTTCATTTAATAAAACTGTAACATGGTTGAACATTCAAAATCCTCCTATAAACTAAAATCATCTAAAGATTCTAAAATATCATCATAACTATCTTGATTGTCATTATAGTATTGATTCCATTTTTCTTGTGACCATATTTCACCATGGTTTCCTGCCCCAATAATGACACATTCTTTTTCTAAGTGTGCTAAAGTGCGTAAATTTGTAGGAATGTTAATTCTTCCTAATTTATCAAATTCGCACTCACATGCACTTGAAATGGTAAAACGAATTGCTTTTCGAACTTCTTTTTTATTAGAAGGTAAAGAAAGGAGTTTCGCACAAAACGGATCCCATTCTTCTTTTGTATAAAAAGCAAGGCATCCATCAAATCCACGGGCAACATAAACAGAACCTTGACATTGATTCCTAATTTTAGATGGAATCGTCAAACGTCCTTTTGCATCAATTGAATGCTTAAATTCACCCATGAACATCACTATCACCCACTTTTTACCACTTTTATATTCACTTTTACCACTTTATACCACCATTATATACTTTTTAAATCACTTGTTCAATAAATAGATGTGAATAAAATATAGAAGTTCACATTTCTTGTGAACTAAAAAAAGGTAAAAAAAAAATCACCCTTTGGGTGATCTTCTTATTTTACTTTTACACCTTTGTAAGTTCCACAATGTTTACAAACTCTATGAGACATTTTGTATTCTCCACATTCTGGACATACAACTAAAGTTGGTGCAGATAATTTATCATGTGTTCTTCTTTTATTTCTTCTTGTACTAGAAACTCTTCTAAATGGTACTGCCATCTTTATATCCTCCTATTGTTTAAAATAATCTTTCAATTTTGCTAACCTTGGATCAATGTATTCTTCATCATTATCCTCTTGACCATCGAGTATCTTCCAACCCTTACCTGATTCCTTGATGTTAGCATCATCTTTTACGACCCTCATAGGCACTTCTAACATGATATTTGAAAATACGACAGGCGTAAAATCAACAACATCTTTCTTTGCTTCATGAACGTCTTCAAGCGGATCAGGCTTTTCAAATGAAAATACTTCCGTCGAATCGATATCAAATGGATAATCAACATCTTCCAACGTTAACGCACACGGAAGAATCATTGTTCCCTTAATATTTAAATCAACATATAATCGTTTATCTCTTGTATCAAGATTCCCGGTACCTGAGACGATGACGTCTTTAAGGCCGTTAATATGGGCATACTTTTCAAACATTTCACATGGAAAAGTTATTTCTTCTTCAAAATCAAATGTTCCTTTGTGTTTAATAATCCACTGCAAACTATACTTCATATTAATCACCTTTCCATAACCGCAAAATCTATTATATAGAAACTCACATCATAAGTCAATCTAAAAATGGCCTAAAACAACATTTTTCACTTTTTAATGAAGTTCTTCTCCATTATAACAAAAACTTTAACTAAATCAACATTATTTTAAATCATTTTTTCAACATCATTTAAAACATCTTTATTTTGCATAATTTTAATCAATTTATCAATCTTTCTTTGATCTAAAGATTGATTTGTTACTTTTGCAACCATTTGAATAAAATCTCTCATATCTTTTTCATTATTCAAATCTTTCTTTTGTAAATCGTTTGCTAATTTAAAAATATCTTCTTTTTTCACATTTGTTTTTTTAGATACACGATCTACGAGTAAATCTTTATCTTTCATAATATCACCACTATATACTATGAAAAAAATAAATAAATGTTAAAAAAAGAGACTTAGTCTCTTTTTCTACAAATGATATGAATTGGTGTTCCTTCAAACCCAAATGCTTCTCTTAATCTATTTTCTAAGTAACGTTTATAACTAAAGTGTAAATATTGTGGATCATTTGAAAATAAAACAAATGTCGGTGGGCAAACTGCTACTTGATTAGCATAGAAGATTTTTAATCTTCCACCATTAAATGTCGTTGTTGGATTCATTAATTGTGCATCCACTAAAACATCATTTAAAACGCTCGTTTGCACTCGTTTTCTTGAATTTTCATAAGATTCTTGAATTAATGGGAAAATTTGATCCACTCTTTGACCTGTTTTAGCTGAAGTAAAAACAATACGTGCATAATCTAAATATTTAAATTGTTCATAGATTTCTTTTTGTTTCTTTTGCATTGTTTTTTCATCTTTATCAACTAGGTCCCACTTATTATAAACAATGACAACGCCTTTACCTGCTTCATGGGCATATCCAGCAACATGCTTATCTTGTTCTCTAATTCCTGTTTCACCATCAATAACAACAAGAATAACATCACTTTTTTCAATTGATGTCAAAGCTCTTAAAATTGAATATTTTTCAATATTTTCATAAACTTTACCTTTTTTCCTCATTCCCGCTGTATCTACAACACGATATTTTTGTCCATCTTTCACAAAAGGTGTATCAATGGCATCACGTGTTGTTCCCTCAATATTAGAAACAATAACACGTTCTTCCCCTAAAATAGCATTTGTAAGAGATGATTTACCAACATTTGGTCTTCCAATAATTGAAAAACTGATTTCATCTTCATTAGTTTCTTCATCTTGTAAATCTAATTGATTAATAATTTGATCTAATAAATCTCCAATTCCAATCCCATGTGAACCAGAAACAGGAATAGGATCACCAACACCTAATGCATAAAATTCATATATATAATCTCTAAATTGATTATCATCAATTTTATTAACAACTAAAATAATTGGTTTTCTTGATTTTTGTAAAAGACGTGCTACATACTCATCTTCTTTAGTAATACCTTCTCGACCATTAACAACAAATACAATAACATCTGCTTCTTCAATTGCAATTTCTGCTTGCATTTTAATTTGTGTTGTAAAAGAAGCATTTTCTAATTCAATACCTCCTGTATCAATTACACTAAACTCTTTTGTAAGCCATGAAGCTTTAGCATAGATACGGTCTCTTGTTACACCTGCAACATCTTCAACAATTGAAATTCTTTCTCCAACCATACGGTTAAAGATTGTTGATTTTCCAACATTAGCACGACCAACAATTGCAACTACACCTGCCATATTATTCCTCCCTTGTTTTATTAATTAAAGTTAACACTTGATCAACAACTTCTTCTAACGTCATATTCGACGTATCAAGTTCAATTGCATCATCCGCTTTTTTAAGTGGCGAAATAGCACGATGCATATCTTGATAATCTCTTTGTTCAATTTCTTTTTTGATTGTTTCTAAATCAGCCTCTAAGCCTCTTTCTTTATTTTCTAAATAACGTCTCTTCGCACGTGTTTCTACACTTGCTATTTGATAAATTTTTAAATCTGCATGTGGTAAAACAACTGTTCCAATATCTCTTCCATCCAAAATAACATTCCCAGTTTCAGCCATTTTTCTTTGCTCATCAACTAAAAATGTTCTTACCGCTTGATATTTAGAAACACAGCTAGCTCCAAGTGAAACTTCATCTGTTCTAATTTGAAGGCTAACATCTTCATCATTTAAATAAACTTTATTATCAGCTGTAAGACGTATTTGAATATTTGAAATTGCTTGTTCAACAGCTTGTTCATCATTTAAGTCAATGTGATTTTTTACACAATAAAATGCAACAGATCGATACATTGCACCCGTATCAATATAAATGAAATTTTCCTTTTTAGCAACCATTTTTGCAATTGTACTTTTTCCTGCAGCACTAGGCCCATCTATTGCAATTGAAATTTTTTTCTTCATAAAATAAACACCCTCCTAAAAAAACTAAGGTCTTCCTTAGTTAAAAAAAACTTTGATATAAGATAACTCCAAGTAAAGCAATGAAAATAATGACTAAAATAACAATAATGACATTCATGACCTTAACAACTTTACTTTCACCTTTATTTTCAACAATCTCTTCTTCATCTTCAATAAAAGTATCATTTTCTTCAATATCTTCTACTGGATTTTCTTCTATCGTTTCAACGATTTCTTTCGTTTTTGTTATTTCTTCAGCTTGTTTTTCTTCTACTTCTTCAGATTCTTGTTGTAAAAATTCTTCTGCTTTTTTCACATCTTCTTCTGGTGACATCGCAGCTAATTTTTCCATAAAAGTCATTTTTTCTTTTGACTCTTCTTCAACTTCATTATTTACAAACATTCCTTTAGCAAATTCTTGTGTGGCATAGCTTTCAACTGAATCTATCTTAATTGTATTTTTTTCAGGTTCTCTAATTTTACTTAAAATATCCATTCTTGTATTATATTGATCTTGTTTACCAACACTTTCTTTCGCACTTTTAAGAGCTTTATCAAGTTCAGCTGAGCCTTCTTCTCTCATTTGTTCAAATGTTTTAGTTTCTGTTAAAGTATCTTCTAAATTTACTTCTTTTTCTTCTTTATCCTTTTTCATAAATGACAAAAAATCATCATCGTCACCATCATTTTGAACTGGTTCTACATACTTTTCTTTAGAAATGCCAACTTCTTCCTTAAGTCCATCTCTTAATTCTTGGTATTTTTTTACTCTTGAATACGTCATTTTCCCACCATCCCTCGCCATTATAACATAATAATCACTATAAAAAAATAAAAGAAGCCTAAGCTTCTTTAATATATTTACTTTTAAATCTTTTTTCAACCGGTCTTACAAGATAATAAACAATTCCTGTAATAATTCCTTTAATAAAATTAAAAGGAAAATAAATAATAAAAATAGCTTGTCCATAAGGTGATAAAAAAGATAAAAATTTCGGAATTGAAATATTTGAACCATATTGTTGATTAAATGCTTGAATATCAACTACAAAAGGTAGATTTGTATACCATGTCGGTTTTTGCATTAAATAAGTAGGTGTCACAAAGAAATAATTGATGACAAACATAATAAAAGCAAAAACAAGCATCGTTAAAACCATATCTAAAAAATAATTCTTTAAATTCTTTTCTGGATCAATTTTTCGAGCAAGCAATGAATATGTTACACAAATTGATAACGATGCAATCAATGCTGCAATTTGCCCAATAGCCATTGGTCCTACAGGTCCTTTAAACAAAATAGAAACAACAAATTTACAAATACAGACAAACAATGCTGGTATAAATCCTAAAGTAGAAATTGCTACAAGAACAACAATTTCTGATAAATCAAGATTTAACCAAGGAGCAAAGGGATAAGGAATCTCAATGAGATTTAAAATCATCCCAAGTGCAGCCAGCATTGCTGCTAAAACCATTTTTTGTGTCTTAGTACTTTCCATAATAATTCTCCTTTAAAATAAAAAATATCATGAAAATACTAATCTCCATGACTAAAAAACATTATATTAAAAAAATGTCTTTCTTCCATCTAGACTATACTATCGGTAAAGGAATTGCACCTTTTCTGCATCTGCTCGTGGACTATCACCACCGGTCGGGAATTTCACCCTGCCCTGAAGACTTTCTTTTCGTATATATATTAGCACTTCAAAAAAAAGAAATCAAATCATATGATTTCTTTAATCGTAAGGTTTATATTCAACTGTTTTCTTTTTAAAATCAATAAACAATTGAAAAGCCTTTCGATCTTCATCTTCATCCCAAATTTCCACAAACTCAGGAGTCACTTCTATTAAAATTTCACTATCAACGTGAGAATAAGCATTATAACTTTGCCATAAATACTCTTTATATTTCTTTTCAAAAACTCTTCCTGGTTCATCAACGACCAATCCTTTATTAACAGCAATCCCTTCAACTTGTGTTCCATTAAAACACATTGCAACACGATTATTTTTAAACAACTGCTGTGTCTTTCTAAAGTTCTTATCTGTCTTAAAATAGATTTTATCATTATAAAAAAGACAACTGACATTTCTCACCATCGGATAATTATCCTCGCAACTGGCAAGTGCCATAATTTTCCAATCTCCCATTTTTTGTTTCATGATTTCTTTAGCTTCTAAAAATTCCATCTTATTTCCTCCCTATATAATTCCTTGATATCCTAAAACAAACAAAATCATTGTCACTAAAACAACACCTACGACAAAGACATAACCTTTATAAACACTTCCTTGTTGATCAGATTTCTCCACTAAATGACTTCTTCTTAATATTTGAACCACTGGTTTATATAAGAAAAAGACAATGGCAGCATTCATCGTTGCTTTAATTAAATTAAAAGGTAATATTCCTGGAAGCAACATTGGTACAATAGCACTTCTTGGCATTCCATAATAAATAGGTGTAATGATATAATTCCAAATAAGCATAGATATTGTTGTACACATAACACCTAGAACAAGTCCTAAAACAGCTCCTTTTTGATTATGTACTTTTTTATATACAAAAGCAGCCATACAAGCAAAAGAACACGTTGAAACCATATTCATCAAGACATCTAAAATATTGCCTCCCTTTAACATGATTTCAAAAATCGAACAAATAAAACTCATTAATAATGATGTCATTGGTCCATAAATAAATCCCCCAATAACAATTAAAATATCCTTGGGATCATACCTTAAAAAAGATACCGCTGGAACGATTGGAAATGAAATAAATACATTAACGATCATTGCCATAGCACAAAGCATCCCTACTGTTGTTATTTTCTTTGTACTCATTTTATATACCTCCTTTAACAAAGAAAACGCACCTAAAATAATCTTCTAGGTACGTTTTTGTATATAAAAGTATTACAAAAAACACTTCTTTCATCCAGACTATAACTGTTGCTACTGGAATTTCACCAGTTCGGCCATCTTTGGCTCG
>ERZ780154.501-NODE-501-length-29247-cov-8.75373_pt1 | contig 29247 bp, 28 predicted proteins | sample MGYA00511568_ERZ780154 | MGnify/ENA primary metagenome ERZ780154 (study PRJEB29588, sample SAMEA2142525) | human gut metagenome | biome: human gut; feature: human-associated habitat; material: faeces | place: Denmark | collected 2008/2010 ...
CTGTTCTTACAAATGAATTTTATTTTGAAATTTACGGACAAAAGCTTAATGGTAATAGCATCGCCGAAGAAAATATAAAAAATGAAAACAAGGTTGCAGTTATCTCAAGCAGCCTTGCACTTAAATTGTTTTTTAATACCGATGCGGTAGGGAAGACAATAACGCTTAATGATGAAGTCTATACGATTTGCGGTGTTATTCAGGAAAGCGAAAACATTATTAACAGTCTTTCGAGTGATGGAAAGCAGAGAATTTACATTCCTTATACCTGTTATAGCGGATATGAAAATTGTGATGTATATACTATTTCATATGACAATTCGGCAAGCTCTGCACCATTAATTGAGCAGATGAAATTATCTCAATACCACTCGACAAATTTTTCTGAAAAAGCGAATGTTATCAGGAACTTTGAAAATATCATATTTCTGATACTCTTCATTGCGCTGTGTTTTTTAGCTCTAAGGCTATGGTACAGAATCTGCAAAAAACTTATCAAAGATATAAAAGAAAATCTGAGTGAGAATTATATTTTAAATTCGCTTAAATCAATACCGATAAAATATGTATTGCTGGCTATCACGGCATTTGGTATACCTGTCGTATTGCTGATAATATTTTTTCTATCGGATTTTAGTATTTTTATAATATCGAAGTACATACCGTATGACAATATATTTGATGTGTCATATTATTTGAACACCATTATTGAAAATTCAAATATGGCAAACAATCTTGCCTTAACAGGGGATACTTTTTTGATTAATCTCTACTCAAATTCATTCTCTTTGCTGATATGGCATGTTATAATCTTTGCTATTATTTTTATTGCAGTACTAAGTGTGATTTGGAAAGCTTTAAGTAAACTGTTGTCATCTGTATAGCACTGACTGCCGTTCTGTTTGTAGGTGCATCTCCTTGTCCTAAATAATCCTTTAAAATTCCCATAGGTCATCATCCTTCCTTGAAAAATAAGTTGCATCTTCTAAATCGGTAAATTCTCAAAGTAAATGCAACAGTAGCAAAAGGTAGCATTTAACTTGAGAAATCGGTAGCATTTAGTTTGAGAAATGGTTAAAATATTAACTAAAACAAGGAAAAATTAGCGGTATAGTTTCCTTCCCGGTCACAGAGCTGATTTCCTTTGGTGCTGCAATCATACTGCTTATGATTTACAACAGAAAGTCAAAAAACAAGCTGCCCTCTTGAATCATAGACGAGCTTGTAAAATAAAGTGTGTAAGTTAGAAAAATAGCTTGCACACTTTTTGCATTTGCGGGAAAGTGTGCTACAATGGAAGAAAGGACAGAAAAGGAATGAACGAAATGGCAAAGAAAAAGGAAAGCACACCGGGTGAGAACCTCGCAAAGCAGATCATAGAACAGTATCATCCGAAAAGCGTTGCAGATATGCAGGACGCCTTGAAAGACATTTTCGGACCGATGTTTGAGGCAATGCTGCAAGGCGAAATGAACAATCACTTAGGCTATGAGAGCAACGATCACGGTGCAAAATCAACCGATAACCGTCGTAACGGCTACACCAATAAGAAAGTCAGGACAAGTGCAGGAGAGGTTGAAATTAAAGTTCCTCGTGACAGAGTTTCAAGCTTTGAACCGAAGCTTGTACTGAAGCGTCAAAAGGATGTATCTGAAATTGAAGAAATTGTTTCCATATTATTGCATTAACTTTTTTAGCACTTGTACTATCAAATATATCAGTACAATTTACTTTACAAAAAAATCCTGCCTCTGATTTGTTTCCATCAATATCATAATGGTAAGTTTTTATAAAGCTAATATTTCTTATATCAAGGCTATCTTTAGGAGATTTACAAATTCTAACATTATAAGAAATAGCATTCCAAAAATGAAATACTACATATTTAAAACCGTCGGGAGCATCATATTGGAAAAGTATGTTCGTTCCAATATTTGATAATTTAGCAATGTTAGAATAGTAGCTATCTTTGTATGTCAAGAAAAGGAAATTGTCACGATAACTCTGTTATGGAAAATTTCTTTGGAATATTAAAGCAAGAAATATATTATGGAAAAGTTTATTACAGCTATGAAGAGCTTAAACAAGCAATTATCAAATACATTGATTACTACAACAACAAGAGAATCAAACAGAAACTCGGCTGGTTAAGTCCGGTTGAGTACAGGATTAATGCCTTAGTTGCATAACAAAAGCGTAGCAGCTAAAAGCCACTACGCTTTCAAGTCTAACTTTTGGGGGTCACCACAATGTGAGTGCTGTTTTTATTGTACTCGAGTCTCTTCCGTCTTCCTGTAATTTGATGAGAAACAGCTTTGCATTGGAAGTTTTGAATTCACCGATTTTGCGACTACTTTCAACTAACTACTCGAATTAATATTTTTTCTTTGTATTTGCTATAGGCTGGTGAGATTTGAAATCTGTTCATATCCGTAATCATTATTGTGATAGATTTCGATTTGCTTTCTTGTATTTATAATCCAACACCACTTGAAATTACAATCTGAATTTGAGTCATATCGTTTACATTAATCTTACCGTCGCAATTTATATCCGCCGCTTGTTTCTGAGTTTCTGAAAGTACCACATCACCGGTAAGGTGTCTTTGACCTAATGTAACATCAAGAATAGAAAGCGTTCCGTTACCGTCAATGTCACCAAGGAGAACATCGCTTGGTTTATCAAATGTATAGCTAATATAATATTTCTTATTTTTTCCGCCGCCTTCTTTTATGAATTTAGCATTATTGCCGTTTACCTTTGCCGTAACTGTTTCAATATCGCCCCACCCATAAATAGGAGTAACCTCAATTTTTACTGTATAGGATTTATTGTTTATAAATTTACTGTCAGTCGGTGACCATTCAATTTTGTTGATATTTACATTGCCGGCAACGCAACTTGCCGTTTTGGCAGGTGCAGCACCAACTGTTGGAGCTTTAATATTAACCTCAATGTTCTGGGTTTTGTATTTGTCCGGCACGCTAACATTGATGTCAAATATCATATACCTTTTTCCGTTTGCTCTTTTTAATGTGCCTACGCTGTCTATGCCATTTACTCTTCCGTAAATGTTGTTGTTCAGTTCATAACCGCTTTTTGGAATAATCTCAAGTGCAAGACTCAGTTTTTCGCCTATAGAAATTTTGTAGCTGTCATCAAGACGTTTTCCGTACTTTGCCCACTCTACTTCGCCAATCGTGTATAGGGCATTTTCGGAGGTTTTAGGCTTTTTGTAATCACCGATTGTTTTGTTATTACACATATCATCAAAATTGTCAAAGTAAATATCGTTCATATATTTGAGCTTTTTGTCGATTTTGATATTTACTATATTTGAATGTACGGTATTCTTGCCACTTATAGCATCGCAGTATATCTGTTTGCCGTTAAGCCAGTCGCTGACTTTGGTAATAAATAATTTTTTGCCTCCGGATGATGTGGAAAGCTCACCGTATCCGTTGGTTAATATATAGAGCCAGTCAATTTCTTTGCCATTTTCATCAATAATATGCCATTTATATGTGTCTGCATTTGTTGCATTAATATCAAAGGTAACAGCGTCACCAAGGTTTGGAGAATACCCGTCTGTGGGCTGAGTTGTAATAACCGGATTTGGAGCTATTATTTGAAGATATTTTTTACCTAATGAGTTTGATACAATATTTATGTCAACTTTTTTTTCGTCATCATATACTTTGCACTTTGAAGATATTACATTTGAAAAATTAACCCTTCTTGCTAACCATTGGTCAGTTATTTTGGGCTTTTGCAAGAAAGTAATTCCGTAAGAGCCTACATATGTGCCACCTGAGATAACGGGGAGATAATCAGAATCTAATGTTGTTTTTATGCACACAGCACCTTCAAAATTATAATTATTTTCATCAAATAGTTTGAAATACCCGCCGTTAATGTTAAATGATTGCATATCTGTTGCTTCAACAGCAGCTTTTGTAGCATAGTAGTTTCCGCCGTTGATTGTGAGTTTACCGCCGTTTGCTACAACGCCAAATGCCTGTTTACGTTCATAATAGTCATCATATTCAAAGTTACCTTGGTTAATTGTAGCGGTTGTATATTCATCAAATACAACCGCATTATACAGTCCGCCAAAAAGACCGTTATTAATAGTTATATTTTTATAGTCATTCTCGTAAGCGTTTTTAACTAAAGTACCGATTACAGGGCCTTTTGATGTTGCTTCAAATTTACCGCCGTTAATGGTGACATTGCCTCCCGTAATGTTTATAGCCGGTTTTTCAGTATATGTTGTATATATGCCACCGTCTATTTGCAGATTTCCTTTTGAAATAACGCAAGGAAAATCATAGTAAAACTCTGTGCTTCTTGCTACACCCTTTATATTGCTCAATCTTAGGCTTGCACCCTTTGCAACATTAAATATACATCTGTTATTGTTTCCTGAGAAAAAACTGAATGTAGTGTTGTTATCGTTTAAACTTGAAGTATCAAACTGAAGTATTCTAAGACTACCACGTTTAATGTTAAAAAGACAATCATCATAAAGGGTTTCCCTTGAAATTTTAAAGTTATTCATATTAATAGTAATTTCAGCTTTTGGATCATCTAAGCATAACTCATTATTTCGTTTTGAGTCTTCTATAACTTCATAGCCATTGTAACTATTGGTAAAATTTATAGTAATCCATTGCTTTCCGCCTTTTGCAAGTGCGGCTTTAAGCTCGTCATAGCTTTTAACAATAATCTGATTGCTTTTTTTGGGAATTGTAAGTGAATCAAATTCATAATTGCAGCCGCCACATTTTTTATACCATCTGCCATCTGTTGTATTGGTAGGCTGCTTGTCAACATACCAATGCTCTCTTCCTTTATAAGATGATTCGCTATGAGTATAAACCGTATCAAGCATTTTTTTACCGCAGGTTTTGCATAACTCATAATGCTCAAAAATGTCATATGCCTTTGCTCCGCTTGTGTGGATATGGTCTTTAGGAGAACAAATAATTCTTTTTGTCGCACATAATAAAACAGTATCGTTATCGGAAAGATAATTGGGATCAATATAAGTATCATCCGGAAGCTGACTTTTCAATGTGGATACAGGCATAAACATTCTTTCTTCCGATCCTTCAAGCAAATTGTTATCTGTATCATAAAATTCAACATCTGCTTGCATTCCATATGGTATTGTTTGATTTCTTACAACAAACATAGAATAAAAATAATAACTTTCTGTATCAACAAACTTTGGAAGGTCATTCATTTCTTCAGTCAGTTGTTCACTCGTTGAACCGAAAAGAGTTTTATAGAAATTTTCAAATTCTTTTGGTTCAATTGAAGCACTAATACTGTCGTTGTCTGAACTCCAAACTGTACCAAGTAATTCGTACTTTAAATTACCGCTGTATTTAATATTATGATCAGGTTTTGCGTCAGGTCGTGGGTAGGTAATATTGCTGATTTTTATGTTACAGGTTACTGCATTTGTTGATATAAGCGACAATGGCAATACAGAAACAGCCATAAGTACCGAAAGCCCAATGCTGAGCAGTTTTTTTGAGAGTTTTGCTTTCATATTTTTTCCTCCTTTATTTTGAATTGCAATATTTTTTTGCTAATAAATATAAATAGTTTTGAATATCAGTATCAAAGCTATAATCCGATACTGTAAGTTCTTGCTGATTTTCCCACTTTGTCGTGATTGAGTATGTAGTTATGTCGCAAGCATCGTATGGTATATTTTTATGATTGCTATATATTTTATGATTGCTATATAAATTATAAAGATTATTTTTTTTTGCGAAATTTTGAATTTTTAAAAACTCATTATAAGCTATTTTTTTATTTTCAAATTCTATATGCTTACCGCTTAATTCAAAATTCTCAATGGTACAATCTGCTGAAAAGTAAGCCTTACTGTCTTTTGTGTATGCTGTAAAGCTATAACAATAATTATAGTTTGAATGGTTACAACTTATGCTTATATATTCAAGCTGAGGTGAAAAAGTTGATTTGTTTTTATCTTTGCAACTGTTAAATAAAAATATATTGAGTATACACAATAAAATCACAACCGATTTATTCATTTTCAAAATAATAATATTCTATAAAACAAATAAAGGCAGATGAGTAAAAACACATCTGCCTTGTAATTTTCTATCAGTTAGACTTCTTATTCATTACCGCACCAACAATAAAGAGTACAGGTAATACAAGGCCTATTACGAGTGACACGAAATTAAAGCCACTACCGCCAACCGCACCAATAATAATGCCGAGTAAATTAAATATTGCAACAATAATACCGAACACTAAGCACGAGGTTGCTTTTTCGGGCTTTGCACAATTTTTTACACCAATGATACCTGCAATAAGCTCAGCAACCGAACCCAGAATCATAACAACACATGAAGTATAAATTATTGTCGGATTAAGTTGAACAGAGGAAAGGTCGCCGTCTGCTAAGTAAGTTAAAGTACCTACACTTGCAATGGCAATAATGCTCATGATAATAGAAAGTGCACCGCCGATAATCATTAAAATACCAACGACTTTAAGTAATCCTTTTCCTTTCATTAAAAAAACCACCTTTTCAATATATTTGTACAGGAGATATATCCTTGATACAATTATATTGTACAGTAACTTATAATATTTTGCCCTACCCATTTGGGTAGTTTTGGCAAAATTACTGTAAATAAAAGGTGGTAAAGTTATATTTTGTTATATTTTAATATAGGGGGTTGATGTAACCGCTTGAAATCATAATAATTGCAAGCTGAGCAACACTTGAGCATCCGGTTTTTGAAAGCAGATTACCAATGTGATATTTTACTGTGTTTTCCGAGATATAAAGCTCCGAGGCAATCTCTCCTCTTGATTTATGCTTGCAAATTAATCTGAGAATTTGCATTTCTCTTTCAGTAAAAGGAGTTTCACCCTTTGGCAAAGGAATTGTTTTGGGTTCAGGAAAATATTTTTCTCCATTGAGCACTTTTCGTATTGTATCAATAAAAAATGTCATACTTTTGCTTTTATATACAAATGCGTCTGCACCTGCCTCTTTAGCACGAGGAGAATAAGATATTTCATCAAAGCCGCTCATAACCACTACCTTAATATCTTTAAAATTCTGTTTGATATTTTCCGTAGCAACAAGTCCGGAGGAGTAGCCCTCTGTGCATACATCTAACAGTACAATATCCGGATTTAGTCTTTCACATAAAAGCACACAATCGTTCGCATTTGCACTTTCACCAACAACGCAAAAATCATCTTTTTTCTCAAACATTGCTTTAAAAGCTTCTCTGACAGAAGTGTGGTCGTCAACAATCAATACTTTAATCATAGTTTTCACCCTCCTTTACGGTTAACTCAACTGCGAAATGCGGATATGGTGTAACACTGAGGGTTCCACCGAGCATTTCTGCTTTATTTTTAAGTCCGGAAAGTCCTGTGCCAAGTTGGATTGTAGTACAGGTATTTGTTCCGTTATCTGTGATTTTAAGAGAATTAATGCCATCCTTGCTCTTGATTTCTGCACGCACTTTTGTGGCAAGTGAATGTCTGACCGCATTTGTACTGCATTCTCGTATTGTTTCTACAAAAAGTGCGGCTATATCATTATCATACGGCATTTCTCCGATTATTGCAAGCTCAACTCCTATTGATGACATTACTTCTTGCAGGAGAATCAGACTTTTATCAGATGCATTTTTTTCATCCGATAATATATCTTTCATTATACTGTTACAGAATTTTTCAATAGCGTCAGCGTCTATATTATCATCTTTATTCTGTAATTTTCGCAAAAGTACAGAAAGCTTTTGTCCCAGTAAATCGTGTACTCTTGTGCGTATCTGTAACAGAGCACCCTCTTTGCATGAGGTTTCAAGATTATTTAGCTGAAAATTCAGTTCATTACCTTTTTGAACAAGTCTTGCTTTCAGGCTCAATAGCTCCTGCATTGCATTCATCTGTTCTGTAACATTTGTGGAGGTAATCAGAAAGTATGGTTTTTTCTTTATATACATTTCGGTTTGTTTAATCATATAATAAGAATTTTTAACTTTGCAAACTGTTTGCTGATTTTGTGTGTTGGAAATATTACGGATTTCGTTTATAAACTTTATTCCGCTTGTAAATTCTTTATTAAAAATGTCCATCATCAAATTACTTATGCAATGATTTGCAAGCAGAATTTGCCCGTCATTTCTGCAAAATAAAATTCCTGTATTGAGTGCGTCTATTGATTCCTTTACAGAAAGCGGAGTTATAGTGTTCCGTTTTAATTTACTTACTTTTAATATTAAATGTACACTTCTTATAATAAACATTATCAGTGCAGTAAAAAGAACAACTGTAAATGTACCGTTTGCAAGATGATTTGCAAATGGCAGCAATGGCAGAGCAAAGCATATTGATAATGTTATGTGTGCTTGCTTTAAATAAACAGCAGTTGCAATAAACATAATTAAAAACAAAATGGATGCTATGTACCCAACAGCTAAATATTGTTCGGGATAATAAATTGATATATTAGTTTGGTAATAAATGCAGGAATATATATAACCATAAATAAATTGCAGCAGTATTACGGAAAATTCAAATGATAGTTCGCAAACATATTTAAAACCTTTTGCTCCACTGTTAAATTTGTATATAAATGCAAAGCATTGCATACAAATGCCTGCAATTATCAAGATACAAACTAAAATTCGCACAAATTCAGGATAAAAATAAATGTAATTCATTGCTTTTCACCACCCTTAAGCAAAAGCCAAATGCCAAGGTTATCGTCATCATTTTGCTCGATGATTTTACCACCCGATTTTTCAAGTGAAATAATAAATTTTTTGTCAAAAATATTACTGTTGATTTTCGTTGAGCTAATCACCTTTATAGAAATTTCCTTATCGGATATTTCTGTGTGAGCAAATATGTATTCGCATTTTGTTTGTGTTGCTTCGTCAAGAATGTTGTACATAAACTCATACATAAGATTTGCGTGTTCAATGTCAAGCTTTTTATTGCCGTTATTGGTGCAGAGCAGCTTTACTTTGGAATATTCTGCAAAGCTTCCGAGTTCGTCTATATACATACTTAGTTCATCAGAGGAAAAATATTTTTCCTCAAGAGCAATAAAAAACATATTACACCTGCGTTTTATGTAGCACAAAAGTAATGCGGCTTTGACAGTAAGCAGGGAATTATTGTTTTGATTTTTCATCTTTTCAGGTAAACGGGAAAGCAACTTGAGTTTATCGGAAATTTCACTCTCAAGACTGTTGCAGATGTCAATTTTTTCCTCGTTTTGTAAGTATTTTCGCCTTGCTTTTTCTTCTTTTCTGATTAAGGCATTGGTTGCCCTTAGCTTTTCTACAGTAGTTTTAGTATTTGAATACATTTTGTTCAGCTGAGAAATATCGTCCTGCCAAACAACATATCCGCCGGAAATTTTCTTGCTGAAAAGCAGTGTGTTCTCATCAAGTTTTATTGGATTTTTACCGTTAATAATGCTGTCTTTTTGTTTATCGGTAAGGCAGTAGTCGAAATTTGCGGTAATTTCTTTTTCAAAATAATTGTTGAGAATTTCCATTTTAAGCGGTGAATTTTTAAAAAGATTTTTGTATTTTGTGTTGGTGGGAATAAGACTGCTGCGCAAGCATACTTCCATAAATGCGAGGATAATAAATGTGATAACTACCGTCATATCACTCTCAAAGGCAAACGGCAGACGCATTACATAGGCAACAGTATATAAAAAAATCAAAAGGAAAAAAGTAACAGGGTAAAAAATATTTAGCTTATTCGGACTTTTTATACTGCGTACTATAAGCCACAACAATACAATGAAAGTTTGTAATCCAATGCACAGCATAGATAAATAATATACAATGCCGTAGGTGTATTCAGAGGAACCGTTTTCAATTCCGTTATAAAACGAAAAAGCAAGCTGATGGTAGTCATTTGTGTATATCAGACATAGCAGAAATAGTTCAACCACTATAAAAGGCAGAATCCGCAGCGGTATGATTTTGTTGCTGCTTGGTTTGTCTGTTACGCTTGTTAAATATAACAGACCTGTTGCTATACCGAATTGAAAAAGATAGTAGCTGTACCAAAGCTGTCTTTCAATCATCGGAGAATTAATTTGCCACTTAATGCACCTCGCTGTAAGCCATAGAATAAGCATTGAACCGATAATAATAAAAGATAATTTAACCCTTTTGTTAATTACTCTCAAGCCAAGCACAGCTATCCACAGCACTGTTAATGTAATGAAAAATACTGCTGACAAAATATGCTCTTGTCCGTCTGCTGTTGAATATCTGCGTTGCTCAAAAACTGTTCTCCTCATCTTTTTAATAACATTTGTTGATTGCTCGTTAAAGTGCCGGTAATCGGTATAAATAACAGCATTAGAATATTTTTCTTGGGTAGGATACAGGGGAGATGCGTTGTTATATGTTCGCAAGTCATTTTGATTTATATTATTGCAGAGATTGTTTTCAAAACATAGTGGGTATGGTGAAAGTATTCCTTGCACAAAAGAAAGAGTACCATCATTTGGAATAATAATGTCTATATTTTTGTTACCTCGTTTTAGTTTAACAGCCTGTGTATCGGTGCAGATCCATATTGGAAGTTCAGTATTGCTGTTGCTGAGTCTGCCGTTTCTTTCCATTTCTTTCAGGTAATTAATGGCATCGTCAAGACGGTAATTTTCTTTTTTAAGCGAATAGCCGATTGATGCGGTAATGTAATTATAATAATCTGAATCTATATAGATTTTTTCTTCAACACCTGCAAGAGAATTAAAGCTGTTTATGTTTTCTTTTACTTTGCCTGTGTCAACTGCTATTACTATCGTTGTGATATAATGTGGATACCAATAATAATGCCCGCCACTATCCATAAGGCTTTTTGCAAGCAGTTCATCAGCTTGAGCAGCATAACCGTTATTGATATTATCTACTGCCGAACTTTCGGATATAACTAAATTATATTCATCATTATCGCATTTTAATGCATTAAAGTAATCCTTGTTATTGACTGAAATGGTCTTTATATGGTTCATACAACCGTTAAAAAGAGTACAAAGCAAAATTAAGAGCATAACCAAAATTGAAATTTTAATCTTTTTGTGCATTACTTCACCGCCTTTTAGCTTTAAATTAATTTTATTGTATGCAAAATTTGAAAGTTACATTATTATGAATATTCTAAAATTGTAACATAAAATTTCGCATAAGACAAATTTTAAAAAATAAAAAATAAAAACCTTAGCAAGCTGTGGCAAAAAACCACCGCTTGTTTATTGTTTATATAAAAATAATTCATATTTTTGCTTTGCAATTGCATAATATTGATATGTAAAAGATTTGCGGTAAACAGATGCGAAAAAGTATTAAAAAGAATATATCAATTTACCGAATTAAGTAATATAAAATTTGTCAATTTAACGAAATTAGTGTTGAATTATTTTAAATTTATTAAACTTATTGACTTTTTAATATAAAAGTAGTAAACTAATAATCAGTTAGCGAGCGCTAACTTTTTTGTACTGTCAAAGTTAGTTAGCACTAATGTTGTATAGCGAGGATGGTGAGCTTATGCCTTTAACATTTGCCGATCCGGGCGTTGAAAACATTATTAAAAAAATCGGAGGTAACTCTGAGGTTCGTGCACATCTTGAAAACTTGGGTTTTGTTGTTGGCGGCACAGTTACAGTTGTTTCTTCAATGGCGGGTAACCTTATTGTTAATGTAAAAGGAGCACGAGTTGCAATCAGCCGTGAAATGGCAAGCAAAATTATGATTTAATGGAGGTACAATATGAGAACTCTGAGAGAAGCAAAAATCGGAGAAACCGTAAAAGTTGCAAAACTTAACGGTGCGGGCGCTATTAAGCGCAGAATTATGGATATGGGTATTACAAAGGGCGTTGAAATTTATATCCGTAAAGTTGCGCCGCTCGGTGATCCTATTGAAGTTACAGTAAGAGGTTATGAACTTTCTTTGCGTAAAGCCGATGCTGAAATGATTGAACTTGTTTAAGTTAAATACGGGGTTTATCCCCGATATTTTTAAATTTTAAGTTAGTCTAAAATAACTAAATCTATGAGAGGAAGACACTAATGGGTATTAAAATTGCACTTGCAGGTAATCCTAACTGCGGTAAAACAACCCTTTTTAACGCTCTTACAGGTTCAAACCAGTTTGTTGGTAACTGGCCGGGCGTTACCGTTGAGAAGAAAGAGGGTAAGCTCAAAAAGCACAACGATGTTGTAATTATGGACTTGCCGGGTATTTACTCACTTTCTCCTTACACACTTGAAGAAGTAGTTGCTCGTAACTACCTTATCGAGCAAAGACCTGACGCAATCCTTAACATTGTTGACGGTACTAACCTTGAGCGTAACCTTTACCTTACAACACAGCTTACAGAGCTCGGTATCCCGGTTGTTGTTGCCATTAATATGATGGATGTTGTAAAGAAGAGCGGAGATAAGATTGACACTTCGGCACTTGCTAAAGAGCTTGGCTGTAAGGTTGTTGAAATTTCTGCTTTGAAGGGCACAGGTATTATGGAAGCGGCAGAGGCTGCAATTGATGCTGCCGAGAACACCAAAACTGTTCCAATGCACACATTTAACGGTGTTGTTGAGCACGCTATTGCTCATATTGAAGAGGCAGTAGTTCACGAAATGCCAGAAGAACAGCAGAGATGGTACGCTATCAAGGTATTTGAGCGTGATGATAAGGTTATGGCAAAACTTAACCTTAGCGATGAAATTAAAAAGCATGTTGAAACTGACATTGAAAATGCCGAAAAAGAGCTTGACGATGACAGCGAAAGCATTATTACAAACGAAAGATATATTTACATAGCTACTATTATTAAGACTTGCTATAAAAAGAAGAGCAAGGGTAGCCTTTCAACATCAGATAAGATTGATAAGGTTGTTACAAACCGTTGGCTTGGCCTTCCGATTTTTGCCGTAATTATGTTCCTTGTTTACTTCATTTCAATGCAGACTGTAGGTTCAATGGCAACAGACTGGGCAAATGACGGATTGTTCGGTGACGGTTGGCATTTGTTCGGTATAGGTACTTCACAGGCAGAAGAGGCAGAAAAAACTTACGGCGATTCAGATGCAATCATTGAAGCTTTCAATGAAGAATACGGTAATGACGATATTGCAGCTGCAATTGATCTTGAAGATGAAAATTATTCTGAAGATGCTGCTAAAGCTGCTCTTTCACAGCTCGTTACTTTAACTCCTGCAGACGCAAGCGTTACTTATTCTGTAGAAGACGAAGAAACACTTGAAGTAACAGAAACTCCTGATACAACTAAGGCTCAGTTGCAGGAGGCAGTAGACAATTATCTTGATACAAATTATAAGGAAGGCTATGGCGCTCCTGATGCAAGCACATACGGTGTATGGGTTCCGGGTATTCCTGTTCTTATCGGTGACGGTCTTGACGCTATTAACTGTGCAGATTGGCTTAACGGACTTATTCTTGACGGTATCGTAGCCGGTGTTGGTGCGGTTCTTGGCTTCGTTCCACAGATGCTTGTACTTTTCTTACTCCTTGCTTTCCTTGAAAGCTGCGGTTATATGGCTCGTATCGCATTCGTACTTGACCGTGTATTCCGTAAGTTCGGCCTTTCAGGTAAATCATTTATTCCAATGCTTGTCGGTACAGGCTGCGGCGTTCCGGGTATCATGGCTTCTCGTACAATCGAAAACGAGCGTGACCGTCGTATGACAATTATGACAACAACATTTATTCCTTGCGGTGCTAAGATGCCATTTATCGCTATGATCGCAGGTGCTATTTTCGGTGGTTCACCGTGGATTGCTACATCAGCTTACTTCATCGGTATGGCTGCAATCGTAGTTTCGGGTATTATGCTTAAGAAGACAAAGATCTTCTCAGGCGATCCTGCTCCGTTCGTTATGGAACTTCCCGCTTACCATCTCCCGACAGTAAGCAACCTTCTCCGTTCAATGTGGGAGCGTGGCTGGTCATTTATCAAAAAGGCCGGTACAATCATTCTTCTTTCAACAATCATTGTTTGGTTTACAACATACTTCGGATTTGTTGACGGTCAGTTCCAGATGCTTTCAGAGGATCAGATCAGCAATTCAATTCTTGCCGCTATCGGTAACTGCATTGCTTGGATCTTTACTCCGCTTGGTTGGGGCAATTGGCAGGCAGCCGTTGCATCGGTTACAGGTCTTGTTGCTAAAGAGAATATCGTTGGTACAATGGGTATTCTTTATCCGGGCGGATGGTCAGAAATCGGCGGTGCTTTCACAGCAATCAGCGGTTTCTCATTCCTCGTGTTCAACCTCCTTTGTGCTCCTTGCTTCGCAGCTATCGGTGCTATGAAGAGAGAAATGAATAATGCTAAGTGGACCTGTTTTGCAGTAGCTTACCAGTGTGTATTTGCTTATGCAATTGCTCTTATGATTAATCAGTTTGGCGGACTCTTTACAGGTAATGTAAATGTTATCGGTCTTATTTTCGCTGTATTGGTACTTGCATTTATGATTTATATGCTCGTAAGACCATACAAAGAGGCTAATACATTAAAAACTTCTGTAAAGGTAAAATAATTTAGATTTTGATAGAGGAGGATGTATATGCTTACTTTTTTACTTGATAATATTGGTACAATAGTTGTTTTGCTTATAGTTGTTGCTGTAGTTGCTGCAATTATTATCAGCCATTTCAGAGCAAAGAAAAAGGGCAAATCTTCTTGTGGCAGCTGTGGCTGCGGATGTGCATCCTGTGCAATGGCAGGTAAATGCCACTCTAACAACCATAAATAATTATTGCTGACAAAAGCGACCGAGCATTTTAAGTGTTCGGTCGCTTGTTTTGTTTTTTGATTATTTTTCAATAGTTGGGGGTAAATTATGGTTTAGCAAATTGCATTATCAAGCAATTTGCTGAATCATAATTAAATATTACAACAAATATTTGGATAACTCCTTATAAATAAAACAAGGCTATCGCATTTTAACCTTGCGATAGCCTTTCTTGTTTTAATTGATTTTTTGGTTGTTGTTTGAAATATAAATCTGCAATGCTGTTACATCGGAAACCGAAAGTTTACCGTCTTTGTTCATATCAACGCAGTTAAACAGTTGCTTGTTAGTTTCGTCAATAAAAGCCGAACCGTCGGTGTTTTTGTTGCCTGCAATGTGCATTTGCAAGTATGTAACATCATTTACATCTATAATACCGTCTTGGTTAGCGTCGCCTGTGAGAATTGTTTTATCCTGTACCAATGCGTAAACGCTTAAGTGGTCTGTGGTAAATACATAACAGCCGTCTGTATATTTTGCATTCATATCTTCGGCTGTACCGTCATCTTTAAGCCACATTACTTTACAATTTTCTGCATTGCTCGGAATTTGTACGGTAATTGTACCGTCAGGCTGAATAACAGCACCGTCCTTTTGCAAGGTTATGTCATATGTCGCAACTGAATTTTCAAAGGTGTTTTCAAGTTTTGCTACATTTAAAACAGCATCATTTTGCATAACACCACTGACGGTTATGTTAGTGTTTGTATCTGTGAGAGAATTTATGACGGCAAATTTAATATTATTTGTCTTTGCGTATTCTTCTGCATATGAGTTTTTATATCCGTAAATTGTTAAATTATTACAATCGGTAAAAGTGTAATCGCCAATACTTGTAACACTTTTTGGAATTGTTATGCTTGTTAAGTTTGTGCAGCCATAAAAAGCCTTATTGCCAATACTTGTAACACTATCCGGAATTTCATAACTATCAGATTTATTATATGGAAAAAATATTATTTTATCTTGTTCTTTGTTAAATAAAACACCGTCAATACTTGAATAAATATTATTATTTACATCAACATTTATGCTTTCTAAATTTGTGCAATAGTGAAAGGCCATATGTTCAATATTTGTAATATTTTCGGGAATTGTTATACTTTCCAAACCTATGCAATTTTCAAAGACATGATTACCTATACTTGTAACTTTTTTCCCGTCAATCGTATCAGGAATAGTAATTTCCTTATCGCTACCTATGTACTCGGATATTTCAACTGTACCGTCATCAAGAAATGTATACTCATAGTCACCGCTTATAAAATTTTCATCTGAAGACACAGCCGAAGTATCACTTTCAACCTCAGCCGCACTTACAGGCAATGCGGAAAATGCACTTGTCATCATAAGTGCAGACAGTATTACGGCTGTTAATCTTTTAACTTTTTTCATTTTTTATCTCTCCTTGCCATATTTTATTTAATACTGTTATTGACACTCACTGAATGTCAATAACAATTGTATTATAGCATAAAATATTCTTGTTGACAAGTACTAAATGTCAAAGAAGTATAAAAAATGTTCAAAAATAAAAATAAAAATATGAATAATGTATACAGAAAGAGAATTGCGGAATTAAGACTTGCATTAAATCCTAAATGCAGTCAAAGACAGCTTGCTGAAAAATTACAGCTATTTGGATTGGATTTAGACAAAAATGCAATTCAAAGAATAGAATGCGGAAAAAGATTTATAACAGATATAGAAATAGTGGCTTTTTGCAAGGTATTTGAAATTCAGCCTAATGATATTTTTGCTATGGTATAAAATTAAAAGTCTGATATAAATATTATGATACTTGTATTGGAGTGTTGATATGTTAAGCAAAAGAATTCGTGAATTAAGGTTTTCGCTCGGACTGAATCATGTGCAATTCGGACAGGCTCTTAATGTAACAAAGCAGACTATCAGTAATTGGGAAAAACGACAATATTCAGCCGTCTGTGGAAATGCTTATTAAAATAGTAAATACCTATTCAGTAAGTGCCGATTATTTGCTTGGTATTAACGAGAGGGAAACCGTTGATGTTTCGGGGTTATCTCAAGAGCAGATTGCTCATATACAAATGATAATTGACGATATTAGAAATAAATAATTATTCAAGCAAAAAATCAGCCTGATTTCGTATGAAGTCAGGCTGATTGTATATCTGTTAAATTTTAATTCCTTGAATTGAAGTATTGTATAAAAATTCTTTAAGTCTTTCGCTTTTGCCGGTGTTATAAAAATCAATCAACAAAGTATTGAATTGCTCCATATTTTTATCGGTGATTGTCATTATTCCGGCTCCTGCCATAATAAGAATTTTATTTGCAAGTGTTAAACTTGTTCTTTTGTTACCGTCCCAAAAGAATTGACCTCTTGCACCCCAACAAAAAGCTCGGAGTGCTTTGTCTGTAGCCGTCGTGCCTTTTGATGACAATATATTATTCAGATCATTATGAGTTTTTTCGTAATCGGTACCGGAGATTGCAACCAAACCTGTTCTTAATTTACCCCACTCAAGAGCCTCATTTCTTGCAATATATTCATTGAGTTTGCACCAATATTCAAAAGTTACAGGCTCGTCAACGGTGTTTAGCAAATACTTCCAAGCATCACGCATATTTAAAATAGCTTGAATATCGTCAAGTTGAACATCTGCAACATTTACACCCTGCAAAATAGTTTTTGTTTGTGGAAATGTAACGGCTCTGTTTTCCATTTTCATTCCGCAATAAACATTTTCGTCCCACTTTTTCTTAGCAAGGAAAAGACTTTGCTGTGGTGTTAAATTAAACTTATTTTCAAATCTCATAAACTGAACTCCGATAAATGAAATATGAAATTACTTATTCTCCTCATTATACTTGAGCTGATTGTAAATCATATTGGCACACATATAAACATTGCCGCCGCCCATTGTGAGGATGAGGTCGCCCTCTTTTGCGTTTTTGCATACATAGTCTGTAATTTCTTCAAAAGTGTCAAGGCAAACCGAGTTCGGTACTTTTGCGCCGAGGTCGGTTGAGTAAATATTATATGTGTTTGTTTCTCTTACAGGGAGAATTTCAGAAATAATCGCAACATCCGGAATCTTAAGAGCCTCTGCAAAATCATCAAGAAGAAGTGCTGTTCTTGAGAAAGTATGCGGCTGGAAAATCGCCCATACTTTTTTAAAGCCCATATTCATTGCGGCATTGAGTGTTGCGGTAAGCTCTGTCGGGTGGTGAGCAAAATCGTCTGCCACTGTAATTCCCTCGGGTGTACCGAGAATTTCAAAACGGCGGTGAACACCTCCGAATTTATGGAGATTTTCGGCAATTTCCTTAGGTGTTGCACCAAGGTAATGTGCGGTAGCCGCTGCGGCAAGTGCATTATAAATGTTATGCTTGCCAGGAACAATCAACTTAATATTTGTAAGGAGTTCGCCCTTGTAATAGATGTCAAATTGCTCGTGAACGCCCTTGTCTGCAGAAATATTTTCTGCTCTGTAGTCGCAGTTTTCGCCAAAGCCGTAGGTGATTTTTTCAATGTCAACATCGTTTACTGCATCAAGTGTGTTTTGGTCGTCACCGTTGATTACAAGCAAACCTGTAGTCTGTTTTGCAAATTTATTAAATGACTTTTTAATGTTGTCAAGATTTTTAAAGTAGTCGAGGTGGTCGGCATCAATGTTAAGTATAATAGAAATAAACGGATTAAGCTGTAAGAATGTATCAACATACTCGCAAGCCTCGCAAACGATAATGTCGCTCTGACCTACATAACTGTTGCCGCCGATAAACGGAAGTTTGCCGCCGATAATTGCCGATGGGTCAAAACCGCTGCCGATAAGTACCTGTGAAAGCATGGCTGTGGTTGTGGTCTTGCCGTGAGTACCGGAAACCGCAATACTTCTCTTGTATCTTCTTGTTACGACGCCGAGCATAACGCTTCTTTCAATGCAAGGAATACCCTGCTCAACAGCTGCTTTTCTTTCCGGGTTATCTTCTTTGATAGCGGCAGAATATACCACAAGCTCTGCACCGTCAATGTTCTCTGCACGATGTCCCATATATACGGGAATGCCGTAGCCTTTGATTCTGTCGAGTGTCTCGCCCTCATTCATATCCGAGCCCGAAAGCTGATAGCCCTCGCTGTTTAAAATCTCTGCAAGCGGACACATACCGCTGCCGCCGATGCCGATAAAATGTATCCTTTTTATATTATCAAGTAAAATGTCGTAATTCAAAACACTCATTCTCCATTCACAAAAATTCTATCTTATATTATAAAGCTATAGTCAAAAAAAATAAATACCTTTTTTCAATTTGTAATATATTTTTTCGTATTTTAGTTTTTATATTGCCAATTTATATTAAAAATGTTACAATATAATCGGTGATAATCAGTGAATTTAGTTAAGAATGATATTATAAAATTAAACATAACTTCGGCTACCGCAGAGGGCAGCGGCGTAGGAAAAACAGAGGACGGTATCGCCGTCTTTGTTCCGCTTTCCGCAGTTGGCGATGAACTTGAAGTAAGAGTATTAAAAACAAAGAAAACGTATGCTTTCGGTAAAATTGAAAATATAATTACTCCGTCTTCCGCAAGAATCGAGGCGGACTGCCCGCAGTTCTCAAAATGCGGAGGCTGTACTTGGCGGCATATTTCTTATGAAGAAGAATTAAAAATAAAATCAATGCGTGTTTACGATGCGGTAACACGAATAGGCGGAATTAAAGACTTTGAATTTAAAGATATTATCAGCTGCGAAAGACCTGACAGATACAGAAATAAGGCGCAATTTCCTATAGGTAGGGCAAAAGACGGAAGTGCGGTGTTCGGATTTTATTCATTTCATACGCACAGAATTATTCCGTGTGATGACTGTTTATTGCAGCCTGAGATTTTTAATTCTGTAATAGAAATTACAAAAAGATTTATAGATAAAACAAATGCTGATATTTATGACGAAACAACAGGCAAAGGCAGATTAAGACATTTATATATGCGTCTTGGTGAAATTACTGACGAACTTATGGTTTGTTATGTTGTCAACGGCAACGGCTTAAAACAGGAAGACGAACTTGTCAGAATGTTAAAAGACGGCTTGCCTAACCTAAAAAGCGTAATTATTAATTCTAACAGAGAAAAAACAAATGTGGTTTTAGGCAAGAAAAATCGTGTTGCATACGGCAGTGACCACATTACCGATGTTTTATGCGGACTTAAATTTAAAATATCACCGTTTTCATTCTGGCAGGTAAACCGTGCCCAAGCAGAAAAACTGTACGGTAAAGCAAAAGAATACGCAAACCTGCAAAACGACGAAATTCTGCTCGATTTATACTGCGGAACAGGTACAATAGGACTTACAATGGCAGAAAACTGTAAAACACTTGTCGGTGCGGAAATTGTCGAGGATGCTATAAAGAATGCAAACGAAAACGCAAAAGCAAACGGCATAGAGAATGCAAGATTTATTTGTGCCGACGCATCAAAGGCAGCGTCTCAACTTAAAGCAGAGGGACTTCAACCTGATGTCGTAGTGCTTGACCCGCCAAGAAAAGGCTGCGGCGAAGATGTAATTTTGACCGTAGCACAAATGTCACCGAAACGAGTTGTGTATGTGTCTTGTGATCCCGCAACCCTTGCAAGAGATTTAGAAATTTTCGAGTCAAACGGCTATAAAACCAAAGAAGTAACACCTTGCGATATGTTCCCAAGAACAGCGCATGTGGAGACGGTTGTTCTTTTGTCCCAACTGAAACAAAAGCCGGATGATTACATTAATGTCACGATTGAACTTGATGATGTGGATATAACATCTGCAGATACTAAGGCAACATATGATGAGATAAAGAAGTATGTGGCTGAACATAATGCCGGCATGAAGGTTTCCAATCTGTATATTTCACAGGTAAAGAGAAAATGTGGAATTGAGGTTGGAAAGAATTATAATTTACCTAAAAATGAAGATAGTAGGCAACCACAGTGCCCGGAGGATAAGGAGAGAGCAATTGTGGAGGCATTGGAACATTTTAAGATGATTCAGCAGGAATAAAAGGAGTTTGATAAACTTGAATTTGTGGAGAATACTGACTTATGAAAATACATATTATTGGTTGCAGTGGTTCTGGAAGAACCTATTTAGCAAATGCACTTTCAAAAAAGTATAATATTTCCCATTTCGACTTAGATGATATTCAATGGGATAATAACGCCAAAGAATATGGCAAAAAGAGAACGCTTGATGAACGAAAAGCGTTATTACAAGAAATATTATATAATAATGATGAGTGGATAATTGAGGGGGTATATTATGCCGGGGTACAGCAAAGTTTTGATGAAGCTGATAAAATATATGTTTTAGATATGCCTGGTTATTTATATAAAAGTAGAATTATTATGCGCTCTATAAAAAGAAAATTGGGAATACAAAAAGGAAAAAGAGAAACTTTGAAATCGGTCTATAACCTTTTGAAATGGACTGAAACTTTTCAGAATAAAAATCTGAAAGAAATAAGAAGTATTTTAGATAGATATGATGATAAAGTTATATGGCTATCAAGAAAAAAAGATGTAGAGAAAATAATAAAGGCGGTATGATAACTTCCAGATTTGTATGTATGGTAAATCTAAACTGTATTTTAGCAATATTTCCTGAGTGGGGCAGAAAGTGCCGCCTTTGCCTTTTGGCTGTGTAATGTAGTAATTGTTGGTTGCACAACTACGCTTAATAGCTGAATAATCACCTGTGGATTTTACTATATTCTTTGTGTAATCTACTAAGCGATTAATCATTGTGTTAACATCTTTGTAGTTGCTCCAAGTTTTCCAAGATGTACCGTCATTTACAAGCTCGTGATAAAGCTGTGAGAGCGTATAATGCGATAAGAAATAATACTTATCTTCTCGTGTATTCATCTTACTAAATAAAGATGAATACACACCGTCAATAAATCCGTCCATTATGGACTTAGCGGATTTACCGCCGTTCTCGAATGTTGAGAAATAATCTCCGTAACCGCCGTAAAGAACACTCAGACCTACTATAAGAGCCTTTTCTTTTTTATCAGTCGAATTAGGGTCAAGTTTTATTACTTCTTTACCTGTATCACCCGAAAACTGCGTAAACTCCATAGTCTTGCCGCCTGTCTTTTGTGCCGGCAGCTGTGAGTCAATACAATAACCGACCTCACCGTTGATAAGGAATTTATATGCGTCAAGTTTGCCTGCACTTCCGTTGTCAATAAGGACTAACGGATTTTTCGAAGATTGAATCAATACCTTGCCGCCGATTTCACTAAGCCCCGTATATGAATAAGCACTTGCCGAAATATTAGCGACAGGTAGTATAGCAAAGATTGTTGTTAATGCAACTGCCAATGATGTCAGCTTTTTAGGCTTGCAAAAGGAAATAATTGCCGACTTTAGCTTTTTAAATTTGTTCATAAAACTCTCCTTTCAATGAGAATGAGATAGTATATATTGGTGGTTTGGTGGACTTCTGCTCACATTGGTGCTCCTTTCAGATTTTTTTGATATAAAAAAGCAGTCAAGTTTGATGTGTCCCCAAAAAGTTAGATTCTTAGTCTAACTTTTTGGGGACAGCTCAATTTTCGGATACTTAAATAATTATGAAAACAGCTATTCATTAATGATTGATAATACTGTTATAGAACTTTAATAAAGCATTTATCGGCAGTTAAAATTTATTTTTATCTTATCGATTCACTCTTTTTTCGGTAACCATAAATTATAAGTAAGTTGTACTGCAAAGACTGATTTATTTTAAGGAGATTATTGAATGAGTAAAAAAATATTGATAGGAGATATGGGACTGCTTTTGTATAATGCTGTTTTGCTCTTTATTTCAAGGATTTTATACGATAATAAAATTTTATATCCGTATAATTATCCGTTACATATACTCTTTGCCGTACTTTTGATTTGCGGTGCGGTTGGATTCTGGATTTTTTCTTATAATGCAGAATGTAAAAATGTTTCCCGTACAAATATAGCAATTTCTTTAGTAATGTGTTGTTTAATATTTCTTGCTGTTATAAATAAAAATATCAGTTATATCGGAAATAATGCTGTAAATACCATGACGGCTTTTGGAATGTTCGGATTTCAAGTTGCCCGATATTTAAAATCCATAGTCTGTTATTACGATGTTTATGGTGAATTTCCGCCATTGCTCGACAAAATAAAATATATTCATAATATAGAACTGAGCTTTGCTCCTGCATTGGCAACAATTTTATCTGTTTTAAGTATTGTTTTTTTGATATTTACTGCTTAGGAGTATTTATTTGTATTTGTTTATATGTTTTTTGCTTTTTGTAAAAGTAGCTAATTTGCTGCCTGACTCTATTGAAATATATGTCTAATTATGGTATAATCATATACGAATTATTATTTTAATTAAGGGGAGAATAAAAATGAATATAAATATTTCTGACGCTATTAAATATATCGGCGTTGATGATAAAGATATTGACCTTTTTGAAAGTCAGTACATTGTGCCAAACGGCATTTCTTATAACTCATATGTAATTCTTGATGAAAAAATCTGCGTACTTGACACGGTGGATAAGAGAAAAACCGATGAATGGGTTGCAAATCTTGAAAATGTACTTGACGGAAAAATTCCCGATTATCTTATTATTAATCATCTTGAGCCTGACCATGCGTCAAACATACAGCTGCTTGCAGATAAATATCCCGATATGAAGCTTGTCGGAAATGCAAAGACATTTAATATGCTGCCTCAATTTTTTGACATTGACCTTACCGACAGAACGGTTACTGTAAAAGAGGGCGACTCATTAAACCTCGGCGAACATACACTTTCTTTCTATATGGCACCTATGGTACATTGGCCCGAGGTTATGGTTACATATGAAAGCAAGGAAAAAGTGCTTTTTTCTGCCGATGGATTCGGTAAATTCGGTGCACTTGATACAGACGAAGATTGGGCTTGCGAGGCAAGAAGATATTACTTTAATATTTGCGGAAAATACGGTGTGCAGGTTCAGGTTTTGCTTAAAAAAGCAGCTAAGCTTGATATTGAGAAAATCTGTCCGTTACACGGTCCTGTTCTTACTGAAAATCTCGGTTATTATATTAACCTTTATGACATCTGGAGCAAGTATGAGCCGGAGGTTGACGGTATATTTATCGCTTATTGTTCAATTCATGGCAATACCGAAAAAGCCGCTTTAAAACTTTATGATATTTTGAAAGAGAAAACAGATAAAAAGATTGCTATTTCTGACCTTTCAAGAAGTGATATGGCAGAAAATGTTGAGGACGCATTTAAGTATTCTACACTTGTTGTAGCCGCTCCTTCATATGACGGCGGAGTTTTCCCTGTTATGAATGACTTTTTACATCATTTGAAAATTAAGGGATACAAAAACCGTAAAGTCGCTATGATTGAAAACGGTTCATGGGCACCTTGTGCAATCAAGTCTATGCAGCCTTATTTTGACGAAATGAAGGGTATTGAGATTTCAGATGCCAAGGTTACAATCCGTTCAACTATGACAGCTGAAAATGAAGTTCAGCTTGCCGCTCTTGCAGATTCAATAATTTAATAAAATAGTTTTTGCTAAAAGTACGCAAACTGTTTTGAATTTACGGATAAAATATCCGTATATTTTGGTGCGGATATTTTTAGTATTGCATATTTAATTTGTCGGAGGAAATATGGAACAACATTTTGAATTCCTAAGAAAGCACCCGATTTTTGAAAGTTTTACAGATGAAGAAATAGAACAGGCGCTTGTGGAATTTGATTATAAAATTCAGAGCTATAAAAATGATGATATTATTGTAAGTTCAGGCAAAATTCATAAATATTCTGCTTTTGTGCTTGAGGGTGCGGCTCAAATACAAAAATATAATTCAGACGGAGTTCGTGAAATTTTGGGAAGAGTTTACAGTGACAGCATAGGTTGGCTTATCACCGCCGCACCACGAACCACACATTGCGATATTGAAATAGTGTCGCATGGAGAGTCGACAATTCTTTTTCTTGATTTTGCGAAAATTAAAGAAAATGATTATAAAAAGATTATTATTCAGCAAAAATTACTTAAAAATCTTTTTGTATTGTTTGAGGAGATGGATTTGCGCTCTCTCGAATATAAAATTGTGCTTTCAGAGCGTTCCATACGCAAAAAAATAATGCGTTATTTTGAATTCAGAGAAAAGCGTGACGGAAGTTCTTCTTTTTGCATTGAAGGCTCAAGACAGGATTTTGCGGATTATCTAAGCGTTGATAAATCGGCGCTTTCCCGTGAGCTTAATAAAATGAAAAAAGACGGATTAATAGATTTTAACGGTGATAATTTCACCATATTGCAAAAATTATGAATTGTAGGAATATTATAAAAGCAGTAATGAATATTGCTTGTATTAGTCTTGATATTAATTAAATCTTGGCATATTAGTGAGTATTCAATAAAATTTATTACTGTATTTTTATACAGTTTCTTGAAAATCGTTGCAAATGCAATTTCCAAAATAGTATTATTCTGTTATAATTTTAACAGAAACAGCGAATGAGCTGTTAAAAATATGCTATCAACTACATAACATAAATTTCTTCTATAACCCTATTACCCCTAAAAAAGCAACAGACGAGTTTATTCTCAACTGTTGCTTTTTTCATTTGTAAAAATCAGCATAGAGCAAAAATGTAATAAATTTGTAAATAAATATTTATTGCCTTGAATTTTTCGGTATGTTATAATATTTTTAGAATATTAGTGATTTAGGGGAGCTTTTTATGAAATGCCCATATTGTTCATTTGAAGAAAGTAAGGTCGTGGATTCCCGTTCGGCAGATGACGGGGAAAGAATACGCAGAAGAAGAGAATGTTTTAAGTGCGGAAAGCGTTTTACAACTTATGAAATTATTGAGAACATTCCTCTCTATGTTGTCAAGCGTGACAAATCAAGAGAAGTTTTTGACCGCAATAAGCTGACTGCAGGTATTCTTCGTGCTTGCGAAAAGCGCCCTGTTTCTGTTGAACAGGTAGAAGAAATGGTCACTGACATTGAGCTTACTGCACAGAACGGCTTTGAACGAGAAATTACTGCCGAGCAGATCGGTGAACTTGTAATGGAGCGCCTTAAAAAGGTTGATGAAGTTTCATATGTTCGTTTTGCCTCGGTTTATCGCCAATTCAAGGATATTAATACATTTATGGAGGAGTTAAACAAACTCCTTACCGAAAAAAAGTAATATTTTAAGAGTCTGATTATCCAAAAAAATCAGGCTCTTTTTGTTTATTAGGTAGGAATTTTTAAAATAATTGTAAAAAATCTCAAAATACTATTTATTTTGCTAAGAAATAATGTTATAATAATTTTATCCTTGTGGCTTATCGCACTCGGATTAATTGTGAAATGAAAGATGGTGATTATTTGTTTAAAAGAATATTATCAGGTCTGTTGGTTTCTGCTATGCTCACAGGTTCTGTCGTTTATTTGACAGGCTGTTCAAATTCGCAGAACGGTTCAGATGATAATACTTCAACCAATACTTCTACCGAGTATGCTCACGCAGATAAGATTGATAACGGTACAATTTTGCAGTGTTTTTCGTGGGATTTCAATACTATAAAGGAATCTATGGCTGACATTGCGGCTTCAGGATATACGGCGCTGCAGACTTCGCCTATTAATGCTTGCCTTGAGGGCGAGAACGGCGGAATGCAGCTTTACGGTGATGGCAAATGGTACTATCATTATCAGCCCACCGATTTTAAAATCGGTAACTATCAGCTCGGAACTCGTGACGAGTTTAAAGCTATGTGTGACGAGGCGGAAAAGTACGGTATTAAGGTTATTGTTGATGTTATTGCTAACCACACAACACCGACCACAAGCGCAGTAAGTCAGGATCTTATTGATGCAGGCGGCGGAAGTTTGGACACGCTTTATCATAAAAACAATGCGTATGACCTCAATGACTTTTCAAACAGACTTGCTTGCACTACTTACAAAATGGGTGGTTTGCCTGATATTAATACAGAGCGCACATCTTTTCAGGATTATTTTATTGAGTATCTCAATGACTGTGTCGCTTGCGGTGCTGACGGTTTCCGTTATGATACTGCAAAGCACATCGGCTTACCTGACGATCCTAAGGAAGATGACGGCTTTACAAATAACTTCTGGCAGAGAGTAATCACCGAAGTAAACAATGCTGACAATCTGTTTATATACGGAGAGGTGCTTCAGGGCAACAATGAAAGAATTGCCGACTATATTGAGGCAATAGGTCATACTACAGCAAGTACATACGGCAGTAAAATCAGAGGTGCAATTACAAACAATACTTTGTCAAAAGGTACTGTAAGTGATTATTGGCTCGGTGACGCACCGCTTAATATGGTTACATGGGTTGAATCTCACGATAACTATATCAATGACGGCAACTGGTACAATATGACTAAGGAACAGGTTATCCTCGGTTGGGCAGTAATTACTGCAAGAAAAGACGGCACACCGCTGTTCTTCGATCGTCCTTACTATTCAAGTGTTGAAAACGAATGGGGAATGAACCGTATCGGCACAGAGGGTGACGATATGTACAAGGATAAGAGTGTAAAAGCCGTAAACTTCTTCCGTACAGCTATGATTGGCGAAGACGAAAATATTGTAAATCCGAACTCCGATTCAACCGCTGTTATGATTGAAAGAGGCACAAAAGGAGCGGTAATTGTAAATACAAAAGACGCTCTTAAGACAGGATTTGAAACAAATCTTGCCGACGGTACATATGTAAACAGAGTTGACGGCAAGACAGAATACACCGTTAAAAACGGTAAACTTACTTCTGATGCCGATATTCCGGCAAACAGTGTGGTAGTTCTTTATAACGACGGTTATAAGGAATATGAAGCTACCGCCGAAGTAGGCATTGCCGAGGACACCGTATTTAATATTCAAAGCGGTAAAACCGCAACAGTCACACTTACTTGTGCAAATACGGATAATGCGGAATATGCTCTTAACGGAGCAGCGGCTGTTTCATATAAGAACGGAGAAACCGTAACCGTTTCTGTACCGAGCGGAAGTGATATAGCAACACTTGAACTTACAGCTAAAAATTCCAAGGGTGTAAAAACCTACGAAAGAGTTGTATTTGCTACAGAAGTAAAATATTCAATTTCAAGCGGCACAAAGGTATATTTTGAAAAGCCCGACAGCTGGGGCGATCAGATTTTTGCATATGTTTACAACGATGAACTGTATGAAAACGAAACCTGGCCGGGAATTGAAATGACAAAGGAAAGCGACGGAAAGTACAGCTATACCTTTACAGAAGATTGGGAAACACCGTATATTATTTTTAATGACGGTGACGAAGACGGTTCTCAGCAATATCCGGCAGATAAGGGACTTATTGTTGAGGACGGAAAAACTTATACTATAAACTGACTATTGGAGGATAAATATTATGAGCGAAATGAAAATGGAAAACAGCAGAGTACCTGCTGAAAAGATTTTTAACCCTGATTTAAAAGAAGCAATTGTAAATATGCAGGAAGACAACTCAAAAGAGAACGTTGACAAGATGATTACAGAAGTTGTAAAGGCTAAGTTTATTTTACCTGCAAAGGTTGTTCCTACAACACAGGCTGTTACAGAAAACGGTCAGACTGTTATGAAGCAGGCAACACAGGTTCAGTTCAGACTTCTTGAAAATCAGAAAAAAGAAAAATTCTTTGGACTTTTTACAGATACAGAAGAATTATTTAAGTGGCAGGATACCCAGAATGCTCAAAAAGTAGTTACTGATTTTGACAGCATTTCACAAATGGTTATGGATCCACATTCGGGTGTTGTCGGTTTTGTTATCAATCCGTTTGGCAAGAGCGTTACTTTCCCTAAGCCAATGATTATTTCAATCAAGCAGCAGAAAGACTTTAACGCACTTAATAAAGATTTGTTCAAACCGGGTGAGCAGATTAAAATCGGCGAACCAAAGGATTATCCTATTGACCTTATGGCTACACTTATCAATCATTTCAGCACAGAGCCAAATGTAAACTTTGCTTTCTTAAGAATGATGGAGCACAGCGACAAAAAGAGCTTCCTTGTTGTAGTTGATTTTATCGGCGATATGAAAAAGATTTTTGACGCTATAAAAGAAACCGCACAGCCATACCTTACTGAAGATGTAGACATTGTTGTAATGCCTGTTACTATGGACCTTGCAAGAAATGCAATAAACGGTGTAGAACCATTCTACAGAAAAGAACAATAATAATTTTTGTTTTAAATAAAGCTTCCGATAAATGTGGTGACCCCCAAAAGTTAGATTTGAAAGCGTAGTGGCTTTTAGCTGCTACGCTTTTGTTATGCAACTAAGGCATTA
>ERZ780154.514-NODE-514-length-28929-cov-3.29487_pt1 | contig 28929 bp, 17 predicted proteins | sample MGYA00511568_ERZ780154 | MGnify/ENA primary metagenome ERZ780154 (study PRJEB29588, sample SAMEA2142525) | human gut metagenome | biome: human gut; feature: human-associated habitat; material: faeces | place: Denmark | collected 2008/2010 ...
GCTCGGACGGGAGCGGGTATAAGCTCCTCTCGTCGCTTGGACATACTGTTACCGAACTTTACCCCTCGCTCGTCCAGCTGACCTCGCCGGACAAGCAGCTGAGGCAGCTCAAGGGGATGCGAGTCCACGATGCGGTGATAAGCGCCGCAGGGCGAACCTCGCGCGGGGAGCTGCTCTTTACTGATTACGGGCTTTCCGGCATAGCCGCGATGGAGATAAGCGCGGACATAGCAAAGGCGGCGAAGCGTTCGCCCGTCAGCGCGTCGCTCGATTTAATTCCGTCGATGGGGGAGCGGGAGATAGCTGATTTCTTGTCGGGACTCGGCGGGAAATGCGAGGATATGCTGATAGGCATTCTGCCGCGCGCCGTCGGAGCGGCGGTTATAAAGACGGCGGGTGTTGATTCAAAGTCGGACACGCAGTCGCTCGGCAGAAATGCACTGCTGAATCTCGCGCGCACGGCGAAAAACTTCAAAGTAACATTTGACGGCACCAAAGGCTTCCAAAATGCGCAGGTCACGCGCGGCGGAGTCAATATAAATGAGTTCGACCGCGAAACGCTTGAGTCGAAGAAAGTGTCCGGACTTTTCTGCGCCGGGGAGCTTCTCGATGTTGACGGCGGCTGCGGCGGCTTCAATCTCCAATGGGCGTGGGCTTCGGGTCTGCTCGCAGGGGAGAGCGCGGCAAAATCTATTTAACGGAGAAAAAGTATGCTTAAAATAAATCAGATAAAGCTTCCGCTGACTGCGGACGAACACGATCTCAGGCGCGCGGCCGGTAAAGCTCTTCGCCTTGACGAAAACAGAATACGCACATTGAGAGTGACGAAAAAAGCGGTCGATTCGCGCAAAAAGGACAACATTTTCTTTGTGTATAATGTAGAAGTTGATGTTGACGGCGACGAAAACGCGATTCTCAAGCGTTGCGGCTCTGGTGTTGAAACGGTAAAGAAAGTTGACTTTACCCCCCCGGAGGTAAAGCGCACGAGCGAACTGCGCCCTGTTATAGTCGGATTCGGCCCCGCAGGCATGTTTTCGGGGCTTGCTCTCGCCCGGGCGGGCTTCAAGCCGCTCATTCTCGAGCGCGGTTCGCATATCGAAGACAGGCAGAAAGATGTTCAGACCTTCTGGCGCGAGCGCAGACTCAATCCCGAATCGAACGTTCAGTTCGGCGAGGGCGGCGCAGGAACTTTTTCGGACGGCAAGCTCACAACTGGCATAAAAGACCCGCTCTGCCGCTTTGTCATAGACGAGCTTGCTAACCACGGCGCGCCCGAGGAGATACGCTGGTCGGCAAAGCCGCATATCGGCACCGACCGCCTTGCCGAGGTTGTCCGCAATATCAGAAAAGAGATAATCTCGCTCGGCGGCGAAATCAGATTCAACTGCAAAATGACGGATATAATAGTCGCGAACGGCTATATCCACGGCGTGAAGACCGAGCATGACGGGCATTTTGAGGATATCGAGACCGATACCGTCCTGCTCTGCACCGGACATTCGGCGCGCGACACTGTGAGAACGCTCTATGCCCACGGGGTCAAGATGATGCAGAAGCCGTTTTCGGTCGGCGCGCGAATAGAGCATCCGCGCGAGTTCATCGACCGCGCGCAGTACGGCGACTTCGCAGGGCATCCCGCGCTCGGTGCGGCGGACTATAAGCTTGCCTGCCACCCGGAGCATGGGCGCGGAGCTTATACATTTTGTATGTGCCCCGGCGGCACGGTGGTCAACGCGGCGAGCGAAGAGGGCGGAATAGTCGTCAACGGCATGAGCGAGTACGGGCGCGACGCTGAAAACTCTAACAGCGCGCTGCTCGTCGGCATCGAGCCGGAGAATTTCGGCAGCGACCATCCGCTCGCGGGAATGGATATGCAGAGAAAGATCGAGCACGCGGCGTTTCTTGCGGGCGGCAGCGATTACACCGCCCCGGCGCAGCTTGTCGGCGATTTCCTTGCGGACAGACCCTCGACCCGCCTCGGTGCGGTTCATCCGAGCTGCCCGACAGGCGTTGTGATGAGCGATCTGAGAAAGATACTGCCGAAGAAAGTGACGGATACATACGCCGATGCGCTTTTGAAGATGGATAAAATGCTCAAGGGTTTCGCCATGCCCGAAGCCGTGTTCACGGCGCCCGAGACCCGCTCGTCTTCGCCCGTGCGCATTCTGCGCGATGAGATATATCAGTCGAACATCCGCGGGCTTTACCCCTGCGGCGAGGGCGCGGGATATGCGGGCGGAATAGTGTCCGCCGGAGTCGACGGAGTGCGCTGCGCCTATGCCGTGCTCGCTGACGAAAACGACGAGTGGTAAAAAGATTTTACACATCGCGTTTTGTGTGGTATAATGTATAAAGATTTGCAAGGAGTGGATAATAATGAAAAAATTTCTTTTCTATTTAGTCCAGTTCACCTGGGCTCTGCCGCAGAACCTTGTCGGCGGAATTGGCTTTCTCGCGCTGAGAAAAAAGTATAAGCACGAGCGCTTCAATAACGCTTTTGTTACATATGTCCCGCACGATAATTTCGGCGGCGTGTCGCTCGGAATATTCATTTTCATGAATCCCGACCGCCCGGCGGACAGAGTCCACGACACACGCATGCACGAGTACGGCCACACGATCCAGTCGCTTCTGCTCGGCCCCTTCTGGGCTTTTGTGATAGCGATACCGTCGTTTATCTGGTGCAACGTCCCCAAATTCGTCAGAATGCGCAAAGAGGACGGTGTATCATATTATAAACTCTACTGCGAAGGCTGGGCGAACATCTGGGGCAGAGCGTGGAGCCGCGAGAACTTCATCAGCGATGAGTTCAAGACGACCGGCTATTACGGCAAACCCATTGCCCCGATAGATTTCAGCAAGAAAAAGTAAGAGAATCTCAAACGAAACAGGAGACCCTATGGACGGATACGATGCATTTTCCGCGGGCGTTGAGCCGGGCGGACTGCGCAACCGTAATGAAATAAAAGTGCTGATAGCTTTCCTGCTCAAGAACACCGAGCGGGGACTGTCGCGCCGCCAGCTGATGGAGGTCATTCAGCGCGAGGGACTGGCGAACTACTTTGAAGCGAGCCAGGCGCTCGAAAGCCTTATCGAGGGCGGGAGCGTTGAAGTTGACAAGAGCGATGACGACGAACTGCTGAGCCTCACCGCAGCGGGAAAGACGGCGGCGAATATCGAGGACGAACTGCCGCGCGCCGTGCGCGACAAGGCGCTCGCGACCGCAGAAGAGCTTCTCAAGCAAGAACGCCGCATGAAAGAGACGCCGGTCGAGATAATCCCGCTCGAAAACGGGTGCAATGTCAGATTCACTTTCAACGACCTTATGACGCTGACCCTCTATGTCGCGGACATGGAGCAGGCACAGAGCGTCCGGGATAAAATCCTCGCTGACCCCGAGAGCCTCTATTCGGCGGTTATAGAACAGCTGATGTAAAAAAACGCGCTCCGAAGAATTTGTCTTTGGGGCGTTTTTATATTGAAAAGCAAATAATATATATGATATACTTGAAAAAACAGAGGAGAGGAGCTGCAAAATGAAACGGTTTTTATCGGCATTGGCGGCGGTTGTTATGGTCATGAGTATTATTGTCCCGGGCGCATATGCGCAGGAAAACAGAAGCACCGACGACCTGAGGGCTCTTGGTATAGATACATCGCACAGCGTCAATGTACGCGATGTCGTTATCCGCGATCCGTTTGTTCTGGTCAACGGCGGCATATATTATATGTACGGCACTGGCGCATCGACCGTTGAGGGCTACGGCTGCTATGTCAGTCTCGACCTTGAGACATGGTACGGTCCCATCAATGTCTTTGAGGCGAAGGACGGCTTCGACGGAGTGAACTGCTTCTGGGCGCCCGAATGTCATTATTATAACGGCAGCTACTATCTTCTGGCGTCATATGGCAGCGCATCGACCGGACATAGAGGAACATCTGTGTTTCGCTCGTCAAGCCCGTTGGGACCTTTTGAAGAGATAAGCGACGGACACGTCACCCCGCACGATTGGGACAGTATCGACGGTACGCTCTATGTTGAGAACGGAGTGCCGTATATGATTTTTGTCCATGAGTGGACCAGTATGCCCGACGGGGTGGGGGACATATCCTTTGCTCAGCTCAGCCCCGACCTGACACATTTTGTCACCGAGCCGGAGACCCTGTTCCGCGCCGACGACTGCATTTGGGCGAGTAACATAACTGACGGACCGTTTCTGTATAAAACGCAGCAGGGGACGCTCATAATGCTCTGGTCGAGCGGATCGAAGCTCGGCTATTCGGTCGGCTCGCTCTTCTCCTTGAGCGGTCAGCTCCGCGGTAGCTGGCACTTCAACAGCATCCCGCTCTATCAGAGGCGCAAAAGCGATGACCCTGACGGCGGCCACGGGATGATATTCACTGCAAACGACGGCAGGCTTCTTATGGCGATACATTCGCCCAACAGCGGCTCTCCGGCGCACCCGGTGTTCATTGAGATGGTCGAGAAAGACGGAACGCTCGTAAAGAAAGACAAATTCTCATCGCACGCGCAGGCGTCGCAGAAGATAGATCAATTTTTCTGGCGCTCGGTCGAGTGGTTTAAAATAATGCTGTTCCCAAAGATGCCGCTTGATTGATAAAATAAAAAAACAAGACCTGCTTTCTATATAGAGAATAGAGAGCAGGTCTTTTGTGCTGATATTTTATTCGAGATTTACAGAGTAGTCCTCTTTGACAGTCGAGAGAACGACGAGCGTCTTTGTCAGCGAAACGCCGCCCGCGCTCTTTATCTCGTTGAGCAGCGATTCAAGTCCGCCGGTCGATTCGGTGTTGACTTTGAGAAGAAAGTCGAAGTCGCCGGTGATGTAGTGACACTCGGTTATCTGCTTGTGGGTCTTGACGAATTCGTTGAAATTGTTGTTGTACTTCGGATGCTCCATGCTCACCGAGATGAACGCGGTGATGTCCATGCCGAGCTTCTTGCTGTCGAGCACGACGGTGTACTGCTTGATTATGCCGTTGGCTTCGAGCTTCTTTATGCGCTCGATAACGGCCGAGACGGACATGTTAACCTGCGAGCCGATTACCGAAGCGTTTTCTCTTGCGTTTTTCTTGAGACATTCGATTATCTTAACATCTATCTTGTCCAAGATATCATCCCCTGTGCCGCGGTCTGCGCCGCGTGAATTTTCTCTATTTTAACACCGTTTCCGCTAAAAAGTAAAGTTTTTTCTGGAATTTCTGAATTTTTTATCTTTTGATGCTTTTACGGCACAGCAAACCGAAACTTTTATCAAATCTGTGAAATGCAATCTTTGCGTTGCGCGTCATATTGAATCCGTGTGTTGCGTTATCGGACACAGCACGAAAAAATAAAGGTCATAATCCGCGTTGTCAGCCGTGAATTATGACCTTTTTATCTTTTGCTCTTTGGTCTGCGCTAAATGCGGCAGAATTTATTATGCGGTTTTTTCGCCAGGAGCTTTTATCTCGCTGAGGTGCTCGTCCGCGCAGCGGCGACCCTCTTCGTAGAGCTTTTCGAGGGCGGCGGGCTCGCGGGTCAGCGTGTTCACGCCGTAGCAGTCCTGCGGAGCTAAGATAATCACTTTGCCCTGCTCCTGAAGCTTTATTGCCTCTTCGAGCTGGCGGTTGTATACCTCATGCCTTACGGCGAGGCGGTCAAAGACTTTCGGATATTTTTTCAGCGCGGCTTTGATTATCTGCATGTGCTTCTGCGGAGATTTGCGGAAGTCAACGGGCTTTGAGATGACAACTATAACTTTGTCGCAGCCCATGTCAAACGCCTTCTGAAAGGGGATAGGGTCGGAGATCCCGCCGTCGAAGCAGTCCTTGCCGTCGATAACTATCGGCTTGCACACCGCAGGCAGGCAGCATGAGGCTTTTATGACCGTCAGGTCGTCGCGCTTTATGCTGTTTTTAGGGAAGTATATCGGCTCTCCCGTCTCGCCGTCGGTGACTACGGTTATGAAATCCGTGTGGTTCGCTGTAAAAGCATCATAGTTCAGCGGATCTTCGCCGTCGGAGTTTGAAATAGTGGAGTAAATATAATCAAGTCCGATATATGAGCCGCTGTGTATGAAATTGTCGAAGCTCATATACTGCTTGCGCTGAGCGTAGTTCACATAAAAACGCTTGACTCGGTCATGGTGTCCGGCGGCATAAGAGATGAGATTCGCGCTGCCCGCCGAGACGCCTATGCACAGGTCGAAGTTTATTCCCTCTTCAATAAAACGGTCATAAATGCCTGCGGAAAAAACTCCGCGCATTCCGCCGCCGACATCAACAATACCGGTCATGCTCTTCCTCCGACAAACTGAAAATTGCAGATATTATATCACACATCGGCTTTTAAGTCAAAAACGATATGCGAAATCATGGAATATTATCGGTATTTTAAATTGTAATATTCAGCCCCGCCGATTTTTGCTTATATAATACCTTATATTTAGTCTGCGGGCGGTCAGAATTGCACAAATTCCGCGCCGATAAGAGCCAAGAGAGCGGGATTGTGACGGATATTGTAAAAAGTTTGAATTTGCTCTGAAAAAAGCCGTATCTCCTCTTGACAAAATGTGGTTAGCAGTGTAAAATGTAAAACTGCACAATTATAATGGAGCGTTGTGTGCCCGGCCTTTTCGGCTAAGGGCTTGTTACAGCTTTCCCGAAACGCGGAAAACCGCTTCATTATTGCATTTCAACGCTCTTCAAAAGAGCTTGCGCGAGCCGTCAATTGACAAAAGTGTATAGCCCCGAAAAATGGGATATCTGCTTCTGTCAATTGATGGTGATAACACGAAACGGATGAAAAAAGAACGGAGTGAATTGGCCTATGCTGAATGTTAAGCCCGTCAAAAAAGGAACGACCACGCGCATGAGCTTCGGCAAGATCGAAGAAGTCATGGAGATGCCCAATCTCATCGAGGTTCAGAAGAACTCGTACAAATGGTTTCTCGACACCGGACTCAAGGAGGTGTTCCGCGACATAGCGGAAATCACCGACTACACCGGCAACTGGGTGCTGACCTTTATAGACTATCGCATTGACGAGAAGACTAAACACACCGTGCAGGAGTGCAAGGAGCGCGACGCTACCTATGCAGCACCCATGCGCGTCACTGTGCGTCTGCTCAACAAGGAGACGGGTGCAATAAAGGAGTCCGAGGTTTTTATGGGTGAGTTCCCCATCATGACCGACAGCGGCACCTTTGTTATCAACGGCGCAGAGAGAGTCATCGTCTCCCAGCTCGTCCGTTCGCCGGGCGTATATTTCGATATGACCCACGACAAGACCGGTATCGAGCTGTTCTCAAGCACAATCAACCCCAACCGCGGCGCATGGCTTGAGTATGAGACGGACATAAACGACGTCTATTATGTAAGAATAGACAAGAACAGAAAGATATTCATCACCACTTTCATCAGAGCACTCGGACTCGGTACGGACGATGAGATCCGCGAGTTCTTCGGCAACGATGAGAGAATCGAAGCCACCATCGAGAGAGACGAGACGAAGAACCAGGGCGAAGCGCTCATGGAAGTCTTCAAGCGTCTGCGTCCCGGCGAGCCCGTGACCCTTGAGTCCGCCCAGCAGCTGCTCGACAATCTCTTCTTCGATCCGCGCAGATACGATATCTCGCGCGTCGGCAGATACAAATATAATAAGAAGCTCGCCATTGCCGCCCGCCTTGCAGGCTGCAAGCTTGCCGAGCCCGTTATCGCTCCGCTGACCGGTGAGATTCTTGCCGAGGCAGGCGAGGTTGTTACCAAGGCGAAGGCTAAGGAGATCGAGCGCGCAGGCGTTATGGTCGCCGTCGCCGATGTTGAGGGCAAGAAGGTCAAGATCATCTCCAACGGCATGGTCGATCCCATGGACTATGTGCCCGAGGGAGTGACCAAGGAAGAGCTTCTTGAAGCCGGCATCAACGAAAAGGTTCGCTTCCAGATAATCACCGAGATAGTCGACGAGTGCGGCGACGACAAAGAGGCTTTTCTCGAGCAGCTCAGACTCCGCCACGACGACCTTATCCCGAACCACATCATAATCGACGATATCTTCTCTTCGATAAACTATATCAACTGCCTTGCGAACAAGATAGGCACAACGGACGACATCGACCACCTCGGCAACAGACGTATCCGCTGCGTGGGCGAGCTGCTCCAGAATCAGTTCAGAATCGGTCTGTCGAGAATGGAGAGAGTTGTCCGCGAGAGAATGACTCTCCAGGCTCAGGAGAAGGAGGAGAACATCACTCCTCAGGCTCTTATCAACATCCGTCCTGTCATGATGGCGATAAAGGAGTTCTTCGGTTCTTCCCCGCTGTCGCAGTTCATGGATCAGATCAACCCCCTTGCAGAGCTGACTCATAAGCGCCGTCTTTCCGCCCTCGGCCCCGGCGGTCTTTCAAGAGACCGTGCAGGATTCGAAGTCCGAGACGTTCACTACTCGCATTACGGCAGAATGTGCCCCATCGAGACTCCCGAAGGTTCCAACGTCGGACTTATCTCCTACCTTGCAACTTTCGCGCGCATAAATGAATACGGCTTCATCGAGGCTCCGTTCAGAAAGGTCGACAAGGCCACCGGTCGCGTCACCGACGAAGTTGAGTATATGACAGCCGATGTCGAGGACGATTACATTGTCGCCCAGGCGAACGAGCCGCTCGACGAGAACGGAATGTTCGTCCATGAGAGAGTCAACGCAAGACACAGGGACGGCTTCCTTGAGATCGACCGCATGAAGGTCGACTATATGGACGTCTCTCCGAAGATGGTCGTCTCCGTCGCAACTTCGATGATTCCGTTCCTCGAGAACGACGACGCAAACCGAGCCCTCATGGGATCGAACATGCAGAAGCAGGCGGTTCCGCTGCTCAAGACCGAGAGCCCTATAGTCGGCACCGGTATGGAATATAAAGCGGCTGTCGACTCCGGCGTTGTCGTGCTTGCAAAGCACTCCGGCCGCGTCACAAAGGTCGATGCTGAGCAGATCGAGATTCTCAGCGACGAGAACATTCTCGACCATTACGATATAATCAAGTTCATGCGCTCCAACCAGGGCACATGCGTCAACCAGCGCCCGATAGTCACCCTCAACCAGCGCGTTGAAAAGGGCGACGTCATAGCCGACGGTCCCGCAACGGATCACGGCGAGATATCCCTCGGCAAGAACGCCCTTGTCGGCTTCATGACCTGGGAAGGCTACAACTACGAGGACGCGGTTCTCATCAACGAAAAGATGGTTCGCAACGATGTCTATACCTCGATTCACATCGAGAAGCACGAGATCGAAGCGAGAGATACAAAGCTCGGACCCGAGGAGATCACAAGGGACATCCCGAACGTCTCCGACGATCTTCTGAGCAACCTTGACGAGCGCGGCATAATCCGCGTCGGCGCCGAAGTTCACTCCGGCGACATCCTTGTCGGTAAGGTAACGCCCAAGGGCGAGACCGAGCTGACCGCAGAGGAGAGACTGCTCCGCGCCATATTCGGCGAGAAGGCGAAAGAGGTCAGAGATACCTCCCTCAAGGTCTCCCACGGCGAATACGGCATCGTCGTCAAGGTCGAAGAGTTCACCCGCGAGAACAGCGATGAGCTCGCACCCGGCGTAAACAAGGTCGTCCGCTGCTATATCGCCCAGAAGCGTAAGCTTTCCGTCGGCGATAAGATGGCAGGCCGCCACGGCAACAAGGGTGTTGTTTCAAGAATACTTTCTCAGGAGGATATGCCCTTCCTTCCGGACGGCACGCCGCTCGATATCGTGCTCAACCCCCTGGGCGTTCCCTCCCGAATGAATATCGGTCAGGTGCTCGAAGTGCATCTCGGCTTTGCCGCGAAGCATCTGGGCTACAAGGTAGAGACCCCCGTCTTTGACGGCGCGCACGAGGAGGATATCCGCGAAGCGCTCAAGCAGGCGGGACTCAGAGAGGACGGCAAGACGATACTCTACGACGGACGTACCGGCAGACAGTTCGATAACCCCGTCACCGTCGGCGTCATGTATTACCTCAAGCTGTTCCACCTTGTTGACGATAAGATTCACGCACGTTCCACCGGCCCGTACTCGCTCGTTACGCAGCAGCCCCTCGGCGGTAAAGCCCAGTTCGGCGGCCAGCGTTTCGGTGAGATGGAAGTCTGGGCTCTCGAGGCTTACGGCGCTGCCTACACCCTCCAGGAGATTTTGACCGTCAAGTCCGACGATGTTGTCGGCCGTGTCAAGACCTACGAGGCAATAGTCAAGGGCAACAACGTTCCCAAGCCCGGCATTCCCGAGTCGTTCAAGGTTCTCGTCAAAGAGCTTCAGTCCCTCTGCCTTGATGTCAGCGTTCTTGACGCGGACGGTGAGGAGATAGACCTCAAGCAGACCGACGAGGAACTCGGATTTGCACCTTCAGACGATAAGGCATTCTCCTCCGTCAACGACGCCGGCACTGCAGGCGGCTACGGCACGGAAAACGAAGAGGGCGATATCTTCAATGTCGGCTCCGACGAGGACGACGATGACAGCACCGATTTTGCAGACAATGCCGAGGGCGAAGATGACTACTATGACGGCGACATCTTCTCCGACAGCGAAGGCGAGCTTGACGACTACGACGACTGAGAACAGTCACCTTAAAAATATATTTTAAAAAGGGGCAGTCAACGGATGGAAAACAATACCTTTGAATCCATAAAAATAGGTCTTGCGTCTCCCGATAAGATCAGAAGCTGGTCTTACGGCGAGGTCAAGAAGCCCGAAACCATCAATTACCGCACACTCAAGCCCGAAAAGGACGGACTGTTCTGCGAAAGGATATTCGGACCCCAGAAGGACTGGGAGTGCCACTGCGGCAAATATAAAAGAATCCGCTACAAGGGCAAGATATGCGAACGCTGCGGCGTTGAGATAACCCGCTCCAAGGTTCGCCGCGAGAGAATGGGTCACATCGAGCTTGCAGCTCCCGTTTCCCACATCTGGTATTTCAAGGGAATACCCTCAAGAATGGGTCTTATCCTCGATATATCGCCGCGCAACCTTGAGAAAGTTCTCTACTTTGCGATGCATATCGTTATCGATCCCGGCACAACGGATCTTAAAAAATATCAGGTTCTCGACGAGAAGGATTACGACGAGTACCGCCTGATGTATGAGGACGATTTCAGGGCAGGCATGGGCGCCGAGGCTATCAAGGAGCTTCTTGCCGAAATCGACCTCGACCAGCTCTCCGCGCAGCTGCGCGAGGAGATAGAGAACGCAAGCGGTCAGAAGAAGGCCAAGGCTCTCAAACGCCTTGAGGTTGTCGAGGCGTTCAGACAGAGCGGCAACAGACCCGAGTGGATGATCCTCGACGTGCTTCCGGTTATCCCGCCGGAGCTTCGTCCCATGGTTCAGCTCGAGGGCGGACGCTTTGCAACGAGCGACCTCAATGATCTTTACCGCCGCGTTATCAACAGAAACAACCGTCTGCGCAAGCTCCTTGAGCTCGGCGCACCCGAGATAATAGTCCGCAACGAGAAGCGCATGCTTCAGGAAGCTGTCGATGCTCTTATCGACAACGGCCGCCGCGGCAGACCCGTAACCGGTCCGAACAACAGAGCGCTCAAGTCGCTCTCCGATATGCTTAAAGGTAAGCAGGGACGTTTCAGACAGAACCTGCTCGGTAAGCGTGTTGACTATTCCGGACGTTCGGTTATCGTCGTCGGTCCCGAGCTGAAGATCTATCAGTGCGGTCTGCCGACCGAGATGGCTCTTGAGCTGTTCAAGCCCTTCGTTATGAAGAGACTTGTCCAGACCGGCAAGGCGAACAACGTCAAGTCCGCAAGAAAGATGGTCGAGCGTCAGAATCCCGTTGTCTGGGATGCTCTCGAAGTGGTTATCAAGGATCACCCCGTGCTCCTCAACCGCGCTCCCACACTTCACAGACTCGGTATCCAGGCTTTCGAGCCCATCCTTGTCGAGGGCAGAGCTATCAAGCTTCATCCCCTCGTTTGTACCGCATTCAACGCCGACTTCGACGGCGACCAGATGGCAGTTCACGTTCCGCTTTCTGCGGAGGCTCAGGCTGAGGCGCGCTTCCTTATGCTCGCCGCCAACAACCTCTTGAAGCCCTCCGACGGACGCCCGGTCACCGTTCCCACGCAGGACATGGTCCTCGGCTCATATTACCTCACCCTTGAAAAGCCCGGCGAGCCCGGCGAGGGCAAGGTGTTCAGAGATGTCGATGAGGCTACCATGGCTTACGATGACGGCACCATCGGACTCCATGCGAGAATTAAGATCCGCATGACTAAGGAGATTGACGGCAAGCCCGTCAGAAAGCTTGTCTCCACCACCATGGGACGCGTTATCTTCAACGGACCTATCCCGCAGGATCTCGGTTTTGTTGACAGAAGCGATCCGGAGAACGACTTCAAGCTTGAGGTCGATTTCCTCGTCAATAAAAAGAAGCTCGGCGAAATTATCGACAGATGCATCAAGATTCACGGCACCTCGATAGCAGCCGATATGCTTGATAAAATCAAGGCTCAGGGCTACAAGTACTCGACCCGAAGCGGTATCACCGTCGCTGTCTGCGACGCTACCATACCGCCGCGCAAGGGCGAACTCATTGCCGACGCCGAGAAGGACATCGCCGAGATCATGGACAACTATGAGAACGGTCTTCTCTCCGACGAGGAGCGCACGAACATGGTCATTGAGACCTGGGAAGACTGCACAAAGAGAGTTGCCGCAGAACTCAAGGCGAACTTCGATCCCTACAACCCGATCAACATGATGCTTGACTCCGGTGCGCGAGGCAACGACAGCCAGCTGCGTCAGCTTGCAGGTATGCGCGGACTTATTGCGAATACAGCAGGTAAGACGATTGAAATCCCCATCAGAGCCAACTACCGTGAAGGTCTTAATATACTCGAATACTTCATTTCGTCGCGTGGTGCGCGTAAAGGTCTTGCCGATACCGCACTTCGTACCGCGGACTCGGGTTACCTCACCAGACGTCTTGTCGATGTCTCGCAGGATGTTATCATCCGCGAGGAGGACTGCGGCTGCACAGAGGGCTCGGATGTCTACGATATCTTCGACGGAAAGCGCCGCATAGTCAGCCTCACCGAGCGTCTTACCGGCCGCTATCTGCTCAACGACTTTGTCGACGAGGATACCGGCGAGCTTATCATGAGCAAGGATAAGATGATGAGCGAGGACGACGCAAAGCGCGTCGCCGACAAGGTATACGAGTACCACGACAGAAAGGTCGCCGCGGGCGAAGAGCCCGAGGGCAGCCTTGCAAAGATAAAGATCCGTTCGCTGCTTACCTGCCAGTCCGAGCACGGCGTCTGCATCAAGTGCTACGGCGCGAACCTTGCAACCGGCGAGCCTGTTACGGTCGGTGAAGCAGTCGGTATCATCGCGGCTCAGTCGATAGGCGAGCCCGGTACACAGCTGACGATGAGAACATTCCACACCGGCGGCGCGAAAGACCAGTCCGATATCACGGAAGGTCTTCCCAGAGTCGAGGAGCTGTTCGAAGCGAGAAAGCCCAAGAGCCTCGCTCTTATCAGTGAGATCTCCGGTACGGTTTCCGAGCGCGAGATTAAGAAGGTCAGAAACATCATCGTCACCGATCCCGAGACCCTCGAGGAGAAGGCGTATCCCATCCACTACGGTATGCGCGTCAAGGTTGAGCCCGGCGATCACATCAACAAGGGCGACACCATCACCGAAGGTGCTCTCAACCCGCACGATATTCTCGCAGTTCTCGGCGTCGAGGCTGTTCACGATTACCTCATCCGCGAGGTTCAGAGAACCTACCGTATGCAGGGCGTTGACGTCAACGATAAGCACATCGAGGTCATCGTCCGTCAGATGATGAAGAAGGTCAAGATCACCGATCCCGGCGACACGACTTTCCTGCCCGGCGCTGTTGTTGACAAGCTTGAGTTCAAGGCGGAGAACGCACGCGTCGCCGCCAAGGCTCAGGAGACAGGCGAGGAGCTCGCAGAGGCTCAGTGCATGCCCGTGCTCATGGGTATCACAAAGGCTTCTCTTGCAACCGAGTCCTTCCTCTCGGCCGCATCCTTCCAGGAGACGACAAGAGTCCTCACCGATGCCGCCATCAAGGGCAAGAGCGATCCGCTGCTCGGCCTCAAGGAGAATGTCATCATCGGCAAGCTCCTGCCGTCGGGTACCGGCATGAAGTGCTACAGCGACGTTCAGGTGCTTCCCACTACGGGCATCTTCAGCGACCTTGCCGAGAAGCTCGAAGAGGCGGAGAACTAGGAAGAAGCAGAATAATAAACAACCATCGAGCCGGAGTCTGCCGCTTTTGCGGGGGACTCCGGCAGCGGTGACTATAGAGAGATGCGTTTATTGGACAAAAATCATATATAATGCCCCGATAAACGCCGAATATTTTGTCATTTGACGAACCGAAAAGGTTGACAAACAGAACCTTCAGCGGTATAATTTTAAATTGTGATGTCTTGTGTTTTGGGATAATTATGCCCGAAGCGCGGATTTCATATATAAATCTTAGAAAGGAGATGTACTGCTTGCCAACGTTTAATCAGCTTGTGAGAAACGGAAGAGAAACTCTTGAGAAGAAACCCAAAGCCCCCGCGCTTTTGAAGGGTCTCAACTCCAAGAAAAATGTCATGACCGACACTGCTTCTCCGCAGAAGCGCGGTGTTTGCACAGCGGTTAAGACCACCACCCCCAAGAAGCCCAACTCGGCTCTTAGAAAGATCGCCAGAGTTCGTCTTTCCAACGGCATCGAGGTTTCGGCTTATATCCCGGGCGTCGGTCATAACCTTCAGGAGCACTCGGTTGTTCTCATCCGCGGCGGCCGTGTTAAGGACCTTCCCGGTGTGCGTTACCACATCATCCGCGGAACGCTCGATACACAGGGCGTCAACGGCAGAATGCAGGCCCGTTCCAAGTACGGTGCTAAGCGTCCGAAGGCTGCCAAAAAGTAATTCCGCATGATGCGGAAAGCTTAAGAGACAGAATCTTCTTGCAGGTGATTACTCCAATGCGAGAGTGCATTGAAATACATGCCTCCCATTGACACCACGAGAGTTTTGTCACTCGAGTACCTATGATATCATTACTATGAAGGAGGGAAGCGAAGTGCCAAGAAGAGGCAAGATAGCAAAACGTGACGTTTTGCCCGATCCGCTTTACAACTCAAAGCTCGTAACACGCCTTATCAACAACGTCATGATCGACGGTAAGAAGGGCGTCGCTCAGAAAATCGTTTACGAGGCTTTCGACATTATCCGTGAGAAGACCGGCAAGGAACCGCTTGAGGTTTTTGAGGCTGCTATGGAGAATGTCATGCCCGTTCTCGAAGTCAAAGCTCGTCGAGTCGGCGGTGCAACCTATCAGGTTCCCATGGAGGTTCGTCCGGAGAGAAGACAGACCCTCGGTCTGCGCTGGATAACCCTTTATTCCCGTCAGCGTTCCGAGAGAACGATGAAGGAGAGACTTGCTAACGAGATCATGGATGCCGTCAATTCGACCGGTTCGGCATTCAAGAAGCGTGAGGATACTCACAAGATGGCAGAGGCCAACAAGGCATTTGCACATTTCAGGTGGTAATTTCACCTATATATTTTGCTATTCGCACAAAGGCGAGATACGGAGGTTTTTATGCCGAGAGAGGTTTCACTGGAAAAGACCAGGAATATCGGAATCATGGCGCATATTGACGCAGGCAAAACCACCACAACGGAGCGTATCCTGTTCTACACAGGAAAGACCCACAAACTCGGCGAAGTGCATGATGGTGCTGCGACAATGGACTGGATGGAGCAGGAGCAGGAGAGAGGTATAACAATCACCTCCGCTGCAACCACTTGCTTCTGGAAGAACCACCGAATCAACATCATCGACACTCCCGGCCACGTGGACTTCACCGTTGAGGTTGAGCGTTCTCTGCGTGTTCTGGACGGTTCTGTTACCGTTCTTTGCGCAAAGGGCGGCGTTGAGCCCCAGTCCGAAACCGTCTGGAGACAGGCGGACAAGTACCAGGTTCCGAGAATGGTCTATGTTAACAAGATGGACATTATGGGAGCTAACTTCTATAATGTTATAGACATGATGAAGGAGCGCCTGAAGTGTAACGCAGTTCCGATTCAGCTCCCCATAGGCGCGGAAGCTGACTTCAAGGGAATCATCGACCTTGTTCAGATGCAGGCTGATGTCTACTATGATGACAAGGGTCTCGACGTCAGAGTCGAGGAGATCCCCGAGAACATGAAGGAACTTGCACAGAAGTATCATGATGAGCTCGTTGAGCACGTCGCCGAACAGGACGACGAGCTGCTCGAGAAGTATCTCGGCGGCGAGGAGCTCACCATTGATGAGATAAAGACCTGCATCCGCAAGTCTACTATCGCCAATAAGATGGTTCCCGTATGCTGCGGTACTTCTTACCGCAACAAGGGTGTTCAGCAGCTGCTTGACGCTATTGTTGATTACATGCCCGCTCCGACGGATGTCCCGTCGATAAAGGGCACGAACCCCGAGACCGGTGAAGAGGAGTTCCGTCATTCTTCGGATTCCGAGCCGTTCGCAGCTCTTGCTTTCAAGATCGCGACCGATCCCTTCGTCGGTAAGCTCTGCTTCTTCAGAGTTTATTCGGGCACAGTCACCACCGGCAGCACTGTTTACAATGCTACCAAGGACTGCAACGAGCGTCTGGGAAGAATCCTGCAGATGCACTCCAATCACAGAAAGGATATCGACTGCGTTTACGCCGGAGATATCGCTGCGACTATCGGTCTTAAGAACACCACCACCGGCGACACGCTCTGCGACGCCAAGGCTCCGATAATCCTTGAGTCTATGGAGTTCCCCGATCCCGTTATCAGGGTCGCTATCGAGCCCAAGACCAAGGCAGGCCAGGAGAAGATGGCTATTGCGCTTGCAAAGCTCGCCGAAGAGGATCCGACCTTCAAGTGCTATACTGATGAAGAGACGGGTCAGACCATCATCGCCGGCATGGGCGAGCTTCACCTTGAGATAATCGTTGACAGACTTCTTCGTGAGTTCAAGGTCGAGGCTAATGTCGGTAAACCCCAGGTCGCATACCGCGAGACCATCACCAAACCCGCAGAGAGCGATACCAAGTATTCGCGTCAGTCGGGCGGCCGCGGACAGTACGGTCACGTCAAGATCCGCATCGAGCCCAACCCCGAGAAGGGTTATGAGTTCGTCAACGAGGTCGTCGGCGGCGCTATCCCGAAGGAATATATCGGACCTGCAGAGGCCGGTATCAAGGGTGCAATGCAGTCGGGCGTTCTCGCAGGCTTCAACGTTGTTGACGTCAAGGTCACTCTTTACGATGGATCTTATCACGAGGTCGACTCCTCCGAAATGGCGTTCAAGATCGCCGGTTCTATGGCGTTCAAGGATGCAATGAAGAAGGCAGCTCCCGTGCTCATGGAGCCCATCATGAAGGTCGCCATTATCGTCCCCGAGGACTATATGGGCGATGTTATCGGCGATGTCAACTCCCGCCGCGGACAGATCGAAGGCACCGAGATGCGTACGGGCGCAGTGCAGATCAATGCATTCATCCCGCTGTCGAACATGTTCGGCTACGCTACCACCCTTCGTTCCAAGACGCAGGGACGCGGTCAGTATGTCATGGAGCCCAGCCACTACGCCGAGGTTCCGAAGTCCATTGCTGAGACTGTCATCAAGGACAAGTAATTTTTAAAAAGCACTTGAATTTTCAGGTGTAAATTGATAGAATAGTTTTATGCTGATGCATGAGACAATTATTTAACCAATTAAAGGGAGGAAATTCCAAATGGCAAAAGCTAAATTCGAAAGAACTAAGCCCCATGTAAACATTGGTACCATTGGTCACGTTGACCATGGTAAGACTACTCTTACCGCTGCTATCACCAAGACTCTCGCTATGAAGGGCGAGGCTGAGTTTGTTGATTACGCTAACATCGATAAGGCTCCCGAGGAGAGAGAGCGCGGTATTACAATCAACACCGCTCACGTTGAGTATGAGACTGCTACCCGTCACTATGCTCACGTTGACTGCCCCGGCCATGCTGACTATATCAAGAACATGATCACCGGTGCTGCTCAGATGGACGGCGCTATCCTTGTTATAGCTGCTACCGACGGCCCCATGGCTCAGACCAAGGAGCACCTTCTTCTTGCCCGCCAGGTTGGCGTGCCCTATATCATCGTCTTCATGAACAAGGTTGACCAGGTCGACGATCCTGAGCTCCTTGAGCTTGTCGAGATGGAGATCCGCGATACTCTTAACGAGTATGGCTTCCCCGGCGATGACACCCCGATCATCAAGGGTTCTGCTCTTAAGGCTCTTGAGTACAACGGCAATGATCCTGACGCCCCCGAGCTTGCTTGCATCTGGGAGCTCATGAACGCTGTTGACACTTATATCCCCACTCCCGACCGTAAGGCTGACCTGCCTTTCCTTATGCCTGTTGAGGATGTCTTCACCATCACCGGCCGTGGTACTGTTGCCACCGGTAGAGTTGAGCGTGGACAGCTGAGAACCGGCGACGAGCTTGAGATCGTTGGTCTTAAGGAAGAGAAGGGCAAGACCGTCTGCACCGGAATCGAGATGTTCCGCAAGACCCTCGATTACGCTGAGGCCGGCGACAACATCGGCGCTCTTCTTCGCGGTGTTCAGAGAACCGATATCGAGCGCGGCCAGGTTCTTGCTAAGCCCGGCACCATTCATCCCCACACCAAGTTTGTCGGTCAGGTTTACGTCCTTACTAAGGACGAGGGCGGCCGTCACACCCCGTTCTTCAACAACTATCGTCCTCAGTTCTATTTCAGAACTACTGACGTTACCGGTATCATCTCCCTTCCCGAGGGCGTAGAGATGTGCATGCCCGGCGATAACATCGATATGACTGTTGAGCTTATCGCTCCCATCGCTATCGAAGAGGGTCTCCGCTTCGCTATCCGTGAAGGCGGCCGTACCGTCGGCTCGGGCGTTGTTATCAAGATTATCGAGTAATTGACGCTTCTTGATCCCGTAGGTTTTCCTGCGGGATCTTTTTTTATGCCGATTTATCTGTTTTTAATAATCAATATCCAAAAAGTACGGGCGTTTTTATTGATTTATCTCGGCGGGTATGATAAAATTAATTGAAAATTTTATCACAGGAGTGAAGTAAATGGGAAAGTTAAACAATATCGACAAGGCCGCAGCGGGTAAAGGCTCCGGTATCAACACACTCTGGCAGTTTGTCAAGTTCATCGTCGTCAGCCTCGGCGCCTGCATCGTTCAGGTTGCATCTCTCGCGATTCTTTACAACATCCCCGCAATCAAGGCTCTGAGCACGCAGGCATTTCACTGGTTCGTCTTTGACTATCCGGTCATCGAGGGTCAGCGCTGCGGACTTGCGCTCTTCATTGCATTCAACGTTTCGAACCTTCTGGCGCAGATAGTTGCATTCTTCATCAACAAGGAAAAGACTTTCAACTCGGGCTCCAACACCGCTATTACTCTGCCCATATACATAATCTTCACCCTTGCTCTCGTCTGCTTCTCTGCGTGGTTCAACCCCGTAGTTTTCGAGTTCTGCACCTCAAAGTTCCATCTGAACAGCGGTCTTTCGCTCACTATAGCTACCGCTGTCTGCTCAGCTCTCCAGTTCTTCCTCTATTTCCCCGTGGATAAGATTCTTTTCCACAAGAAAAAGGAAGACAAGAAAGCAAAATAATCAAAAAATAAAAAGGGTCGGCGCAGATGTGCCGATCCTTTCGCTTTGTTAAAACGCACCCTCCGATCTTTTGCGGGGGGTGCTGTATTTTATTTTCAGCTTCTCAGCCACTCAAGAGCCGCTTCAAGAGGGGAGTCGGTGGCGACATCCGGCTCGATAGAAGTCTCTTTGAATATCTCGCCCGTGCGTGCCTTGTCAAACGCGACGGTCAGATACATCTGCGCGCCGTCATACATGTTGTGGAGCATATTGACGCTCGTGTAGCCAGCGGTCGGTGCGCCGAAAGTCCTTGTGTTTTCGAGTCCTCTGAAGCAGAGCGTCAGAGCTTCGCCCGAGCTCGCAGTCATGTCGTCGGTAAGTATCGCAACGGGTACATTCAGCTTCTCTTCGGGATAGAGGCTCCTGCCGCCCGTGCCCGCATTGCTGACAACGCCGTTTTTGAGCGTGACCGGGATATCGTAGCTGCGGTAGTGATAATAAACCAATTCGCCGTCTGGCAGCAGCGACGAGACAGCCGTCGCCATCGGACCCATGTCACCGCCGATATTGCCGCGCAGGTCGAGCACAACGCCCTTTATTTTATCGCGATTCTCGTGAATGAAGTCCTCCGCGACTTTTGCGTATTTCTGTCCCGCTTCGGCTGTGACGAGGAAATCTTCGGCTGTGACGAGGAAATCGGGGAGTTTTATTATTGCAATATCGCCGTCGAGCGAAACGGTGGGCAGAACCTTGTCATAGCTCTCGGTTGTGTCCTGCGATTCCGATTTTGTCATGAACATTGAGTGCTTGCCGCCGCAAACCGAAAGAGCCTTTTTAATCGCGGGGTATGTGTCCTCATAGCTCTCGGCGTTTTCTATCATCTTGAGACATTCTTCGTAAGTGCTTTTCCACTCGTCGCTTCCCGAATATATCCCGTTTTTGCCTATGGTTGCAAGAGCGTCCTTGCCGTAGCGCTCTGCCGACGGCGGGACGAGATAAAATCCGAATGTCGGTCCGTATTTCATAACAACTGCCAACGCCGCAGCGATAATGATTATGAGCGGTATGCATATTCCGAGCGCGATGCGCAGCTTCTTATTTTTGCTTTTGGTTTTCATAAAAACTCCTCCTGTCGATAATGATTATATCAAAAGAGTGGGTCGTTCTCAATAACAAAGCCTTACATTGTGCGCCTGAGTTCTTACATTTGTGTAAGATTCGGTGGCGAAAAAAGTTGAAAAAACTATAAATTGGGTCTTTACAACCGATAAACAATATGATATAGTATTCACAGCAAAAAATCTTTAAGAGCGGTACAGAGATGCCGACAAGATGGTCATATTCAGTGCGGATAGGGTATATCTGCGTGTTTTTGTGCGATTTTGTCGGTGCGGCAGGATCGTATTTTTTTATGCTTCGGGGTGAGTAAATGGAGTTCAAGGCCTATATCATGGACAGCGCGGCGGTCAACCGTGCGATCGCGCGGATATCGCACGAGATAATCGAGCGAAACGGCGATTCGGATGAGATATGCCTTGTCGGCATAATGAGAAGAGGCGCGCCGCTTGCGGATATCCTTGCCTCAAAGATCGAGAGCCTCGGCGTGAAGACGCAGAAAGGCTATCTCGACATCACGCTCTACAGGGACGACCTGAGCGAGAGCGCAAGCCAGCCGACAGTGAACTCCGGCAAGCTTGATTTTTCCGTTGAGGGCAAGACGGTCGTCATGGTCGACGATGTGCTCTACACCGGCAGAACGGCGCGCGCCGCGATGGATGCGATAATCTCACTCGGCCGCCCGGCGAAGATACAGTTTGCAACGCTTGTTGACAGGGGACACAGAGAGCTCCCGATAGTCGCCGACTATGTCGGCAAGAACGTGCCGACCTCGCGCGGCGAAGTGGTCGTTGTGAAGATCCCGCCGTTCGACGATGAGACAAGCGTCTCGATATACAGCAAATAAGACTTTGACGCAGAAGCGGTTCACCGGGACTGTGTTGAGTATAGACAGGCAAAATTTGAGGAGGTCAATAGTATGAAATTGATTTACGGTATCAAAGACAAGCCGAAGTTCGGCAAGCTTATCGTCTTTGCGTTCCAGCAGCTGCTCGCGATTATGGCAGCGACCATCGCAGTTCCCATGATAACTTCGGGTGTTTATAACTGCGGCGAAGTGCAGATGAGCACTGTCGCGGCGCTCTTCGGCGCCGGCGCAGGCACCCTTGTATATGTTCTCTTCACGAAGGCAAAGAGCCCCGTTTTCCTCGGTTCTTCTTTCGCTTTCCTCGGCTCGATGGCAGCCGCTTTCGCAGGCGCGACCACCGTTGCGCTCGGCTATCTTGGACTGATTCTCGGCGCTGTGTTCGCGGGTCTCGTCTATGTTGTTATAGCAATAGCTGTCAAGATTTCCGGTGTCGGCTGGATCAATAAGCTCATGCCCGCCGCCGTTATCGGACCCACCGTCGCTATAATCGGACTTTCGCTCGCAGGCAACGCTATCGGCGATCTCCAGAAAGGCTCCTATGCAGTCAACGGCGAGCCGACCGCAAGCGTCTATGTCGCTATCATCTGCGGTCTCGTCACTCTCTTCGTGACAATGTTCTGCTCCGTCTTCGGCAAGAAGATGGTCAAGCTCATCCCGTTCATCATCGGCATCCTCTCCGGCTACGCTGTTGCGGCTATCTTCACCGTCATCGGCATCAAGACCGGAAACGACGCTCTCAAAGTTATCGACTTCAGCGGCTTCACTGCACTCGTTGCTGACGGCGTGGGAGTCAAAACCTTTGTTTCGATACCCGATTTCACCTTCCTCAAGGCTTTCGGCGCCTTCGGCGAACTCAACGGTTCTTACATAGCGGCTGTTGCAGTGGCTTATGTCCCCGTTGCATTCGTTGTCTTCGCAGAGCACATCGCTGACCACAAGAACATCTCTTCCATAGTTGAAACTGACCTCCTTGTTGAGCCCGGTCTCCACAGAACCCTGCTCGGCGACGGTATCGGCTCGATGGTCGGCGCATTCTTCGGCGGCGCACCGAACACCACCTACGGCGAGTCGATAGCCTGCGTGGCTATCTCCGGCAATGCCTCTGTTGCAACTATCGTCTGCACGGCAGTCCTCGCGATAATCATCGCGTTCCTTTCACCCTTCGCAACTTTCCTCGCTTCGATTCCCTCCTGCGTCATGGGCGGCGTGTGCATCTCGCTCTACGGCTTCATTGCAGTCAGCGGTCTGAAGATGATCCAGAAAGTTGACCTCGAAGATAACAGAAACCTCTTCGTTGTCTCCGTTATTCTTATCGCCGGCATCGGCGGCCTGACCGTCTCCTTCGGCAAGGTCACGATAACCTCCATCGCCTGCGCACTCATCCTCGGCATCCTGACGAATGTTGTGCTCGGCAACAGAGAGAAGAACAAAAAGGCTGAATAAGCCGATATAAAACAGAATCGGGCGGTACAGATTAGCTCTGTGCCGCCCGTTTTTTGCTCTTCGCCGCAGGGAAATGTTCATATTGCGAAGCTTTGAACTAAACAAATATACATCGTGCATCATTATAGAGCACGCGAAACGGAAAATCAACCGTTATAAAGCGCCCGTCGTTCGTCAAATTGTACAGCTTTCGAGGTCAATTTTTGTGACAACGGACAGGGACTTTTATGGTATAATTATATAATCAAAAAGGGGTTCGATATTTTTAGCGGAGGAATATATGCTTTATAAAAAGAATTATCTCAGCATCCTGTCTGACGAGCTGTTTCGCTCCCCGACGAGCGAGTATCGCGCCGCGCCGTTCTGGGCGTGGAACTGCAAGCTCGAAGAGGACGAGCTTTTGCGGCAGATAGAAATTTTTCATGAGATGGGCTTCGGCGGATTTCATATGCATGTCAGAACCGGCATGGATACGGAATATCTGAGCGACGAGTTCATGCATCTCATCCGCTCCTGCACCGACAAGGCGAAGAGCGAAAAAATGCTCGCGTGGCTCTATGACGAGGACAGATGGCCTTCCGGCGCCGCCGGCGGAATAGTCACGAAAGATAAGCGTTTCCGCGCTCGCCACCTGCTCTTTACCGTAAGACCATATGACGGCTCTGCGGGCTTCACGGACGACTCCACATCGCGCGGAGTGCGCTCCGAGGACGGCGAACTGCTTGCCTGCTACGACATAGTGCTCGATTCCGACGGATATTTGAAGAGCTACAAGCGCATCGGTGAGAACGACCCTGCCGAGGGGACGAAGTGGTACGCCTATCTCGAAATAAGCGGCGCGAACCCGTGGTATAACGGTCAGGCTTATCTCAACACGCTCGACAAAAAGGCGGTCGAACGCTTCGTTGAGGTCACTCACGAGCGGTACAAAGAGGTCGTCGGCGACGAGTTCGATGAAACTGTCCCCGCGATTTTTACCGACGAGCCGCAGTTCACGCGCAAGACGCTCATGGACAACTCGACCGACACGGATGATCTCATCATGCCGTGGACGGACGATTTTGCAAAGACATATTCAGATACATATTCTCAGGATATAATGGAGTTCCTGCCGGAGATATTCTGGGATCTGCCGGACGGAAAAGTTTCCGCCGCCCGTTACCGCTATCACGATCATATTGCGGAGCGGTTCTCTTCGGCGTTCGCCGATACGGTCGGCGGCTGGTGCCGCGAAAACGGTATCGCGCTGACGGGTCACATGATGGACGAGCCGACGCTCGAAAGCCAGACGGGCGCGCTCGGCGAAGCAATGCGCTCATACCGCTCGTTCGGGCTGCCCGGTATTGATATGCTCTGCTCGTGGAAGGAATACACGACCGCGAAGCAGGCTCAGTCCGCCGCGCATCAGTTCGGCTATGAAGGTGTGCTCTCCGAGCTTTACGGCGTTACAGACTGGGATTTTGACTTCAGAGGACACAAACTCAACGGCGACTGGCAGGCGGCTCTCGGCGTCACGGTGCGCGTGCCACATCTGTCGTGGGTCTCCATGGCAGGCGAGGCGAAGCGAGACTATCCCGCCTCGATAAACTATCAGTCCCCGTGGTACAAAAAATATTCCTGCGTTGAGGATCACTTCGCGCGAGTCAACACGGCGATGACCCGCGGTGTGCCGATTGTAAAGGTAGGCGTTATCCACCCGGTAGAGAGCTTCTGGCTCCACTGGGGACCCAACGACAAATCGGGACTCATCCGTGAGGAGCTTGACAAGAATTTCCAGGATCTGACAAAGTGGCTGCTGTTCGGCAGCATAGATTTCGATTTTATCAGCGAGTCGCTGCTGCCCGGGCTTTGCCCGCATGCGGACGCGCCGCTGAGAGTCGGCGAGATGAAGTACGACGTGATAGTCGTACCAGGGTGCGAGACGCTCCGCTCGTCAACGCTCGACAGGCTCGAAAAATTCCGCGAGGACGGCGGCAGGGTAATATTCCTCGGCGAAGCCCCGACTCTCGAGGACGCACAGCCGTCCGACAGGGGAGAGAGGCTATTTAAAAACAGTGAGCACATACCCTATCAGCGTGCGTCGCTTTTGACGGCACTCGACCGGTCAAGAACCGTCTGCATCCGCGATGATGACGGCTATCTCTCAGACGGGCTTATTTATCAGCTGCGCGAGGATACCGACAGCCTGTGGCTCTTTATCGCGCACGCCGTGGAGCCGTATGACTGCAACATAACGAATTTCAATGATATAAAAATAACCGTAAAGGGCGAATATTCGCCCGTGATATACGACACCTTGAGCGGCGAGATAAAGCCAGCGGAGTTCGATTATCTCAACGGCAACACCGTGATAAGCGCACGGCTCTATGAATACGACAGCCTGCTGCTCAGACTCTATGACGGCTGCTCCGAGGGTCAGTATACTGAGCCGGAGGAGCGCGAGGACAAGAAAATTGCAGTCCCCTGTGAGACGAAATATGAGCTCGACGAGCCAAATGTTATGCTTCTTGACATGGCACGTTTTGCGCTTGACGGCGATGAGCTGAGCGGCGAAGAAGAGGAACTTCTCAGAGCTGATAATATCTGCCGCGAAAAGCTCGGATTCCCGCTTCGAAGCGGCGCGGTGATGCAGCCGTGGGTCATTCACGAGCCCGTGCCCGAGCATAAAATCAAGCTCAGATTCACTATAGACAGCGCGCTCGCGCTCGACGGCGTGTCACTCGCGCTTGAGGACGCTGAGAAAGCGCAGATAACGCTCAACGGTCAGGCGGTCGACAACACCGTGACCGGCTGGTATGTTGACAAATCGATAAAGACCGTCAACCTGCCGAAGATAGAGCAGGGAGAGAATATACTCGATATCGTCCTCCCGTTCGGCAAGCGCACGAATGTCGAGTGGTGCTATCTGCTCGGCGACTTCGGAGTCGAGGTGCGCGGCAGGCTCAAGAAGCTCGTAAAGCGCCCCGAAAAGCTCGCGTTTGGCAGTATAGTGAATCAGGGTCTGCCGTTCTACGGCGGCTGTGTGACCTACCGTTTCGGCGTCGACTGCCCCGGCGGGGATATCAAAATTACCGTCCCGCACTACGACGGTGCGCTGATCGATATATTTGTTGACGGCGTTCACGCGGGGGAGATAATCTTCCCGCCGTATGAGCTGGAGCTTAAAGAGCTTTCGGCAGGCAGGCATGAGATAGAGGTGAAGCTCTACACGAACCGCAGAAATGCGTTCGGCACGGTGCATCTCTATGAGCGCAAATGCCACTGGATAGGTCCGGATGCATGGCGCACAAGGGGAAGCAAGTGGAGCTACGAATATGTTCTTCGTGATATAGGCGTGGAGTCCGCGCCTGTAATATACAGCTTGAAAAAATAAAAATAAAGGAGCAACAAACGATGAAAAAAGCACTTAAATCGATTCTCGCAGTCGTTCTGGCGCTGACGATGATTATGTCGTGCTCTTTCGCCGCCACTGCAAGCGCAGCGAGCGCGAATGCCGCACCGACTGATGTCTCGGTCTCGGAAATTCCGCAGATTATCGCGGGACTTGTGAAAATCGGCATTGAAGTCGCCAAGAAAGCCTATGAGTACTACGACAAGTATGTCCCGGATTCGGTAAAGGACTTCAATTCTACCGTTGCCAAGGACGCTGCCGGCGCGGTCAAGAATCTGGCAAAAATCGAACCGCTCAAGGTTTTGATAGGCGGCAAGGAGTACGATGTGAGCACCCCGTGGGGACTCATCATGGCGCTTGCAAAGATGGAGACGGATAAAGAGAAGACAAGTATTCTCATGACCTATCTCGACTGCATCTTCACAAAGATAATCAGCTTCATTGCGGACATGGTCCCGCTGCCGAGGGGACTTACCAAGCTTGAGGACTATAAGCCCGAGAGCGAGAACTTCTACAAGGGCAGCAAGGAATTTGTCAGCGAGGCTTCTAAGGACGCGAAGTGGCAGCTCGGCTACAGCCAGGCGAGCCTCGTCCCCGACGATGTTCTCAACGGACATTATTATCTTGCGGGCTACCTGCTTCAGAACTTCCCGTCGAACACTGTTGAGACCGTGCTCGATGACATGAAGGTTCGCACTGTTGTTGTTGACGACGGACGCGGCAAGGTCGTTTTCTCGACCATCGAGTGCATCGGCATCGCGAGCGAGGACATCAAGCAGATCCGCGACCGCGTTGCAAAAGAGCTCAAAGACGAAAACATAATCTCTGTCAATGTCTTTGCGACCCATTGCCACAGCTGCATCGACACGCAGGGTCTCTGGAATCCCTTCTTCGTCAAGCTTGCGAAAAACATCGGCGTCACCTATAGCGGCAAGGGCGAGTATTCCTCCGGCACCGACCCGAAGTATATGAATTTCCTCTTTGAAAAGACCACTGATACTATCGTTGAGGCCTGCAAGAGCATGAAGTCCGGCGAGATGTATGAGGCTACCCTCGACCACCTCGGCGAGGACTACATCAACGATAAGCGCGGCGTGTTCGACGCTGTCGACAATCTCACAAGACTCCGCTTCGTCCCCGACGACGGCAGCACCGAGACCTATATAGTCAACATGTCCGCTCATCCCTATATCACCGGTCTCAAGACCGACAAGAGCAGCGGCAAGGAGCTCTCCGCAGACTACACCTACTACATGGAGCAGATAATCAGCAGCGCGGAGAACAACAACACGAACTTCATGTTCATCAACGGCGCTCTGTGCGGCATCTATTCCGCCCGCGGAGTCACCAACGACGGCGTTGACACCGTCCGCAGAAGCGAAGAGGCTACCCGCTACGGCAACGAGCTCGGCAGAATGGTAGTTGCTCTGACCATGACCAAGGATGAGATAAAGCGCGCGGGCGACTGGCTCACGAACGACAAGTTCTATGCCGATGCCGCCGAGGCGATAAAGAACAACACCGAGCTTACCGACGAAGAGAAGCAGAAGAAGCTCGACGCGATAACCGTTTGGTACGAGAACTGGGAGCCCGTCAAAGAGACGAGAGTTGAGCCCATACTCAACATCAGACACAAGGAAGTCTTGGTCGAGATAAGCAATCCCGTTATCGAGGCTGTCGGCAAGGCGAAGCTCGTCGGCAACAAGATATATTACGATAAGAACGAGACTCTCTATACCACAACGGAGATAGGCTATCTTGAGATAGGCAAGAACATTAAAATTGCTCTTCTGCCCGGCGAAGTATCGCCCGAGCTTATCGACGGAAAAGGCGCCTGCCTTGCCGAGAACGCTTACAGCGGCAAGGACTTCGGCTATCCGTCGCTCAACAACATCGTCAGCGACTATGCGGGCAAGAATGTTGAGCTCTACGTGTTCGGCGAGGCTAACGATGCCTGCGGATATGTCGTGCCCGACAATGACTACTGCATGATCTTCTTCGACGGTTCCGACCTGCTCGGCGACCACTATCAGGAGACCATCTCCTTCGGCAGAACGGTTGCTTCGACCCTCGTCAAGGCTTATGCCGAGATGATGAAGGATCTCAAAGCCGGAAAATAAAATGAACAAAAGCCGGGGCTTTCAGATCCGGCTTAGTTTATTGACAGCACCGCTACCGCGTAAGCGGCACGGAATCCTCGAAATGTCTATTACCAATCGCTCGTATGGAAAGCCCTTGCGGCTGTTCGCTATTTTAAAGGTTAGTGTAGTTAAATAGACTAAGGCAAACCTCGGTCATTGGACTTTTGCAAAGTAGAAGTAAGTAATCAGCTGACCTTAATAATTAAGCTTTCAATAGCCGCGCCGCAGTGTTTGATAAACCAACGGAGACAGGCGAGGGAACGGCTTGCGAAGCAAGA
>ERZ780154.524-NODE-524-length-28516-cov-71.8788_pt1 | contig 28516 bp, 31 predicted proteins | sample MGYA00511568_ERZ780154 | MGnify/ENA primary metagenome ERZ780154 (study PRJEB29588, sample SAMEA2142525) | human gut metagenome | biome: human gut; feature: human-associated habitat; material: faeces | place: Denmark | collected 2008/2010 ...
TCCATACTAAATAAATTTGAAGGCAAAGATACTAATTTAGAAATTTACTCCTCAGGGTTTTACGTTGATCCGTCCTTATTCAAGGGACTGGTTTTAAAAGCCTGAAATGTTCCACTACGAGGTATTTACTTCATTCTTTTACAGCATGTTGCGCTATTTTACATAACAGGGTTCTCGGTTCGATTTCCTAACTTTGTATCATTAAAAATTGAGCCGTATGGAAAGAAAAAGATTCAGCGTGTTGTTCTTCATCAAGCGTAGCAAACTGTTAAAAAACGGGGAAGCACCCGTGCGTGTGCGTGTCACTTATGACCGCCTATACGTGGAACTTCAACTAAAGCGGAGCGTAAAAGTCCCACTTTGGTCGCAGGAAAAAGAGAAATCGACAGGCAAAGACCGAAACTCCGTGGAACTTAACCATTACATTGACGCCCTGCGTGTGAAATTCTATCAGATTTACCAAGACTTGGAACTGGAGGGAAAGATTATTTCCGCACGTGCCATAGTGAACCGCTATCAGGGAAAGGACGAGACTTTCAAGACATTATACAATGTGTTCAAGGAGCATAACGACAACTGCCGGAAGCTAATCGGGACGGACTACGCCGATATTACCGTAAGACGTTACGATAACTGCCTTAAATATCTCATGGAACTGGTTAGACGTGACTACAAGGTAGATGATATGCTGTTGCGTGAGGTAAACGGGGAACTGGTGCGTAAATTCGATTTATATTTAAAGACGGAGAAACATTGCGCACAGAACACCGTTATCCGGTACATGAAATGCTTCAAGAAAGTGATAAACCTTGCCATTGCCAACGAGTGGCTGACAAAGAACCCGTTTGCCGGAATCAAGTTTCACGAGGTGGAGGTAAACAAACAGTTCCTAAGCCAAGCCGAGATAAACCGGATATGGCAGAAAGAGTTCAGGATTGAACGGCTGGAACTGGTACGGGATGTTTTTATCTTTTGCGTATATACCGGGCTGGCATTCATAGACGTGTATAATCTGCGCCCCGAACACATTTCGGAGGACAGCAACGGCAACCTGTGGATAGTGAAACCCCGTGAAAAGACAAACAACCTCTGTAACATCCCGCTTTTGAGTATTCCCAAACAGATACTTGAAAAGTATAAGGATAATCCCTACTGCATGGATAAAGGAACTTTGTTGCCCGTTCCCTGCAATCAGAAGATGAACAGTTACCTGAAAGAGATTGCCGACCTGTGCGGTATCAAAAAGAACCTGACCACGCACACAGCCCGCCACAGTTTCGCATCGGTTATCGCACTGGCTAACAACGTGTCACTGCCGAACGTGGCTAAAATGCTGGGGCATTCATCCACCCGAATGACACAGCACTACGCAAAGGTATTAGACCAAACAATATTAAGGGATATGCAAGCCGTTGAGAAACAACTATCCATATAAGCACGGAGAAGCCAGCAACACAGTTTTCAAGAAACCGTGATTGCTGGCTTTCAACCAAACAATATAGAAAACAAGACAGCTATATTTCAATACTTCAATATTTCAATCTTTCAAGGAAGCAAGAAAGCAAGATTCCATGTTTTCAAGATTTCATTTCTGATAGAACCTTTCCAATAAATCCATGATGTCGCTTTCCCGGTAGATGATTTTTCCCGGAAGCTGCACATACCCCAGCAGCCCCGTGTCCCTGTAATCCTGCAACGTCCGTTTGCTGATGCAAAGCCGCTTGCACACTTCATCGCCCGTCAGGTAGTGTTCACCGTTCAATACCGGGCGATAGTTCATTACCACGTACTCCACGTTTTCCAGCACCCTGTCAAGGGAGGAAAACAGTACCAGCGTAGTATCGGATTCTTTCGTTATCAAATCCATATGCCTACTTTTTAGAATTGTCCCTTACTTGGTCGAGCAGAAATGTTTCCACGTCCGAAGCCTTGTAGTAAATCTTATTGTTTATCTGCGAATAAGGCAATTTCCCCGTATCACGGTAGGTCTGCATCGTCCGGGCTGAAACATTCAGCAAACGGCAGGTTTCGCAGTTATCCAGCCACTTGTCACGCTTCCTGCGTAAAGGCACGCAAAGCGCATCCACACGCCCCACAAAATTTTCAAACCTCTGTTTCCAAAGTTCAAAGGTTCTCTTTTCAATCGTCACTATTTCCATAACCGATATATTTATTCTTGTCAATACTCCGTTTTTCTTCACTGGTGCAAATATATAAGACTGAATGACAGGTTGTTTCTTTCTGTCCTCAAATGACCTTACGTGTCCGAAAATGTCCACCACTGCTCCAAGCGAACAGGAAAGAAACAATAAGAGAACAGAAATCCCGGTTTCCCCACTTTCTAAATAAGTAAGGTAATAAACACAAAGCCGTTTTCTATTTGCCGACATTAATTTGGTGCAGAGCGCAGCAAAGCGATTCCAAACGGCTGACGCTTTGTTTTTTACCGATTTTTCTTATTTTATTTGTGGTGCTAATTCAAAAAACAAGCACCTATGAATAATCCTTTCGAAGAAATTTTCAAACGGCTGGAGAACATCGAAAAAATGATTACCCCGGTCATGGGCGCACAACCCGAAGAACGGCAGGACGGAAAAGAGCCTGTGTTAGTCAAAATATCCGTTGCCAGTGGTATAACCGGGTATTCGGTCAATTACCTGTACCACTTAGCCAGCAAGGGACTGATACCGTGTGTCAAGCGTGGACGTACCCTGCGTTTCGACATGGAGGAACTCAAAAAGTGGATGCAGCAGCAGTATATCCCGGCTTCTAACAGACTTCCCGATGAAAAAGAAAAGAGGTGATGAAACACGGCATATCGAGGGCTGGCAGTCAAAGAACGAGCGCATCGAAAGCCTGTTAAACGTCCTGTACGATTTCCGGTTCAATACCGTAAAGAGCCGGACGGAATACCGGGCTGCAAGTTCTTCGGGCTTGTACCAGCCCGTTACAAAATTTGCCCTGAACACTTTCAGGCGCAGACTGGACGCAACGGCTGACATTTCCACCTCTACCGACAACATCCGCATGATACTGGAAAGCGATTTCACAAGAAAGGTGCACCCCATACAGGAGTATTTCAACGCCCTGCCCTTGCTGAATCCAGCAAAACACGGGTATATCGGCAAACTCCTGAACACGGTACAGGTAGCCAATCCCGGCAAATGGGAGGAATATTTCACGAAATGGCTTATCGGTGTGGTAGCCAACGCGATGAACGACACGGGGTGTCAGAACCATACCTGTCTGGTATTGACCGGGGACAAGCAGGGACAGTTCAAATCGTGGTGGCTGGACAACCTTTGCCCGGCACCGCTTAAGAACTACCTGTTTACCGGGAAGATAGACCCGCAGGGCAAAGACATCCTGACACTGATAGCCGAATACCTGTTCATCAACATTGACGACCAGCTAAAGGAACTCAACAAGCAGAACGAGAACGCCTTGAAGAACCTTATCACCACCCCGGCGGTGAAGTACCGCAGACCGTATGACATTTACATAGAGGAATATCCCCACCTCGCCAGCTTCATGGCTTCGGTAAACGGCAACGAGTTCCTGACCGACCCGACAGGCAGCAGGCGTTTTCTGCCATTCGAGGTGCTACACATAGACAAGCCCACGGCAGAAAATATCCACATGGATAACGTCTATTCCGAAATCATGTACCTGTACCGTCAAGGCGTGCGCTATTGGTTCAATGATGCGGAGATTGAAGAACTGCACCTGACAAATGCGGAATTTGAGGTGCAGACAATCGAGTTTGAAATGCTGATGCAATACTTTGAACAACCGACAGCAGAGGAGGAAAGGAACTGTTTCATGACTACCGCACAGATACTCGCACACCTACGCAATATATCCCCTGTTCAGTTATCCGAAAAAAGATTGGGGGAATCATTGCGGAAAATCGGTTTCAAACGGGTGCAAAAGCGCATAAACAACAACTATTATCCCGTATATGGGTACAGGATAAAGCCTGTTTCGACTTCCCGTACAGGGGATGATTACGGGTAAAACCGGGATGTAGTAGCTTCTACATACTGTTTGGAATATAAATAACAATTTAATAAACAACAGTTTAGCAATTATGTAGTATGAAGTAAGATAGAATCCCAAACTTTCGGGAAATCCGGAAAAAAGAAAAAACGGCAATATAATATATAGGATATATTTATTCCTTTTTTAAAGGATAAATAATTACTATGTTACTACATGTGCTACAATCCGTTGAAAAAGAAACAGATAGATGTAGTAGTGTCCCGTGCTTCTTCTTACTCGCTTCTTGCTTCATTATTACTATCGTTAAATTTAAAAATAAAAATTATGACCTACAAGGAAGCCAACAATATCAGTATCAAAGACTACCTGAACTCTTTGGGAATCCAGCCCGTCACGGAAAAAGGGAATTACGGGATGTACCGCAGCCCTTTACGGGAGGACAACACGCCAAGTTTCAAGGTGGATTATAACGCCAATTTGTGGTGTGACTACGGAACTGGCGAGGGCGGGACGCTCATCGACCTTGTGATGAAGCAGCACCAGTGCAACGCCTACGGTGCTATCTGCCGACTGGAACAGGGTGACACCGCCTCTTTTTCCTTTCACGGGAAAGACCTGCCCGAAAGGGACACGAAAAGGCAAGCAGCCAGCCCGATAGAAATACGCAGAATCCAGCCGTTACAGAATCCAGCACTCATGCGCTATTTGCAGGAAAGGGGGATTTCTCCCGGAACGGCATACCCATACGTGCAGGAAATGTACTACCGCATCGGTGGCAAGCCTTATTTTGCACTGGCATTCAGGAATGATTCAGGAGGTTACGAGCTTCGCAATCCCCGTTTCAAGGGCAGCACATCGAAAGACATCACCCATATACGGCAGCAGGGAGAACCAAGAGAGAAATGTTTGGTATTCGAGGGTTTTATGGACTATCTTTCTTTTCTCACACTCCGGATGAAGAACTGTCCGACAATGCCCGACCTTGACAGGCAGGATTATCTCATACTCAATTCTACCGCCAATGTGCCGAAAGCCATTGACGTGCTGTTCCCGTATGAACGCATCCACTGCATGCTCGATAATGACGATGCCGGATTCCGGGCGACACAGGCTATCGCACTGGAATATTCCTACCGTGTGCGTGACTTCTCGGACAATTACAGGGGCTATTCGGACTTGAACGATTACTTGTGCGGCAGGAAGCTGGAACAGAAGAACAGTGCCAGCCAAGCGCAGGAAATAAAGCAGGAAAACGGACAACGTGTCACCCCAAGACAGAAAAGGAGCAGGGGTATTTAGTCCGGCACAATAACCAACGGCAGACGGTATGATTAGGGAGAGCAAGGTTATGTTTCGGTAAACCGAAACACCTTGCTTTGCCTGACAGCAAAGAAAATTTCTCCCGTTGGTCGCAATTTTTAAGATACCACCTAAAAGCAAAAGCCTATGACAGAGATAAGGAACAAACCGGGAGGTCGCCCGGCAAAAAGTCGGATAGACAAGCAGAACCGGGTAGTCAGCACGAAGCTGACCGAGTTACAGTTCTACGCAATCAGGAAACGAGCCACCGAAGCCGGGCTGCACGTCAGCGAGTACGTCCGGCAGGCTGTCGTTTCAGCAGAGGTAACGCCCCGGCTGAACAGGCAGGATGCGGACACCATCCGCAAGCTGGCAGGCGAAGCCAACAACATCAACCAACTGGCGCACCGGGCGAATGCCGGAGGGGTCGCACTGGTGGCGGTGGAACTGGTGAAACTCAAAAACAGGATTGTCGAAATCATAAACCAGTTGTCGGATGATTGGAAAAATAAAAAAGGGAAGCGGATTTAAGGGCTGCGTGAACTATGTGCTGGGCAAGGAACAGGCAGCTTTGCTCCATGCCGAGGGAGTGTTGGCGGAAAACAACCGGGACATCATACGCAGTTTCATACTGCAAGCCGGGATGAACCCCGACCTGAAAAAGCCTGTCGGACATATTGCGCTAAGCTATTCCCCGGTGGACGCACCCAAGCTGACAGACGGGAAAATGATACAGCTTGCGCAGGAGTACATGCGTGAAATGAAAATCACCGATACGCAGTACATCATCGTGCGCCACCAAGACCGGGAACACCCACATGTACATATCGTGTTCAACCGTATAGACAACAACGGCAAGACCATTTCGGACAGGAACGACATGTACCACAACGAGCAGGTATGCAAGAAGCTGAAAGCCAAACACGGGCTTTATTTCGCTAAAGGCAAGGAGCATGTAAAGCAACACCGTTTAAGAGAGCCGGACAGGTCGAAATACGAGATTTACAATGCCGTAAAGGATGAAATCGGGAAATCAAAGAACTGGCAGCAGTTACAGGAGCAGTTAGCGGAAAAGGGTATTACTATCCGGTTCAAGAACAAGGGACAGACAAACGAGATACAGGGCGTATCCTTTTCCAAAGGCGAATACACGTTCAAGGGTTCGGAGATAGACCGCAGTTTCAGTTTTTCCAAACTGGATAAGTGTTTCGGGGATGCAGGGCTGAGCACTGCCGGAAACAACCGACAGACAGTTTCCGTACCTGTTCAGGAGCCAGCGCAGACACCGGGCAAAGCCGACAGTCCGTTGCTGGCAGGCTTGGGCGGTCTGCTCTCCGCTTCATCCTCTCCGGCTGATGAAACGCCCGACAATCCCTGTGAAAGAAAAAAGAGGAAAAAGAAACGACACTTAAAATTATAGGACATGGAAGATAATTTAATTTTGGAGGGGCTTCTCTCTATGGTTACGGAATTGAAAGAACGGCAGGAGAAGCAGGTAACGCCAGCCAGCCGGGAGGAAACGATTAACCGACTGGACGTTATCGAACAGCGCATTTCGGAAATGCAGGGCAAATCCGGCATTACTGAAAATATGGTGCAGGAGATTCTAAACCAAATCGGCAGTATCAGAAAAGGGCAGTCCGAGAACCCAAAACAAGACCTTGAAGATATAAAGGGGCTTATCGTGACCTCGCACCGATATTTCAAGGAGCGGTTAAAAGTATTATTCCCGGCTGATGATACAGCACTGACCGGAGAAGTAACGCCCGTTTCATGGTACGGCAAACTGACATACCGAGTAACTCCCTATCTGAAACCCAAGTTCTTTCTTCTTTCAACAGGGTTTATTATCTGTATCACTTCGCTAATCCTGAATGTTCGTTTTACGGAACGGATGCAGCGGTTACAGGATAACGATATAAAATACCGCTATATCCTGATGAAAGGAAAAGCAGACGGCAGCAGCCTTGATTTGCTGGAAACGAAGTTCAGCCGGGAACGGGATAACACTTTTATCCGAAACCTGACCGATTCGGTGAAAGGTTTTGAATACCGTAGCAGGAAACAGGCGGAAGCGTTGGAACGGGCAAGGCTGTTAAACGAACAAGCCGAGCAGCTAAAGGAGCAAGCCAACAAGTTGGGCAAGCCATAAACCAAAGCAAAGCCGGAGCAGAACCGCCCCGGCTTTCAAATTCACTTCTTTTTCTTTGTGCAGTGTTCTTTCTCGAACTGGCGCAAGGTGGTAACACTAAACCGCTCCTTGATGAACTCCCGGACATCGGAAGCCTTGTAGTACACTTTTCCGCTGATTGTGAAGTATGGCAGCGCACCGATAGCCCGGTAGCGTTGCAGGGTCTTGATACTCACTTTGAACAACAGGCACAAGTCCTGATTATCCAACAGGTTGTCATCTTCGGGCAGTACCCTGTCGGCATTGCGTAGTACCCGTACATCCTTGCAGAGTTCTTCCAGTTTGGCGTACAGCTTCTGCATCCATACGCTGAAATCATCATTGTCTATATACATGATTGCTTCATTTTTCTGATTATACATTCTTGTTTGTCAATCGATTGATGAAGCAAAGTTCAGAAAACGAGAGCAAAGAAAATAAGGGAATGGTACATCCACTCCCCTATAAATCATCCACATCTAATTGATTATCAAATAAAAATATTTAAAAATAATCGTATCCATTATCTTTACTCTTTTTGATAATAGCAGATTTCAGCCTATCTAAAAAGTCTGTAATTTTAGTAGGTTTTCGTTTAATAACTGCAATTTCCTTTTTGTATATATCACCAAAATTTATATTAAACATTTTCTCAAAAATACGTGATATATCACTTAGAAAAATATCCTTGTTATCAATGCGAATAATACCATCTTTGATATAGAAAATGCCACAAACTAATTCCATTATATCTATAATTTTAATTACCTCACTGTTTAAATAAAAGGGAGATTTCCAATCTGATTCAATGTTAATGAAAAATTTGGGGTATTCCATTTGCCGATAGATTAGTTCTTGCTCCATATTTATTAAAGATAACAGTTTGTCAAGATATATAATTTTTAACTTACTATTTCCCGTAGGTGAAGTTTCTTCTAAAGCCTTAATTGTTCCAAAATCTATATAACTCATATTTAATTGCCTAATACGTGTTTTGTTATCATTTTCTTTATTAAGGTAATCGAATAATTCTTCTACAAATTCAAGATATGCAGCAGTAATAGCTTCTATCTCAGATTTTTCCTTTTGGCAAGGGTGTTTTAATAACTTATATATCTGTTTTTCTGCTAAATTCCAGTTTGCCATAATTAACTTAAGTAGCTATCGTGAGCATTTTATAAGTTCTTTGCAATTTTCTGCCATTTCTTTTGTCTGTGTTTATAAAATTTAAGAGTCCACCAAGCAACAAGTGGGGTTAGATAACCAGCATACAATTCAACACTATCGGTATATCTTGTAACATTTTCGGTAATCTTTTCCATTTGAATATAATGATTCCATATAGTTACTCTTTTATTATACTCATTTAAAACTATTTTTCTTGCTTCTTTATCTATCTTAATTATGTTTATTGTATGTTTTCCAATAGGAATAAATCGATGAAGAAACATCTTAAAATAAAATGTTTCCCCCTCTTTCCAAACAGGAGGAATATTGCCATAAGATATAAAACTTGCTTTGGGTTTACAAATATCCCTTAGCGTTTCAATATCTTGAATCTTGCGCCAAATATTTTCAATGTCAGTTTCAAATACTGACGTCACTACAACTTTGCGCCCCATAACTCTTTTACCTCTCCGTGTCACTAAACAAATCTTTTTTATCATACAGGAATAATTAAAACATTAAACATCTATTTATCTTACACTTATGCTCTTTTTATTAACTTTGTGCAAAGTTAGATGTAAGATACTCTAAAGACAATAGTCATTTATAATGAGATGTAACCTAACTATTTAACAATAAACGTCATAGCAAGCATGATAATTAGTGAAATAGAAAAGAAAGTCATAAATATACTGCCAACATCAAGCATAGAGTTTGATGAAATTGATTATTCCATTCTTGAAAAGAGGAAAAATGACTGGATTAAACTTTCAGAAGTTACACATAGTATCGTATTGGTATTTGATTGCTACACTAATAAATTCATTTTTGTTTCTGATAATATTCCCAAACTATATGGACTTGACTCCCGTAGGTTGTTTATTCACGGACACCAGCCTGTTATTGAGGTTATACATCCGGAGGATATAGATTATGGGTTACTTGTAAGAAATAAAATCTATTCGACATTGCATTCATTCTCCAATGAAGAAAAGAAGAACTACAAAGCCATTCATGAAATGAGGATAAGAAATATACGGGGTGAATACATACGCATAATAGAACAAGAACAAGTTCTTGAGTTAGATAAATCAGGAAATATTTGGCTTATGCTATCGGTTATTGATGTTGATGCAAGCCATGAATCGGAAATTACCAAAAGCCACCTATATAACTTTAAAACTGGAGAGCAGATATTTATAGATTTATCTGATACACTGGATGAACCTTTGACAAACCGGGAATTAGAAGTTTTACGATTTATGAAGAAAGGCTTATTGAGTAAAGAGATAGCAGAAACATTGAAAGTTAGTATCAATACAGTGAATAGTCATAGACAGAATATATTACAAAAATTAAAAGCTAACAATTCGATTGAAGCTGTCAACTTCGCTCAAAGACTGGGTTTGTTCAATAAATGCAGTATTGATAAAAGCGAAAAGAGGAATGTTTTGCCATAAATAAAATGAAACTAACAACTTACAATCGTAACAAATAACTATTTTTGTGGCACTATTATAAAAGTTCATGTTAAATACAGAAAACATACAATCACTCATTGATAGCGGAGAAGGCTACAATGTGGAATTTAAGGTTCGTGTTCCTTCAAAGGTTCGTGAACTGACAGAAGAAATATGTGCTTTTGCCAATGCAGACGGAGGATATTTGCTTATTGGAGTAGATGATAACGGACAAGTGGTAGATACTAACTTAGAAAACGATAAGCGTTCTGCCATTCAAGGTTCTATCAGCGAAATATCTCCTGCACTCCACTGTGAATTGTATTCCATAAATATTGGAGATAAAACTGTTTGGGTGATTGATGTTCCGTCCGGCAAGGATAAACCTTATATATTTTCCGGTTCTATCTATGTGCGTGAGGGGGCAAACTCACAGAAACTTCGCACAGCCGAAGAAATGCGCAGCTTCTTTCAGGAGTGTAACAAAATCTTTTTTGACCATATACCCTGCCATTGGTTCAATATTTACACGGATGCAGACGAACAAATGATTAAAGACTTTCGAACAGAAGCAAAACTAAGTCCGTCCACACCCGACAAACAAATATTTGAGAACTTGGAACTGTTTACCGAGAATGGAACGGCAAAAAATGGCGCAGCGATGTTCTTCGGCAAACAACCTGAACGAAAGTTTCCACATGCTGTTACAAGATGCGTTCTTTTCAAGGGAACAAATAAAGTCTATATTATAGATGATAAAACTTTCGGAGGTTCATTGTACCAACAGTATTTACAGGCAATGTCTTGGCTGGAAAGCAAACTGCAAGTAGCTTATAAAATAGAGGGAGCAGGACCAAGAGAGGAAATTTGGGAAATACCTCTGACTGTATTTAAAGAAGCCATTATAAACGCCTTGTCGCACCGTGATTACTACGAGCAAGGCGCAAGCATTATGATAGAAATGTTTGACGACCGGGTAGAAATTTCCAATCCCGGAGGACTTCTGCCTGTTGTGGCTAAAGATTTCGGACATAAAAGTATGACACGTAATCCGCTAATTTTCGGTTTATTTACTCGTATGCACTTGGTTGAAAGAGTTGCATCCGGTATTCCTCGTATGCAGGAAGCCATGAGAGAAGCGAATCTGCCCGAACCGGAATTTCATACGGAGGGAATGTTTACGGTCGTATTCAAAAGAGGTATCAGTATCAAAAATGATACTGTAAATGATACTGTAAATGATACTGTAAACTCCAAAGAGCAAGAAGTTTTAAACATCATTAAGCTGTATCCGGGACTGAATTCGTCTAAGATAGCTGAACTAATAGGGAAAAGTGTACCTACTGTTAAACGCTATCTAAATTCTTTAATGAAGTTAAGACTAATAGAGTTTCGAGGCGCGCCTAAAAATGGAGGATATTTTCTAACATTTAGAATTAACTCCCAATAAATAATTATCTTTATATAAAAATAAATATGAGAATTGTCAATTTGATGTATTATCTAATATAATTAAATCAATATGAGAGCAATAAGAATAAAAAATTTCAGAAGCATCTTAGATTCTGGAGATATTAAACTTAATAATATTAATCTTGTTTTAGGAAAAAATTCTTCTGGGAAAAGTTCTTTTTTAAGACTGTTTCCTATGTTCAAACAAACTGTTCGTAATGAGCTTAGAGGACCTGTGTTATGGTTTGATGACTCATATGACTTTGGGAATTTTTCAAATGCAATAAGTCGTTATGCAACAAGCGACAAGAACATCATGTTCGGATTTACAGTAGATTTACCCAACAAAAAATGTGCATCAGAAAAATGTTCTGATTGTTTTATTTATCAGTATTCAGATAATCTCTTCTGTAAAAATGCTGAACAAGCTTCTTTAGATTTATATCTATCATCTGACAATAATGGAACTTTTTTACAAAAAATAAAAGTCAAAGTAGGAGAATACAATATATCTCTAAAAATAAAAAACCGCAACGACAACATAGATATATCCATTAACAATATTCATTACGATCACATTTTGTTGAAATGGAGATATAATACAAAAGGAATATTACCCGATTTTGTGGGAACAAGTGATAATCCTTCTAAAACAGTATCACAAATTATAAATGAGTATATTGGAAACAATAAAGAACAATTCAAATATACAGAAAAAGATTTTAGATCTCTTTTTTTTATTAAATCATCAAATAGTAAAGATATATATGCGCAATTCAAACGAAAAAGAAATAATAATTTCGCAAAATTAATAACAGAATCACTAGATTGTAATAGTCCTGATTTCTTGAAAATTTGCGATGCAATTATATTATTAAACTTGATGGAGTTTCTATTGTTTATGGATAAATCAATATCAACAGACTTCTCCAAATCATATTATATGACTCCATTACGATATAGTTTTGCACGTTATATTAGAAATAAAGAACTATCTGTTGACAATATAGAACCATCTGGAAAAAATGTGATGGAATATATAATGTCATTAGGTGAGGATGAAAAACAATCATATATGTCTTTTTTAGAACAATCTTTAGATATATATATTACAGTTGAGGGTAACGACGAAAATAAGAGTATATTCATTCAGAAAGATGGAGAAAAAGATAATATTATAGACATTGGCTATGGATATTCACAAATATTGCCTATTGCAACTATGCTATGGGATGTAGCCAACAAACAACATAAATGCGAATTCTCTGAAATAATAGTTATAGAGCAACCAGAAATTCATTTACATCCATCCATGCAATCTCAATTGGTAAATTTATTCATCAATGCAATCTCAATTTCTAAAAAACATGGAAACCCTATTAAATTAATATTAGAAACACACAGTTCGTATTTAGTGAATCAATTAGGAAAATGTATTAGAAACAAACTCATTAGCTCTGACACAACCTCTGTCTACCTATTTGAAAAATCAAAAGGAATTACAGATATTACTGCAACAAACTATGATGAAAATGGCCGAATTCAACGTTGGCCTATTGGTTTTCTTGATTAATTAAATTATGGTTTTTGAATTAACAGAGAATTTATGTGAATATCCTACTGATAAAGAAGAGGATATACTTATATGCATTACCAATCTTTTAGTTGGGTATTATGAAGGTAATCATTTATTAATGGCGACAGAGTCTATTTGCGATTTTTTTCAGCCTAAAATAACTGATTCACGGGCATATAGTGCTTTGAATTATCTAAAAAATCATTGTTCTTATGGCTATGATGTAAATTGGAGTGTAAAAATTGTAATTAACGAACAACGAGAAAATCAATTAGAACTCTCTTTATTTTTCTTTAAATCGACAGCTTCTATTCAGCCTGTTTATATTTTGGGGGAAAACACACAAGATATTGATTTTTTTATCCGTATCACAAAATTATATTTCCCTGATTATAACATTAATTGTATTCCTCAAAATGGTGGTGGTTCTGATACTGCAAAAAATTTTAAAAGAATACAGAAGTTAGATAGCTTTTGCTTAGTAATTATTGATACAGATAGGAAATATCCAGATGATGATTTTGGAGATACTCACAAAGAGGTCATTAAAGTATATAGAAAATCTCTTAAAAATATCAGGGTATATCCTTTAAATGTACATGAAATTGAGAATTTACTTCCTATTTCTTTTTTATGTAACATAACAAATAAAGAGGGAAAACTGTTTTTAAACAAATTTCAAAAGGATGGTACAAAAGATTTATTTAGGTATTATGATATCAAACAAGGTATTACATTAGATTGCATCGAAAATAATGAACTATATTATAAATATGCAGAACAAATATATAACTTATTATACAAATCAAAGAAATGTAACTTTGCTAAGTTTATATCGGAATTGAAAAGAAATGGAAAGACAAAAGTTTTTCCAGGAATTAGAAAAGACGCTTTAAAAAAATATATGGAAAACAAAAATCCAGACAATTCTATTAATTATTTTAATGACGAATGGATAAAAATTGCAAAAGAAATTGTCACTTTTACTTGTTCAAGAGAAAGCACTCCAATAAGTTAGTATTATAGCAGTCCTAAGAATAAAATCAAAAAACAGTGATAGTTTCAAAAAAAATCTCTAACTTTGCATTTAGAAATCGTACTCAAAATACAAACTTGTGTTGAACGGTGCAAAGTTGTGAAAACCTTATTCAAGGGACTAACATCGTGAGAAAGATATAACTTACTGAAGGATAGTGCTATACAAACCAATTTTCGGTTACTGGTGGCACCACTTTTAAAAGACTTCAAACTTGATAAATCCCTGAAAATCAAACATTTCAGGGATTTTCTTTTTCCTAAAACTCCCACATTTTTAGCAAAATTATGCAGTCCCGTTGGTCTAAATCGTGACCAATTTGGGTCTTGAAGAAATTGACCACGAATTGTATCATAAGTCATTGATTGTCTTATCGTTTAACTCTTGCTATTCTGCACGATTCAGTAACTTTAAACCATTAATTTTTAGAGTATGAAACGACAGACTTTTAATGTGCTTTTCTTTATTAGGAAGACCAAATTAAAGAAATCAGGTGAAACGCCCATCATGTTGCGCATTACTATTGAGGGGCAACTCACCGAATTGCAACTCAAACGGGATGTAATGCCTATGCAATGGAATCAATCCAAAGAACGTTGTACCGGTAGGGATGCTACATCAATGGAGATTAACCGCTATCTCGAATCGGTTAAACTACGATTGTTAGACATTCATAGGGAAATGGAAGATGCAGGAAAACTTATCAATCCGATGGAAGTAAAACGTAGATTTCTCGGGTTGGATGAAAAACATCTAATGTTCTTTGAAGTTTTTCAGGAACATAACGATAAATGCCGTGAGTTGATTGGCAAGGATTACGCCAAAGTAACGATCTCCCGCTTTGATACTTGTTTACGGTATTTTAAAGAGATGGCTTTGAAAAAGTATCACCTAAAGGATATTCCCATGAAAGAAATAAGCCATGCCATCATTCAGGACTATATTCATTTCCTGAAAGCTCAAAAGGACTTGCAAGAAAATACGGTAATCCGTTATATGAAAGTAGTTAAGAAAATCACCAATATGGCATTAGCTAATGATTGGATAGGGAAAGACCCGTTTATCAATATCCGTTTCCATGAGCAGGAAGTACACAAAGAGTTTTTAACCAAAGAAGAATTAGAAACTATGCAAAACAAAGTTTTTGATGTTCCTCGTTTAGATTTAGTACGTGATATTTTTCTATTTCAATGCTTCACGGGGTTAGCTTTCATAGATGTATCTGAATTAAAAGCTGAACATCTTGTATCTGATAATCAGGGGAATTTATGGATTAGGAAAGCAAGACAGAAAACTAAAATCATGTGCAACATTCCTCTTTTGGATATACCTTTAGCCATATTGGAGAAATACAAGGGGCATCCACTGGCGAAAAAGAAAGGAACATTGTTACCCGTTCCATGCAACCAAAAGCTAAACAGTTATTTGAAAGAAATTGCTGATTTATGCGGTATTAAAAAGAATCTAACCACGCATACCGGACGGCATACATTTTCTACTGTTGTCGCTTTAGCTAACAATGTATCATTGGAAAATGTAGCCAAAATGCTCGGTCATACCAATACAAAAATGACACAGCGATACGCAAAAGTATTAGATCAAAGTATTCTCCGAGATATGGAGAATGTACGAGAGAACTTCTCTACTAAAACCACCTAAAGATGAAAACGGCTACCCAATCCAGTCGGACGGTAGCCGTTTTTCTATATTCATCCTATTAAAAACTAAAGAGAATAATCTTCTATATTATAGGCAGGACGAAACCTATCTTCCAACACTTTCCTAATATCCGATTCACGAAACAGCACTTTGCCCGGAAGCTGAATAAAAGGGAAAATGCCATCATCCCGATAATACTGCAAAGTTCTACGGCTGATTTTGAGAATAGAACAAAGTTCTTCGCTTGTCAGATACCGTTCACCCTCAAGCATGAGCTTATTATTCTTCAATGCATATTCTATACAGGGTAAAGCCCTATCTAACGATTGCAATAATTCTTGGCTATCCTCATTCGTGTACAAATCCATAAGCAATTATTCTTTAGTGGCTACTTTTATTCTACCTGAATCCAATAGTTTTTGTACTTCGACAACCTTATAATATACTTTCTTGCCAACGGTCGAAAAAGAAAGTTTGCCGTTCTCACGCAAAGACTGTAATGTTCGCAAAGGAATATTTAAGGAAGCTGCCAATGTCTTGCCCTCTATCCATTCTTTCTCAATACACATATTAGAGGGAGATAAAGAAGTATTATCTGCCAATGATATAATCTGTTCCAACTTCTTTCTAAAAGAATCGAAGGAAACTCTTTCTATTGCTACTATATCCATATATAAATTACTTTTCAAAATTCATTTTCTTAATATTTTTCTTTTAAATTAAGTTTTCCAAAACTCAATATGAAGCATTGACAAAGGTAAGTTCCGTATTTAGCCTGTTCAAGTCCAAGCCTTCGGTTTAGATAAAAATCTTCCTCTCATTTACATTCGAGCGTATTTTTATCTAAAGACTTGCACAGACTAAATACTTCACTGAAAAAGTCAATGATTCAAATTAAATTCCGAAAAACAATGTTTTTGAGAGTGGTAGGTTATTCTTTCCAACTTTCAAAGTAGTGTTTTTGGAGTAGCTTATCAATATCACTTTGGCGGTAGATGATTTTACCTTTTATCTGGATAAAGGGTATTAATCCTGTATCTCGCCATTCTTGTAGGGTTCGCAAACTGACATTCAGCTTCTTGGAAACTTCATGGTTAGAAAGAAAACGTTCTCCGTTCAAGTGGGACTTGTAGTGCTTTACTATAATTTCAATGCCGTTCAGCATTGAATCGAGCAAAGAAATAAATTCTTTGACTTGTGGTGTATCTTTATTTATTAGTTCCATGATTGAAAGATTGTTTTATTGAAATATTGATTTCAAGATTTCCAGATGGCTAATCAGTTATATGATTAGCAGTCTGATTAATTAGTTACGCAGATAGTTACCTAGTGATGAAATGCTAAGTACATCTTTTGCCGGATCATAATCTATATAGAGCCGTTTGGATGCAGTGACAATAAAATACTGGCTACCATCTTTTTGTATCTCATACGTAGCAGGAGAAGCCTGTTTGGTGGTTTCCGATACATATATAATAGAAAGAAGATAATCTTTGTCGTTCCGGTAGATAATAACCGTAGGATTCAGATTAATGCTTTCCCATGTGCCGACAATAGAAAACAAATTGAAGGACGGATAATCTTCTTTAGTTCTTTTCATAAGGCATGGTTTGTTTGGGTGATTGATTCAGTGTTTCACTGTCCGCAATAATTCTTTCAATATCAGCAAATTTATAATAAATCTTACTGCCTATTTGAGAGTAAGACAATCTTCCGTTACTCCGGTAATACTGTAACGTTCGTTTGCTAAAGCCCAACAACAGGCACACTTCCTGACTATCCAGCCAATTTTCTACTTTCTGTGTATGAGTGCTGCACAAACTTTCTATCCGTTTGGCAAACTCCATGAACCGTTCGCAGACATACGAAAATGTTCTTCCTTCGATGGTTACTACTTCCATACTTCTAATTTTTAATGGTTTATAAAACACGTTGATTCTATTTTCATCGGCAAATGAAAGAAGAATCAAGAGCCGTTTTAAAAACTGTCTATGGATGGCATAGTAAGTTCAGCATTGGCTTGATAGTAAAAAACTTTCTACCACTGCAAATTTACCAAGCAGATTATTTGTATGTTTCCGATAAGTAACATATATTTGTTCCCAAATAGTAACAATATATAAAATGGCAGGAAAAAGCACAACAGGCGAAAGAGATCGGGAAGCTACTGAAAAACGGTTGCTGGATACTATCGGTAAAATGATTGCCGAAGATGGCTTCGAGAAAATCGGCATTAACGCTATAGCTACCCAATCAGGTGTTTCAAAGATATTGATATACCGCTATTTTGGTTCGGTAGAGGGACTTATGGCTGCTTACATACGGCAACATGATTTTTGGCTCAATTTCCCACTTGAATATCCCAGCCGTAAAGAACTACCTGCATTCGTGAAAGGTATGTTTCAAGGACAGATTGAGCAATTAAGGAATAATCCTACTTTAAAAAGGCTTTATCGCTGGGAACTATCTTGCAATAATGATATGATCGTAAAGCTAAGAGAGCAGCGGGAAAAAGTTGGAATAGACCTTATTAAAAAAGTGAGTGAACTAACAGGACATCCGCAAAAGGAGATAGCGGTAATGGCTTCCCTCTTGACTGCATCTATTACTTATCTGGTGATGCTGGAAGATTTCTGTCCGGTATATAACGGCATCCCCCTAAATGAAAACTCCGGTTGGGAACAAATAAACGAAGGAATTGAGGTCTTTATCAATAAGATATTTCAAAATGAACACTGATTTCATACAAATAGCCAGCTATGCTTCTAAGGCTCCTTCGGGACATAACACGCAACCTTGGAAATTTCACATTGCTGATAATACAATTACGGTTATTCCAAACTTCGAGGTTGCATTACCTGTCGTTGATGGAAATAACCGGGAGTTATTCATTAGTTTAGGTTGTGCAGTCGAAAACCTATGTATTGCGGCTAACCATTTCGGCTATACAACTCAAATAGTTGAATATAGCATCAAAGGAATCATTCTTGAATTAACAAAGAATGACCTCATGGTTGAAAATCCTCTATTCCATCAAATAGAAAAACGGCAAACAAACCGTAGTGTCTATAATGGTAATAAAGTATCGAATGAAATGCTGCAACAGCTTCAATCCATTCAAAAAGAAGATGCTGTTCAATTCTACTTTGCCGAAATAGGTACACCATTTGCCGACACAATTATCAAGTACATACTGAAAGGGAATGAAATTCAGATGAATGATGCTGCTTTTAAAAATGAATTACTTTCGTGGATGAGATTTAATAAGAAACAGGTTACAGAGACACAAAACGGATTAAGTTATCTCGTTTTCGGAAACCCGCCATTGCCCGGAATATTTGCACGCCCCATAGTTCGCTTATTCCTAAAATCCAATATGCAAAATAAATCGGATAGGAAGAAAATCGGTTCTTCCTCACATTTCGTTATATATACCACGCAGAATAATACCATTGAAGAATGGCTTAATTTAGGGAGAAGCCTTCAACGCTTTTTATTAAAAACTAGTGAAATAGGAATTTCTTACGCTTTCCTGAACCAACCATGTGAAGTTACCACATTGTCGATTGCTCTACGAAAAGAGTTACCTATTAATAAGGAATATCCTACCTTGATATTGAGAATAGGTTATGCCAATCCAGTGCCCTATTCTCCTCGTAAGAATATTGAAACATTATTAAGATAATCTTTTTTTGCTTGCAATGTTCCCGATAAGTAACAAATGATATAATAACAATTTAATAAAACTAATATGAAGAAAATGGGATTGACATTCATTTATTTATGGCTCATTAGCCTTTGTTCCTGCCAAAAGGAACTAATTGAGTATGAGAAAGGAGATGTAAAAATCTGCATAGAGCAGGGTGAACAATGGCTGCATGATTTTCCTTTGTTTTTGGGTATTAATAAAAAGAATCCACCGCAAATTGCTATTTGGTTGGAAGATACACAAGGGAATTATCTTTCAACGGTTTATGTAACTCATAAAATCGCCACTCAATCTTGGCAAGCATCGGGAGGAAACCGACGAAAAGAAGCTCTACCTCATTGGTGTTATTCACGTGGAGTTAAATACGATGATGGACTTTATTTGCCAACAAAGAAAGAGCCATTAATAGATGGCATATCAGGAGCGACCCCACACGAAAGCTTTGATATTAAACTAAATCCGGCAACAGCATTAAAGAAGTTCGTAGTAAAAATAGAAATAAATCATTCCACTGATTTCAATGAAGCCTTCCCTAAATCAGCCAAAGATGGAGAAGCCAACTATTCAGGAGGTAAAGAAGGAAGCGGACAACCTGCAATCGTATACGCTGCCAATGTAGATTTATCGAAAGGTGAAAAATCATTTGAAGCAAATCTGATGGGGCATAGCAGCCCTGACGGTAGTTCCGGAGAAGTCAATAAAGATACATCGGGGCTGACAACTGCTTTACATATTGTGAAACGTATAACTGTAATTATTCAATGAAAAAGATTATTCTACTTATTATAGTTTGTTGCGCTACTGCTATTGCAACAGCGCAACAAACAGAACGCTTCACTTTTGCTACAAGTGTAGGAACAGGGATTGACATGAACGAGCCGGCAACCACTCCGTTTACGTGGCAAGCTCTTGGCTATTATGCTATCAACAAACGGCTATCGGTCGGTATCGGGACAGGATTATCTATTTATGAGAAAACTCTGATTCCGCTATTTGCCGATGCAAAATTGTTAATCATAAAGCCTAGAAAATTCACTCCTTATATAGAATGTGGCGTTGGATATAGTTTTGCACCGGATAAAAATGCTAATGGAGGTTTTTATTTGAATCCGTCTGTTGGGGTAGAATATTCAATTTGTAAAAGTAAGAAGTTATTCTTGACTTTAGGATATGAATCCCAGAAACTTGAACGGCTGAAAACGCAAAAACAATCATTGTTTACAGCTGAGTTTGCAGAGAAGTTAAGCCATCATGCTATTTCAATAAAGATTGGATTCATGTTTTAAAGACATAAAGAAATCATTCAGCAACATGTAACAGACTTTGGTCTGATTATTAATACTCATTAATTATTAAACACTCATGCCTATGAATGATTTATCAAAAACGAGGATTATCATCTTATTGACTGATTCCTCACAAAAAGTAACTGACACAGAAATGCAAGACGCTTATGACGAATTTATCAGGTGCATAGCTACAATTGGCAGTTCAAAAGATAACTCCAATATCTTTCGGATGCTGAATCTCACTCGTATTGAGATAGCACCCTTAAAAGAGCTATATCAGTGCGAGCAGGGGAAAAAATGCGCTTAAAAATTATTATTTGCATAAAGTGCTAGCTATTATCAATGCAGAATTAGAACTATTAAGTCTAAAAATTAAGCATCCTGAATCATTTGATTCTCCCACCTCACCAACATTCGTATCAGATCTATATGTAATCCCTAAGTCAAAGGACTTGGGGATTATTGGTATTGCTGAAATAGTAATAGGGTTATCTTTTTTAGGCGAAGTAGTCGGAAAAGACGGAAAGCTCGTCCCATTAGTTCGTTTAGCTCACGGTTTTGAAATCCTTTTCAATTTAAAATTTGGAAGTATATACGATAAACTGGATGCTATCTTTATGCGTAAACCATTCAATCTGACCAAAACACTAGATGCTTTAAAGAATGCAATTAACAAAGAAGCCCGTAAACGAGCTAATAAACATTAGACAAAATGGTTTTATAATTCTCTTATTTACAACTATTTGAATTTTATTTCAAGGGGAGTAGGTAACTACTCCTCTTTTTCTGATTCTCCATTCTACCGATTTTTGCATCATCAATCGATTGACATTCATGATGTATCACTAAAAAATGAAGCAAAATGTATATAGACAACGAAAACTTCGAGAAATGGATGGAGAAGCTATCCAAGAAACTCACTGAAATAGGGAAAGACTTAAAATCCCTAATCAATACCGATAAAGTTTTAGATGATAATGAGAAGATACTCGATAATCAGGATTTAGCCTTTCTTCTGAAAGTATCTTTCCGAACTCTTCAACGTTATAGGGTAAGCGGGGTACTACCTTTCTTTACCATCGGAAAGAAAACTTATTATCGTGCTGGTGATATCCGGTCTTTCATTCGTGAACGTGCCGATTTCCAAAGCTACAAACAGTTTGAAGAAGCCAATCAATTAAAGAATCAGTCTTGAAAGCAAAAGGGAGCAATTTTAGGAATGAAGCATTGCTGCTCCTTCCTTGTACTATCACCCCAATTTAGCAGAAACAGCTACGCCTTTCGGCTTTGCTCGTTTCACTAAATCGAGCAAGAGGGAACTGGACAAGTCCTGTTCTCCCTCTTGCCCTGCGGGGCAAAGCCTTCGGCTTTAGCGTGTTACAAGAACACGCTGTAATGACACCTGTAATAAGCATTTTCTTTGCAATACTTATTATCAAGTATTTACCTATTCATATTTCTATAAAAAAGTAATTACCATGCCAAATAGTAGTCGAAAAACGATATTCACTACCATTTCCATAGACAAGGAAACGGCAGCTTTAGTAGAGAAGATATGCAAACGCTATTCACTGAAAAAGAGCGAAGTTGCAAAATTGGCGTTCGGGTATATAGATAAGGCACATATCAATCCATCCGAAGCACCTGAATCTGTAAAATCGGAACTGACGAAAATAAATAAGAGACAGGATGATATTATCCGCTTTATCCGTCACTATGAGGAAGAGCAACTGAATCCCATGATACGGGCAACAAATTCTATTGCTTTGCGTTTTGATGCTATCGGCAAAACTTTAGAAACTCTTATTCTCTCTCAACTGGAAGCCAGTCAGGAGAGACAAACAGTCGTACTAAAAAAGTTAAGTGAACAGTTCTGTAACCATGCCGATGTGATAAACAACCAGTCCAAACAGATTAATGTACTTTATCAGATACACCAACGAGATTATAAGAAGTTGCTTCAACTGATACAACTCTATTCGGAACTTTCTGCTTGCGGTGTGATGGATAGCAAAAGGAAAGAGAACCTGAAAAACGAAATCGGTAATTTAATAAATACCTAGAGCCATGCACATAGATTTTGCACCGCCATCTAACGGTACATATAACAATGCTGGTAGTAGCCGGCAGTTGGCTAATTATTTAGAACATGAAGATTTGGAACGCATGGAAAAGGGTATTTACACCGAAGACTTTTTCAATCTAGCAGATGATAACATCTATAAATCAAAGGTTATAAAGGATATAGATAGTAATATTGGGCAACTCCTGAAAACGGATGCCAAGTTCTATGCTATTCATGTCAGCCCATCGGAGAAAGAACTTAGAGCAATGGGTAACACAGAGCAGGAACAAGCAGAAGCAATGAAACGTTATATTCGTGAAGTGTTTATTCCTGAATATGCCAGTAACTTCAACAAAGAACTATCCGCTTCGGATATAAAATTCTACGGTAAGATTCATTTTGATCGTAGTCGTTCAAATAATAAACTGAATATACACTGCCATTTGATTGTGAGTCGTAAAGATCAAACCAATAAGAAAAAGCTGTCACCACTTACCAATCATAAGAACACTAAAAATGGGATAATCAAAGGTGGTTTTAACCGCAAGCACCTATTCCAACGGGCAGAACAAGGCTTTGATAAACTATTCGGTTACAACCGCCAACAATCCGAATCGTTTGATTTCCATAACTTAATGAAGAATGGCCCTACATCCGAACAACTTAAAGTTCAGGAACTAGAAATTCTATTTTGTGAAAGAAAAAAAGGAATCAATCAAGAAAACTTGCTTTCTATCAATCTTGAAAACAAAAAAACAAATTATCATAGATTCAATACAAATAGCAATATTGTCATCCAACAAGAATGTCATATTTCTATCAACATAATTTCCAATGCTACATTAGAATCAAGCTTTCCATCCAAGGACGAGAAACAAACTAAGAAAAAAAAGAAGAAAAGGCGTAGACCTTAATTTCTTATGTATTTATGTTCTAAATAGCAAATCAAAAACATCGAATTAGAAGACTAACTTGTTTCTTGACTCTAAGAACTTTCTCTGAAAAAGGGTTAATAGTTGTAATTGTATTATCTTTGCTCAAAGACATGAAATTGATAGTATATGCTTGATAAAAAAGATTATAAAACTATCAATATGGGCGAGAAGTCTGCCTATATTGAAAAAAATGAAGGGACTGTTAATCTCTATCATGGAGAACAACAATCTCTATCAACAGAAGAGATACTACTTAACATAAACAATGCATCAGTAGATTTATCTAGTTATGAGAATACATTCCAAGGAAAAATTCATATTGAAAGAGATGAAACAAAAGACTTGTTTAACTGGATAACGACAGAGACTGACGAAAAGACCCCTAGTATAGTTTTATTAGTCGGCAATGCTGGTTATGGAAAATCAGTTGTTCTAAAAGATCTATTCTCTTTATTAAAAAGTCATGACATCCCTTCTTTAGCTATAAAAGCTGATAAAATACTAAATATAAGTTCTATAAAAGACATAGAAACTGAATTAAATCTCAAAGATAATATTTTCTCAATATTTCAATCATTATCAAGAACTAAAATCTGTGCTTTTATAATTGACCAAATTGATGCACTTTCTTTGTCTCTATCATCCAGTCGGCATGCTATTAATTCTTATGACAGATTAATCAAACAATTAGAATCACTACCTAATGTTAGGATTATAATCTCTTGCCGGACTTATGATTTAGATTATGACGCAAGTTTACGAGCATATAAAAAAAACAAAGTAATTAATCTATCATTGTTAAAAATAGAACAGGTAAAGCAAGTTTTATCTGAGTTCAAAATTAATATTGATGAAAAAAATAATCGCTTAATAGAATTTCTTCGCGTTCCTTTACATTTGAATTTATTCTGCAAATTAAAAATAACGAAACAGTTTAATGACTCTATTTCGCTCCAAAAGCTGTATGATGAAATTTGGATTGAGTTTATAGAACAAAGCATTTATATACAACCCGAGAAGTTAATTGATGCATTAACTATAATAGCCCAAAGAATGAACGATCAGCAACAGATTGTTGTTGACAAAAGATTGTTTAGCCTATATTATAAAGAAGTTAATTTTCTTCTTCATAATGAGTTGCTAAGAGAGTATACTTCTGATAAAATGCAATTTATACATCAAACCTTCTTTGATTATGTCTACTCTAGAACATTTATAGACTCAGGCAAATCCGTTACAAATTGGTTAAGTAAAATCCATCAAGGGCTTTTCATTCGTTCACAAACAAAGCAAATTTTTTCTTATTTAAGAGAGCTAGATCACTTGGCTTATATAAATGAATTAAAGATACTTATTACAGGAATGGAGTATCGATTTCATTTAAAACTTTTATTAATAAATGATTTGGGTTTCTATAATAATCCAACAAAGCAGGAAAAAAAGTTTGTATTAGATTGTATAACAAAAGATCCACTATTGCTACAAGTATTTTTAGAATCAATACAATCTTCTGAATGGTTTAAATTTATCATTTCTACAAATGAGTTTCATGCTTTGCTATACAAAAATGACCATGAAATAGATTGGGCAATTACAGGTCTTTGTATTAGAATTATTGAGCAATCACCACAATTGGTCATTGATTTTCTTTCTCAACACAAGGACAAAGTAAACATTATTGAAAATACACTAATTCAAATCCCAGATCAAGAAATACATTTGTCATATAGTCTATATTATGATACAATTTCAAAGTGGAGCAATCAAACAAAATCAGAATACTATTATTTAGAAAAAGTACTACTATCGGATTCTGACTTTGTTATATCTGAATTAAAGAAGGATTTTGAAGAATATATTATCAAAATAGACAAATTTAGCCATGATTATATCCCTGGAGGATATACAGGCTTCAAAATGTACAACGACCTATTTGAGAAAGATCCATATAAAGCAGTTCCATATTTTTTATATGTAATTGAAAAAATTATAGAAGTAAGGCAGTATGAATCACATTATGATATATGTAGTGATTTTGCTTTTTATCTTTACAGACCAGACCCTGATAATAAAGAGATTAATGAAGGTAATCACATCTACGATATTGTACTTTATAGCATAAAACACAATATTGTAGATGATAATTTAAAATCAAGGATCTTATGCTTGTTAGAATCAAAACATTCAAACTTAATTGCAATTGGGGTATTTTACTTGTTGTACAATATAGAAAAAGAGTATATTAGAGCTTTTAATTTATTCATAAAAAATAATTTTTTTAGAAAGACTAACGCATCGGAGATACTACATTACTACTCAAACGAATTGTTATCTAAACTATATCCATTATTATCAAATAAGGAACAAAAAGAAATCAATCAAGCAATATTATCTACCACTATATTGTATTATCATTGGACTTACAAAGATGATTATTCAGAGAAAAAAGTGTATTCTAATTATTTGAAAACTACTTATGAATTGACATCAATGCTTCCTTTGACTTTACTTAATAAATATAAAGAACTAAAAAAAATATATCAAGAAGGATATCGGAAATACAATAAAGTAGAGAACACTCCACCACAAAAAGTTACCATGTACTCTGGTTGGAAAACATATGGAAATAATGCCTATGAGAAAATGTCCTTAAATGATTGGAGGAACACTTTTTTCAAATTAAATACAAAACAACGCTCTTTTGATGATTGGAACAAGCCTACTAAGGAGGGGAATTTGAGGCAATTTAAGGATCATGTTGCACAAGATCCCATAAAATTTCTCCCTTTTATTATTGAAATTGTTGACGAAAGCCAAATCGATATAGAATACTTAATATCAGGATTAGAGGGGTTACATGAAGGTAAATGTAATAAAAAAGACTTTGAAGATTTATGTTTAAATATTATCAAAAAAAGATCTCATAATTTTAATGATATAAATCTATCCTCATTTCTCCGTACATTACATTATATCGTACAGGGAAATAAAAATTTGGATAAACGAATTTTTGAGTTTATAAAACAAATTATATATAAATACCCTGATAGACAATTCACCTATAATATAAACCAAAAGAAAGATAAGGGTATGGATGCTATCACTGCAGGTATTAATTCTATTAGAGGTATTGCTGTAGAGCTAATGGTTGAATGTCATGAGTTAAAGCAATTTGAAAATGAAATATTTGAAACTTTAGAATATGTCGCAGACAATACAAATGAAATAACACGTTCTTGTGTAATATTTAAGGGTGCATGGCTTAATAATTTAAACAAAAATAGAGCCCTCGATTTATATTTAAAATTATTAAGGGACTTCAATCCATATCTTCTTGCAATTCCATGTCATGATGGGCATCCTTTATTATATCTAATGCATGTAAATTTTAAAAAGCTACAACCTTTTTTTAGTAAAGCAATTTTGGTTGAAGATGCAGGAAAACCAATGTCTATGTTTTTACTTAATGCGTATCTGCATAATCTTCCTAGAGGATATTCTCTTTTGAAAAATCTGATTTCAATTAATCCTATGGCTAGACAAGAATTGGCATGGTATGTATGTGCCCATATACTTAAAGACGAAAGATACTCACCTAAGGGATGGAAGATAATGAAATTGCTATTAGATTTCAATGACAAAGAATTAGGAGAAAAAATAAATCATTGTTTTTTGCACATTCCCCCTATAATTAACGATAATCTTATTACTTTTCTAAATAAGTATGTGAAATCTGCTGTAGGTAAATACAGAGATAATTATTTTTTTGACTTTCTTAGAAAAATAATACCTAGCGATGCTCATCAAGCATTAAATTGTTTTTTTGAGTCTAAGCCAGAAGATTTCAAACAAACTTTTTACGAAAAGAGTCCCATCAATGTTTTGATAGAATCATATAATGGCATAAGAGAATATGAAAAAGATAATCCATTGTTAGAAAAAGCAATGGATATGTTTGATTCATTACTTAAAATTCAAGGATATAGAAACAGCCATCTAAGAATGTTTTTAAAAGAATTATCTGCATAAAATTATTTAAATTATGATAGAGTGGATTAACAATAATAAAGAGTGGTTTTTATCGGGGTTAGGAGTTTTCTTGTTGACAATAGTCAGTGGGATAGTTAAATATATGTTCTCTAAAAAGAATAACAACAGGACAATTAACATTAATGGAGATAAGTCTGTTTATGTAGAAAATAATGAAGGGGATATAACTATAGAATAAAGTTCATTAAAGAAACGATTTGAAGATGTTCATCCTTTTGATGACTTATAAAAAATGATTTTGAAAAAAGAAAAGAAAGATATATCTTTGCTTTCAGTATTCTCCATGAGCAAACTACCGCAAACGCACGTAGCAAATTAATGGGATAATTCGTGGTACATGTTTAACAAAAAAAAATAAAGTTTTAAATATCAGCATGGTAACTCTAAAAAGAGAATCCCAGACGATATATAAACAATGAGATCTTTAAATAAAGAATCGTTCTTATAGCGAGCAAAACGATAAAACATAATCGTGTGCTAAATCATGTGGATTTCCAAATGTAAGAAACTATAAAACGGTGATAATCAACAGAGAGAAGGTAATAGTTCTCTTGCTGGTGGCACCACTTGTAAGAAAAGCGTTGTAAATAACGGCACTGTCCACGATTTTGTGTAAATAGAAAACTTCAGGATTCGGGTTTTATACT
>ERZ780154.542-NODE-542-length-27565-cov-3.15965_pt1 | contig 27565 bp, 24 predicted proteins | sample MGYA00511568_ERZ780154 | MGnify/ENA primary metagenome ERZ780154 (study PRJEB29588, sample SAMEA2142525) | human gut metagenome | biome: human gut; feature: human-associated habitat; material: faeces | place: Denmark | collected 2008/2010 ...
CGGCTGATTCTTGTTGTATCGGTCTTGTCATTACTCCACCGTTACCGACTTGGCCAGGTTGCGGGGCTGGTCCACGTCGCGCCCTTTATTGACAGCGATATGATACGCCAGCAACTGCAACGGCACCGATACCACGATCGGCATCAGGCACTCCGCCACGACGGGCACTTCGATAAAGTAGTCGGAGCTCTTGCGTACCTGCTCGTCGCCCTTGGCGATCACGGTGATAACCTTGCCGCCCCGGGCCTTGATCTCCTCGATGTTGCTGGCGGTCTTTTCGTAGGTGTGATCCGGCGTCGCGATGGCGATGGTCGGCATCTCGGCGTCGATCAGGGCGATCGGACCGTGTTTCATTTCGGCGGCAGGGTAGCCCTCTGCGTGGATGTAGGAGATCTCCTTGAGTTTGAGCGCACCTTCCAGCGCCGTGGGGTAGTTGTACCCGCGTCCCAGGTAGATGAAGTTGTGCGCGTAGGTGAAGATTTTCGAGAAGTCGGCGATCCGGTCGTTCAGGCGGAGCACCTCTTCCAACACGGCGGGCAGATCGAGCAGATGCTTGGCGATCTTGCGCGAGCACTCCTGGTCGATCGTACCCTTGACACGGGCGATCATCAGCGCCAGCATCGTGAGTACCGTTACCTGTCCCGTGAAGGCTTTGGTCGAAGCCACGCCGATCTCAGGCCCTACGTGGATGTAAGTGCCGGAATCGGTAGCCCGGGCGATCGACGAGCCGATCACGTTGCAGATGCCATAGACGAACGCACCGTTCTGCTTGGCCAGCTCGATAGCGGCCAGCGTGTCGGCCGTTTCGCCCGACTGCGATACGGCGATCACGATGTCGTCCTCGTAGATGACCGGATTGCGGTAGCGGAACTCCGAAGCGTACTCCACTTCGACCGGAATCCGGCAGATATTCTCGATCAGGTGTTCGCCGATCAGCGCCGCGTGCCACGACGTTCCGCACGCCACGAAGATGATGCGGCGGGCTTGGAGGAATTTCCTGCGGTTGTCGATCACGCCCGACAGCTTCACCTCGCCCGTTTCGGGGTTGATGCGGCCGCGGATGCAGTCCACGATGGTCTTGGGCTGTTCGTAAATCTCCTTGAGCATGAAATGCGGATAGCCGCCCTTTTCGAGCTGCGAAATGCTCATCTGCAGCTTCTTGATATCTATTTTGCCTTCATGGTTGTCCAGCGTGACGATCTTCAGCGGCTTGTTGCGGTTGATGACGGCGATCTCCCCGTCGTTCACATAGACGAAATCCTGCGTATACTCGATGATCGATGCGGCGTCGGAACTGAGAAAGTACTCGCCCCGGCCGATGCCGATGGCCATGGGGCTGCTCTGGCGCGCCGCGATGATCTCGTCGCGGTTGTTCTTCTCGACCACGGCGATGGCATAGGCGCCGACCACCTGACGGAGCGCCTGCTGCACGGCTTCGAGCAGCGAACAGGCGTTGGTCGAGCGGATATATTCGATCAGGTTCACCAGCACCTCCGAATCGGTGCTGCTGCGGAACGTGTAGCCGTTCTCTTCGAGCGCATCTTTCAGTACCCGGTAATTTTCGATGATTCCGTTGTGTATCAGGGCGATATTCTCCGACTCGGAGCAGTGCGGATGGGCATTGACGTCGTTCGGGACGCCGTGCGTCGCCCAGCGCGTGTGCGCGATGCCGATATTTCCGCCCAGCTCCTTCCCCGCGAGGAAATGTTCGAGGTCCGAGACCTTGCCCTTGCATTTGTAAACGTTGAGCGCACCGTCCTCATCGACCATCGCCACACCCGCGCTGTCGTAACCGCGGTATTCCAACCGGTGCAAACCTTTCAACAGGATCGGACAGGCTTCGCGCCCGCCGACATATCCTACAATCCCACACATAATTCTTTCAGCATTTTTATCCCGTCAAAAATAAGAAAATATTTTAAAAACGATATTCGGACACCCCGAAATAAGAAAAAAGCACCGATTTCGGTGCTTAAATGACATATTTCAGAATCTCCCGCACGAGCGTTTCATTGCCCGCGGCCTGCGACACTCCGCGGTCGGGCCTGAAGTCCGTAACGACGCCCCCGGCCTCCCGGACGATCAGATTCGCGGCGCACACGTCCCACTCGTGCAGATCCAGCTCCCAATAACCGTCCAGAAGTCCCGCCGCGACACAGCTCAGGTCGTAGGCCGCCGACCCCAGCCGCCGCACGTCCCGCACGTAGGGGATGATGCGCGCGACGTTGTCGCTGTTGTTGTCCGGATTGACGTCCTTGTCGTACGGAAATCCGGTGGCGATGACCGACGTGGCGAGGGTCTGCTTGTCGGAGACGTGCAGCCGCTTCACCTCGCCTGAGCGGCTCTTCATATAAGCCCCGCCGCCTTTCGACGCCCAGAACAGCTCGTTCAGGTAGGGCGCGTAGACAACTCCGGCGATCGTCTCGCCCCGGTATTGCAGGGCGATCGAAACCGAGAAAACAGGAAGCCCCTGACTATAGTTCGTCGTGCCGTCGAGCGGATCGACCACCCAGCGCCAGTCGCTCCCGGCACACCCCATCGAACCGCCCTCCTCGCCCAGTATCTCATGGTCGGGCCAGCGTTCCAGAATCGCCGCGGCGATGTAGGCTTCGCTCTCCTTGTCGGCGCGCGTAACGACGTCGTAGACATTGGATTTCGTGCGGATCGCCAGATCGTCACCCCGGAAGTAGGCGAGCTGGATCTTTCCGGCGCCTTCGGCGAGCGGGAAGATGAAATCGAGAAATTCCCGATACATGGCCGCGCGCTACTTCTGCTCCGCAAAATACTTGTAGAACAGCGGAATGGTCTCGACGCCCTTGTAGAACTGTTCGAGTCCGTAGCTCTCGTTGGGCGAGTGGATCGCGTCTTCGGCCAGTCCGAAGCCGATGAGCAGCGACTTGATGCCCAGAATCGACTCGAAACCGCTGATGATCGGAATCGAGCCGCCCGAATAGAAGGGCAGGGGTTTCTTGCCGAAAGTCTCCGCCACGGCCTTCTCCGCCGCCTTGTAGGCCGGCATGTCGGTCGGCGCGACGTAGGGCATGCCGCCGTGCAGCGACTTGACCGTGACCTTCACGCTCTTGGGAGCGATCGATTTGAAATATTTTTCGAACAGCTTGCTGATCTTGCGGTAATCCTGATTCGGCACCAGCCGCATCGAAATCTTGGCCGACGCCTTCGACGGGATCACCGTCTTGGTGCCCTCCTCGATATAGCCGCCCCAGATGCCGTTCACGTCGAGCGACGGACGCACGCCCGTACGTTCGAGCGTCGTCCTCCACGTCGCCGATCGAGAGCGACTTCTTGTAGGCCGCGAGGCTGAACGGCGCCTTGTTGAAGGCCTTGCGCTCGGCCGGAGTGAGTTCGCGCACGTCGTCGTAGAAGCCGGGAATCGTCACGCGCCCCTCAGCATCGACCAACTGCGCCACAAGGCGCGTCAGCACGTTGGCGGGATTGGCGACCGCACCGCCGAACAGCCCCGAATGCAGGTCCTTGTCGGGTCCCGTCACCTCGACCTCCATGTAAGCCAAGCCCCGCAAGCCGCAGGTGATGGAGGGGGTCTGCATCGAGATCATCGAAGTGTCCGATACCAATATAATATCGGCCTTGAGCATCTTTTTGTTCTGCTCGCAGAATTTGTAGAGACTCGGCGAGCCGATCTCCTCCTCGCCCTCCAGCATGAATTTCACGTTGCAGGGCAGGCACTCCTCGGCGCACATCGCCTCGAACGCCTTGGCGTGCATCCACAACTGGCCCTTGTCGTCGTCGGCGCCGCGGCCCCAGATACGGCCGTCGCGGATGACCGGCTCGAACGGCTCGGTCCGCCACTCGCTGCGCGGATCGACGGGCATCACGTCGTAGTGGCCGTACACCAATACTGTTTTGGCCTTGGGATCGACCGTCTTCTCGGCGTAAACCACCGGATTGGCCTCGGTGGGAAATACCTCGGCATGGTCGGCGCCCGCCTTCACGAGCGCCGCGGCCAGCCATTCGGCGCACCGCGTCATGTCGGGCCGGTGCTCGCTCTGCGCGCTGATCGAAGGGATGCGCAGGAGGTCGAACAACTCGCTGATAAAGCGATCTTTATTTGCGTCTATATATTTCTTTACTTTATCCATTTTTCCGGGGTGTTATTCGGTCTTCTTCAATACGTAGTTTTCGGCCAGCGGACCCGTCACGGGCTGCTTGTCGGCGTCGAGCCGGCGCAGGCGGTTCTCCTCGACCTTGTAGTACTCGACGCCCTCGCCGTTTTCGGGAGTCAGGGTCAGCAGGTTGCCCCTCACGGAGTAGCCGCCCTTCGTATCGAATTCCGCGTCACGGTCGATGTATTTCATGTGCAGGTCGAAAGTGCCGTCCTTTTTCAGCGTCAGACGGGTCTCGATGCCCGGACAATCGGCCGCCGGAAGCGTTCCGGCATAGGTTCCCTGATAGTCGAGCGAGGTCTCGGCCGTATGCATGTCGGGCGCTTCGGCGACGGTTTCGGCACCGCCGGAAGCAGCTTTTTTCTGTGTATTTCCGCCGCAGGCCGCAAGCAGGGCGGCCGCCGCGAGGATCAAAATTCTACTTTTCATAATCTATAAATTAAATGTTGCATATCGCTTTTATCTCGCCGATGAAACGCTGCGCCAGCGCATCGGCTTCCGCCATGGATTTCGCCTCGGTGTAAACGCGGATGATCGGCTCGGTATTGGACTTGCGCAGGTGTACCCAATTTTCCGCGAAGTCGATTTTAACGCCGTCTATATCGTTCACGTTTTCACCGGCATAACGCTCCTTTATCTCACGCAGTACTTTATCCACGTCGATCGCCGGCGTCAGCTCGATCTTGTTCTTCGAGGCGAAGTACGAGGGATAGGTGGCGCGCAGCTGCGTCATGGTCATCCCCTTGTGGGCGAGCCACGTCAAAAAGAGTGCCGTCCCGACCAGCGCGTCGCGGCCGTAGTGCAGCTCCGGATAGATCACTCCGCCGTTGCCTTCGCCGCCGATCACGGCGCCGGTCTCCTTCATCTTGGCCACCACATTCACCTCGCCGACGGCCGACGCGGAGTATTTGCCGCCGTGCCGCTCCGTGACGTCGCGCAGCGCCCGCGACGAAGAGAGGTTCGAAACGGTGTCACCGCTCGGATTCTTCGACAGAATATAGTCGGCCACGGCAACCAGCGTGTACTCCTCGACGAACATCGAGCCGTCCTCGCTGACCAGCGCCAGCCGGTCCACGTCGGGATCGACGACGATGCCCAGATCGGCTTTCTCGCGGCGGATCGTCTCCGCGATTCCGGTCAGGTTTTCGGGCAGCGGTTCGGGGTTGTGGGCGAATTCGCCCGTCGGGTCGCAGTTCAGCTCCACGACTTCGCACCCCAGCCGCCGCAGAAGCTCCGGCATCACGATGCCGCCCACAGAATTCACGGCGTCGACGACCACCTTGAAGCGGCGTTTGCGGACCGTCTCGGCGTCCACGAGCGGAAGCGCCAGCACCTGCTCGATATGCGTCCGGTTGAACGGTTCGCGCGAAAGCACATGCCCGATGCCGTCCACGCCGGGGTACTCGAAGCCCTCCTCCTCGGCCATCGCCAGCACGCGCTTGCCCTCGGCGTCGGTGAGGAATTCGCCGTCGGAGTTGAGCAGCTTCAGGGCGTTCCACTGACGCGGGTTGTGCGACGCGGTGATGATGATGCCGCCGTCGGCCCGCTTGGTGATGACGGCCATCTCGGTGCCCGGCGTGGTGCAAAGCCCGACGTTGATCACGTCGGCGCCGCAGGCCAGCAGGGTGCCCTCGACCAGATCGGAGACCATTTCGCCCGAAATACGGGCGTCGCGGCCTACGACTATGGTAAGTTTTTTGCCGGGATTCCGCTCGGCGATCAGACGTGCGTATGCGGTGGTGAATTTCACGACGTCGGGGGGCGTCAGGTTCTCGGCCTGCGCCCCGCCCACCGTGCCGCGGATACCGGAAATGGATTTGATGAGTGTCATATTTTAAAGAGGTTTATCTATACATATATTTATGAAAAATTGTCTTCGAAGTTTTGATATTCGAGGTAAATATATTACTTTTATGCCAATTATGAAAATTAAAAAACGACTATCATGAGAACGATTCCTGCTTCCGAATTGATTATCAACGACGACGGTTCGATTTTCCACCTGCACCTGCTGCCGGAGCAGCTCGCCGACACGGTGATCCTCGTCGGAGACCCCGGCCGCGTGGCCTTGGTTGCGGAATTTTTCGACGCCAGAGAGTGCGAAGTCTCCAACCGCGAATTCAAGACCGTAACGGGCACCTACAAGGGAAAACGCATGACGGTCCTTTCGACGGGCATCGGCATCGGCAACATCGACATCTCGGTCACGGAGCTGGACGCGCTGGCCAACGTCGATTTCGCCACCCGGCAGGAGAAGGCGCAGAAACGGCAGCTGACGCTGGTGCGTCTGGGCACTTCGGGCGCCATCCAGCCCGACATCAAGGTAGGGGAGTTCGTCTTCTCGCGCACGTCGGTAGGCTTCGACGGCCTGCTGAACTACTACAAGGGCCGCAACGACGTCTGCGACCTCGCCATCGAAAAGGCTTTCATGGAGCACGTCGGCTGGAACGAACTGCTTCCCAAACCCTACTTCATCGACGCCGACAAGACGCTGTTCGAGCATTTCCGCGACGTGACGCGCGAGGGCATCACCATCGCCGCTCCGGGCTTCTATGCGCCGCAGGGCCGCTGGGTGCGCCTCGAACCGCAGGACGCGCGGCTCAACGAGAAGATCGAATCGTTCGACTACCACGGACGCCGCATCACCAACTTCGAAATGGAGGGTTCGGCGCTGGCCGGTCTGGCGGCCCTGATGGGCCACCGCGCCGCCACGATCTGCACGATCATCGCCCAGCGCATCGCCCAGAACGTCGATACGGACTACAAACCCTTCGTGCGCAAGATGATCTCCACGGCGCTCGACAAACTCGCAGTTTTAGAATAACAGAAACCATAACAGAAAATAAAGAAAGGAAACAAACGTATGAAATTTTCAGTATCAAGCTCGGCCCTGCTCTCGCTTCTGGCTACCACCGGCAAGGTTATCAGCAATAAGAACACGCTTCCCATCTTGGATTACTTCCTGATGGAGCTGAGCGGCAACGAACTGAAGGTCACGACATCGGACCTCGAAACGACGCTCATCGGCTCCATTACGGTAGACAGCGTGGAGAGTGAGGGAACCATCGCCGCACCCGCCAAACTGATGCTCGACTCCCTGAAGGAGTTCTCCGAACTGCCGCTGACCATCGACGTAAACGATAAGAACTGGGAAATCACGATCAACTGGAAGAGCGGTTCGCTCTCGATTCCCGGCGCGAGCGCCGTGAGCTATCCCGCCGTACCGCAGCTGAGCGCCGAGAAGAAGGAGCTGAGCATGGACGTGGATACGCTGGTCAACGGCATCAACAAGACGATCTTCGCCACGGCCGACGACGAACTGCGTCCCGTGATGAACGGCATCTACATCAATCTGGCGCCCGGCGCACTGACGTTCGTGGGCACCGACGCGCACAAGCTCGTGAAGTACGAGTCCGAGACCGCGAACGAGGTCACGGCTTCGTTCATCCTGCCCAAGAAACCGGCCAACCTGCTCAAATCGGTGCTGCTGAAGGAGGACGACGCCATCGAGATGAGCTTCGACTCGAAAAACGCGCTCTTCAAGCTCAAGAGCCACACGCTCGTCTGCCGTCTGATCGAGGGCAACTACCCGAACTACAACGCCGTGATTCCGGCCAACAACCCCAACAAGGTGCTGGTGGACCGCGTCGAGCTGGTAAACGGCATCAAGCGCGTGGCGGTCTGCTCGAATCCGACCACCAACCTGATCCGCATGGACATCGGCGACAACCGGATCAACCTCACGGCGCAGGACATCGACTTCTCGGTGTCGGCCAACGAGACCATTTCGTGCAGCTACGACGGCGAGGAGATCACGATCGGCTTCAAATCGACGTTCCTCGTCGAGATACTCTCGAACATGGACACGCCGACCGTGGTCATCGAACTGGCCGACTCGACCCGTGCCGGCGTCTTCAAACCCGTATATGACGACAAGCAGACAAGCTCGACGCTCATGCTGCTCATGCCGATGATGATCAACGCATAACGGCCCCTCAGATGAAGTTAAACCTCAAGCGCCCGATCATCTTCTTCGACCTCGAAACGACCGGCGTGGACACCGCCAAGGACCGCATCGTCGAGATTTCGATGGCCAAGATCATGCCCGACGGCGAAGAGATCGTCAAAACCCGCAAGCTCAATCCGGAAATGCACATTCCGGAGGAGGCTACCGCCATCCACGGCATTACGGACGAGGACGTCAAGGATTGCCCGACCTTCGCGCAGGTCGCCAAATCGCTCGAACAGTTTATCCGCGGCTGCGACTTCGGAGGGTTCAATTCGAACCGCTTCGACTTGCCGGTGCTGGTCGAGGAGTTCCTGCGCGCGGGAGTGGACGTGGACTTCAAGCGCCGCAAATTCATCGATGTGCAGAACATCTTCCACAAGAAGGAGCAGCGCACGCTGGTGGCGGCCTACAAGTTCTACTGCGACAAGGATCTGGACGACGCACACTCGGCCGAGGCCGACACGCTGGCGACCTACGAGGTGCTCAAGGCCCAGCTGGAGCGTTATCCCGATCTGGAGAACGACATCGACAAGCTGGCCGAATTCTCGACCCGCGCCGAAACGGCCGACTACGCCGGACGCATCCTCTTCAACGAAAAAGGCGAGGAGGTCTTCGGATTCGGCAAATACAAGGGCCGCAGCGTGGAGGAGGTCTTCCGCATGGAACCGAGTTATTACGCATGGATGATGAACGGCGATTTCCCGCTCTACACCAAGAAGGTCATCACCGAAATCCGCATGCGCGAAAAACTGAAATGACGATGAAGCGACTTTGTGCGACAGTCTTGCTGCTCCTGTTGAGCGTGTGTGCCTTTGCGGTGCAGAAGTCGGGAACGATCGTTTACATCAACGGCTCGAAATTCTACATCCATACGGTGCAGCCCGGCGAAACGCTTTACGGACTGTCTAAGGCGTACGAGGTGGGCGAGAAGGTGATTCTTCAGTACAATCCGTCGGCAGGCGGCGGGCTGAAAGCGGGGGAGAACGTCAAGATACCTTTCGTGACGGCCGTGCCCGAACCCAAGTCGGAGCGGAAGCTGCGCAGGACCTTCGACTCCCACACCGTCGCGCAGGGCGAAACCCTGTACGCCATTTCGCGCAAGTACGAAATCCCGATCCAGACCGTCATCGAGGACAATCCGAGTCTCGATCCGACCAACCTGCGGCTCGGAGAGCGCATCCTGATCCGCAAGAAGGAGATCGGCTCCGAAGACGAGGCCGGCGCCAAGGAGCAGTGGGAAGCCTACCGCAATACGCTCAACAGCGTCGCCGAGGAGGGTTATGCCTATCATATGGTCAAGCCGGGCGAAACCTTCTATTCGCTGTCACGCCGCTTCGGCATCACCGAAGAGCAGCTCGGCTCGCTCAACGGAGGGCTGAAACCCGCCGACCTGAAAGCCGGAGCGATCATCAAGGTTCCGGGTTCTCCCGAAGAGCTGGCCGCCGGGGAGCGGCAGCCTGCCGACACCGTGCGCGCAGACTCCGTCCCCGACCTCTCCGCCGACAACAGGGTGAAGGAGATCGAATTCCGCGCACTGCGCCGTAGTGCGACGCTCAATGTCGCCCTGCTGTTGCCGATGGACGCCGGCACTCCCAATCCCAGCTATCTGGAGTTTTATCAGGGATTCCTGCTCGGACTGGACAGCGTGAAGACCAAATACGGCTATTCGGTGAACGTCTGTCTGTATAACACGGCCCGCGATGCGGAGAAAATCCGCGAAATCACCGAGAGCGACGCCTTCCGCAATACCGACCTGATCATCGGTCCGGTCTACGAGGAGGGGCTGTATCCGGTCATCCGGTTCGCCGAGGAGCACAACGTGCCCGTCGTTTCGCCGCTGGCCAACATCACGGGCATGAACAGCGACGTGCTGTTCCAGATGGCGCCCGACCCGGCGCACAAATGGGAGAAGGCCGCCGAACTGGTGAACGGGGACCGGCAGGTAACGCTGATCTACACCGAAAGTACGGACAAGGAGTTCGAGCAGGAGATGCTGACACTGCTCGGCGATTCGGACTATAAGAAGCACACCTATAAATATGTCCATCCGTCGGCCCGCACGAACAGCAGTTCGGGCGATCTGACGCCGCTGCTGGACAACGGCGCCGACAACGTATTCATCGTCATGTCCGACAACGAGGTGGACGTGGACCGCATTCTGGCGGCCATCGCTTCGGCCGACACCAACATATCGAGCCGCGGCCGCACGGCCCCCCGGTTCGTCGTGCTGGGCAATACGCGCTGGAACCGCATGAACAACATCGACCGCACGATGTTCTTCAAGGACCGCGTGATCTTCATCTCGACCTACCACGCCAAGCGCGACTCGCAGACGATTCTCGACTTCGACAGCGCCTATATCCGCTCCTTCGGGTCGCTGCCCACGCTCTTCTCGTACCGCGGCTACGATGCGGCGGCGGTCTTCTGCCCCGCGATGTACAACGACATCGAATACGACATGGAAGGCCGGAGCTACACGCCCCTTCAGACCTCCTACCTATTCGGGCAGAGCGAGGAGCGCCACAACCACGTCAACCGCAGCTGGATGAGAGTCAACTACAACAGCGATTTCACGATAACCGTCGAATAGTAAGACCATGGCATCTTTGACAAACGCAATACCCGAAAAAACCATCGAGCGCCTGAGCGAATACCGCCGCACGCTGCTGGCCAGCCACAAGCAGGGGATCACGCATATCTTCTCGCACGTGCTGGCGGGCATCCACGGCATCACGGCCGTGCAGGTCCGGCGCGACCTGATGCTGATCGGCTTTTCGAGCGACACGAAGAAAGGGTACGACGTGCAGGTGCTCATCGAATACATCAGCCGAATCCTCGACAGCCCCTCGCAGATGAATATCGCCGTGCTGGGCATGGGACACCTCGGACAGGCCATCACCAAATATTTCAACGGCAAGGGACTCAAGCTGAAAATCACCGCCGCGTTCGACGTCGATCCCGGCAAGGTCGGCAAGACCATCGACGGCATTCCGTGCTACCACATGGATACGTTCGAAGAGGTCGTCGAGGACAAGGACATCAGCATCGTGATCGTCTCCTCGCCGACACAGGTGGCGCCGAGTCTGGTCGTTCCGATCATCAACGCCGGAATCCGTGGCGTGCTGAACTTCACCTCCACGCCCCTGAACTTCCCGCAGGGGATCGTGGTCGAGAATTACGACATCACCACGCTGCTCGAAAAAGTAGCCTACTTCGTCAAGGAGAACGAAGAGAAAAACAGCAGCAACACCTAAACAAAGAGCGGCAGGAGAGAGCAATGAGGGTTTTTCACGGTTTCGAAGCGCTTCCGCATTTCACGCATCCGGCGGTGACCGTCGGATCGTACGACGGCGTGCACAGCGGCCATCTGAAACTGCTGCGCACCGTAACCGCCGCGGCCCGCGGGCAGGGCGGCGAAAGCATCGTCTTCACCTTCGAGCCGCATCCCCGCATCACGCTCGGCAAGGCCGACGGCCTACGCCTGCTGACGACGCTCGACGAGAAAATCTGCCTCCTCGAACGGCTGGGGATCGACAATCTGGTCATCATCCCCTTCGACAGAGCCTTCAGCCGGCTGGCTCCCGACAAATTCGTCCGCGACTGTCTCGTAGGCCATACGGGAGCCGAAACGCTCGTCGTAGGCTTCAACCACCGCTTCGGACACGACAAACAGGGCAGTTACGACTATCTGGACAGCCACGGCTTCGGCCTGCGCATAATAGAGGTCTCCGAATGCGACGTGGACGCCGAAAAAGTCAGTTCGACGGTGATCCGGCAATTGGTCGGCGAGGGAAAGATGGCGCGCGCCGCACGTCTGCTGGCGCATCCCTATCTGGTAATCGGCCGGGCGCAGCGCAACCGCATCCGGGTGGAGGACCCGCTGAAACTCCTGCCCCCTCCGGGCGAATACGATGCGCATATCAACGGCAAGCCGGCCCGGCTCACGGTCGATGCCGCTCAGGAACTGATAACCCGCGACATACTGCCCGAAGGGCGTGTCGTCATAACATTTTAAACCATGCTGAGTTACGACTGTCAAATAAGGGTTTGGTACAAGCATACCGACCAGATGGCGATCTGCCACCACTCGAACTATATCTGCTATTACGAAGCCGCGCGCAGCGAACTGCTCCGCTGGCTGGGCATGTCCTTCGCCGAGGTCGAGAAGCGGGGTATCATGATGCCCATTCTGGAGGTGCAGTCCAAGTACCACCGCCCGGCCTATTACGACGAACTGCTCACCGTGCGCATCATGCTGAAAGAGCTTCCCACGGCCCGCATCAACTTCTTCTACGAAATCTACAACGAAAAGGGCGACCTGCTCAATACGGGCATGACGCAGCTGGGCTTCATCCACAGCGACACGCGCCGCCCATGCCGCGTCCCCGACTGGTTCCTGCAGCTGGTCACCGACAAGTGGACGGAGGAGTAGAAGCGGCAGCGACACCTCCGATGATTCCCGCTACGGCAAGGCTCCGGAGCGACGCAATGGCGGAGACTCCAACGGAACGATACTGAGAAACACCGCATACGAAAGAACCGCACCCATCGGGATGCGGTTCTTTTTTCCGGAACGCGACTCCGGCTATTTTTCGATCAGCGAAATCGAACGCTGGATAAAGTCGGTCAGGTTCTTGCCCTTGAGCATGCCGTTGGTCAGCAGCGCAAGGTCGATGATCTGCTTGACGAGCCGGTTTTCGCCGCCGATCTCGCGCAGCCGCTCGTTGCGCTCGTCGCGCAGCGTGACGATCTTCTTCGACAGCTCCTCGCGCGTCGATTTCTCTTCGGGAGTCAGCTCCTCTTCCTTCTTGCCCTTCACCACCTCGTCGAAGCGGTTCTCCTCGGCTACCGCCGCGTCGATCTTCTTGGTGATCGACTTCAGCTTGTCGCCGTAGGCCTTCTCCGCGTCGGAGAGGATGTCGGCGACGATGGGGTGGTTGCCGTTTACCGCAATGGTGAAGTTGTCGGGCATCTGTCCGTAGAACTGGCTCATGCCGCCTCCGCCGCCCATCGCGGCCATCTCCTTCATACGGCGCATGAATTCGTTCTGTGTGATGACCACGGGCGCTTCGTCGGGCGACATGGCCTCGAACGAAATGTTGTAATGGATCTTGTCGTCCTTGGGCATCTGGCTCTCGAATACCGGGCGCAGCAGCTCCTGCTGGGCTTCGGTGAGCGACATCTTGATATTCTCCTCCTTCTGGATCAGCTTGTCGATCACGTCGCTGTCCACACGCACGAAGCGCGTCTCCTTGTTCTTCGACTCGTACCAATTGATATAGTGGTTGTCCAGCTGACCGTCCATCAGCAGCACGTCGTACCCCTTGGCCTTGGCCGCTTCGAGGAACGTGTGCTTCTCCACGGGATCGTCCACATAGAGGAAGACGACCGTCTTGTTCTTGTCGGTCTGGTTCTCCTTCACCTTCTCCAGATACTCCGCAGGCGTGAAATACTTGCCCTCGATATTCTTCCAGAGCATGAACTCCTGCGCCTTCTCGGAGAACTTCTCGTCGGTCAGGATGCCGTATTCGATGAATATCTTCAGATCGTCCCACTTCGCCTCGTAGTCCGCACGCATGGTGTTGAACAGCTCCTGCAGACGGTCGGCGACCTTGCGGGTGATGTAGCTCGAAATCTTCTTCACGTTGGAGTCGCTCTGCAGGTAGCTCCGCGACACGTTGAGCGGAATGTCGGGCGAGTCGATCACGCCGTGCAGCAGCGTCAGGTATTCCGGCACGATGCCCTCGACCTGATCCGTCACGTACACCTGATTCGAATAGAGCTGAATCTTGTTCTTCTGTATCTCGAAGTTGTTGTGGATCTTCGGGAAATAGAGGATGCCCGTCAGGTGGAACGGATAGTCGATATTCAGGTGGATCGAGAACAGCGGCTCGTCGCTCAGCGGGTATAGCTCATGATAGAACTCCTTGTACTGCTCCTCGGTGATGTCGGCGGGTTTGCGCGTCCAAAGCGGATCGACGTTGTTGATGATGTTGTCCTTGTCGGTATCGACGTACTTGCCGTCCTTCCACTCCTTGACCTTGCCGAAAGCGATGGGCACGGGCAGGAACCGGCAGTATTTGCGCAGCAGCTCCTCGACCTTCGAACTTTCGGCGTACTCCAGCGAATCCTCCGAAAGATGCAGGACGATCGTCGTGCCGCGGTCATGCTCCGCATCGGTCTCCTCCATTTCGAATTCGGGCGTGCCGGTGCAGCTCCAATGCACGGTCTTGGCCTCTTTCTTATAGGATTTGGTGAAGATCTCGACCTTGTCGGCCACCATGAACGACGAGTAGAAGCCCAGTCCGAAATGACCGATGATCGACTGGTTCTTGTACTTCTCCATAAACTCCTCGGCGCCAGAGAAGGCGATCTGGTTGATATACTTGTCCACCTCTTCGGCGGTCATGCCCACACCGCGGTCGGTCACGGTCAGCGTTTTGGCCTCCTTGTCCACGGCGACGTGAATCGTCAGGTCGCCCAGCTCGCCCTTCATTTCGCCGATCGACGAAAGCGTCTTCAGTTTCTGGGTAGCATCGACCGCATTGGAAATCAGCTCGCGCAGGAAAATTTCATGGTCCGAATAGAGGAACTTTTTAATCACGGGGAAGATATTCTCCGTCGTAACCCCGATTTTGCCGTTTTTCATAGTTTTATATTTAGCTGTATTTTGATTCATTTCATCCGACCATCCATCAACAAACCGTGTGCCACCGCCCGTTTTCTGCCAAACTGTCAGTCGGGCATGACAAAGGCCGCCGTAAAAAGTTGCCGCGGCGGGAATTTTGCCGTATATTTGTCCGACTTCAAACAGTTACCACTATGGATTTTCTCTCTCTAGCAAAAAAGCGGTACGCATGCCGCAAATATGCCCCGGCAAAAGTCGAGCAGGAAAAGCTCGACATCATTCTGGAGGCGGGCCGCGTGGCTCCTACGGGCGCCAACCGCCAGCCCCAGCGGCTCATCGTCGTACGCTCGCAGGAGGGGATGGAGCGTCTGGCACGCTGCACCCGCGACTTCGGCGCTCCCTGCGCCGTCATCGTCTGCGCCGACACCGGCGAAGCATGGACCCGCAAATACGACGGTAAAGCGATCGGCGACATCGACGCTTCGATCGTCACCGACCACATGATGCTGGCCGCAGCGTCGCTGGGGCTTGACACGCTCTGGATCTGCATGTTCAAACCCGAAGCCGTCCGCGAAGAGTTCCGGCTCCCGGAACATGTGGAACCCGTCAATATCCTGCTCATCGGCTACGGCATCGGCACTCCCGCCGACCCCGACCGTCACGACCTGCTGCGCAAACCGCTCGCGGAAACGGTCGTATACGAAACCTTCTGACCGGGGCGGAAGCCCAAAATTCCCCGGCGGCAAAGGCGGCGGTTTTTGCGAACCTCCGCATCCGTGCACACCGGAAGATTCCAGCTACAACTGACAGCAAAAAATAAGCGAAGGCCTCACGGGCCTTCGCTTATTTCGTATCTGCGCCGGTCAAGCGCGTTATTTGCTGCGCACGCAGCGCACCATCATGGCCGTAGCAGGTACGACCCCGCCTGCGGAAACCGACGGATTGTTCGTTGTGCTGGCCGTAGACCATGCCAGATAGCAATACTGTCCCGGCTTGGTCGCGCTCTCATCGGCCGTCCATACTGAGATGATATTCGGCAGCATGGTCTTCGTACCGTCCTTGTACAACTGTCCGGAAGGCACCATGTAGATATTCTGCATGCCGTCGCTGCACATTCTGAACGCATAAGGCTCGAATTCTTTCGCCCCGTCGGCGACAAGTTCCAGAAGCTGCTCCGAAGTGGGCATACGCCACGTTCCGGCAGGCGCCACGAGCGAACACGGGTCTACATCGCCGTAGGGGACGTCCGCATAGTTCGGAATAGACTGTTCGTCGGGTCCGTAAACCACACCCTGATATTTCGTCGAACTCGAAACCGTGCCTTCGAACTTGATGCCGTACTTGCTCTTCCACTTGAAGTACATACCGCGCTCCTTAGGTTCCGCAAAGGTATAGGCCCCGTCGACGACAGTCAGGTAGCCTTCGCTCCAAGTCACCGAGAAGGCGTCCGTCGCGGGGTTGGCCTCCTGCCGGACGCTCTTTCCGGTGTCGGAGCCGTTGACCCAGATGGCGAGCGTGCGCTCCTCGCCCGCATTTTCGGGAACCGAGAACGAAACGGTCGGATTCTCCTTCGATCCGTTCTGCGTCAGCTCCAACCCGTCGCTGCCTTTGATGACCACGGGGAACGACGCAAGGTCGCTCTCGCACTTTACGCTCAGCGTAAACGCTTCGTAGGTGGCTTTCGACGGAGAGTGGGATATGTAATCCACATAGTTTTTCTTTCCCGGCTGTACGAACGAGATACCCGAATAAACCCGGTTGATGAACAGCCGCCATTCGCGGTTTCCGACTTCGTCGTTCTTGGGCACGGTCAGCGTAACCTCCGTCTCGGACGACGATGCGTCGATGGACCGAATCTCCCCGTCCTCGGCTTCGATATCGACCTCGTAAGCCGGGAATTCACCCGGATCGGTCTTGACGGTAAGCTTGAACGAAGCATTGTCCGTCACCGAAGCCGGCGTATGCGACACATAAGAAGGCTGGCGGATATTCTTCACGCAGCGGAGCGAAGCCATGTTCGTGCCCGCAAGATCGTAATCCACCATCGAATAGTCGGCGTTGAGTACATAAATCACACCTTCACCCGCATAATTGGCGCCCAGTCCCCAATATCCGCCGAACTGAGACTTTCCGCTGATCTGCCCCGAAGCAAGTTCCAACGCGCCGCAGAAAGGCATGAAATAGTCCGAGCTGAGATACCCCATGCCGGTAATGCCGTCCAATACATGCTGGTTCATGTAGTCTTCCCGGTCGTACAGACAGAAAAGCTCCATATAAGTCGACGTACGCAGCCCGGCATCGATCATCGCACACGGATCGGTATTCGGCTGGCGGTAGGGGATGTCGGCCAGCGCCACCTGCACGGCTTCGGGCGTATAGGCCGTTCCGGCGTACGAACCGCCGTCCGACGGCACGCCGTATTTGCTGCCCTGACGGAAATAGAGTCCGAGGTCGGACATCTTGTCGGCAACGGCGAATTTACCGTCCATAAGCGTAACGTTGCCCTTCGCCCAATAGAAACCGGCCGTCAGTACGAGCGCGGCCTCCTGCCGGGCTTCGACGATCTTCGTCCATTGGGGTTCCGCACCCGCATCGGCCATCTCCACAACGATATTGCGTTCGTTCTCGGTATAGTTGCCCGCGATTTCGACGTCGATGCTCTCGGTCCGCTCCGTCACCGCCACCGGATCGCCGACCTTGTCGCCGAGCGTCACGCGGTACTGCCATTCGACGAAAATCGGATCGGCCGCACGGGTCTCGATGCTCGTGGTGAAACCGAGTTTGTAACCGCCGCCGTTGTAAGGAACCGTTTCCGGAATGGTCGTGGAGTCGTATTCGGTTACACAATAGTCTTTTAAGGCAGGCTCCTGTTCAGCCTCGACGATCCGAATCCACCGGGGGGGGTAGCGGCATCCTCTGTTACAGCCATTTCCACGACGACCGCCCGCGGTTCCTTGCTGTAGTTGGAACCGATGACGACCGATACTTCCGTTTTGGGTTCGGTCACGGCTATCGCATCGCCGACAGCCTCACCGAGCGTCACACGGTACTGCCACGGTTCGAATACGGGAACGACCGGCTGGGAGCGAGTTTCGGTGCGGGTCGTAAAAGTCATCGTGTAGGCACCGCCTTCGGCAGGTATCGTCTCAGGAATGGTCGTCGATGCGAATTCGGTCACCGTATACTCCGTTTTTTTCGTCGGTTCCGTATTGTCGTCCGAACAGGCCGACAATACGACACACAACATGCCTAACGGAAGGCACAAGCATTTGAGTAAATTTTTCTTCATAGTACAAATTAAAAAATGAGTGGACGGCTAAAGTAGTGATTTTATTCCTCGCAAACAAACCCGGACGAACAAAAAAGTATAATACGCACAAAATGAGAGATCGGCTAAATCCTTGTAAATATTGATATTTATTACGATTTATCGCTGCCAAGCCGAATCATGCTTACATGTTTTCCGCACATCAGATCAAAATAATACAAATCCGCAGCAAAACACGCCCCGTTACAAGCCGCAAACCAAAATACAAAAAATACCGCTCATTTTGAACGTCCATGACACTTTTTTGTAACTTTACAAGGCAGGAAGGTCCACCGGAAACTGCGCCGGATGCGCGACGAGCGAAAGACAACGGAAAAAGCAAATACGGAACTACAAATCAAAGCAATATGAAGACTAAAAAATCAGGAATACTAATTTTATTCCTTTGCGTATTCTGCGTCGTCGGCTGCGACAATGACGAAAAAAAAGGACGAGAAGTAACCGATTACAAAGAATATATTCTTACCGTTGCATCCAGAAAAGTTCCGGGAGTATTGACTTCCGACGGACACAATTATCTGACAGACGTATATGCCGTAAAAAAAGAGCTGTCCGATGAATGGATTCCCTTCGGCAATATCGAAGGATTTGACTTTGAAGAAAAACTTTACAGAACATTACAGAAACCAGTACCCCGATGCCGGAGTAAAAACGGTTGTCGTTTCTTTCACAATAGACATATAACAAAATAAAGGCAACGCCCTAAAACATGTCAATCCGCTGAAACTCTGGAACCGAAACCGGCACGCGGCACGGACATCCCTCAAAATCACCTATAGCGCAAAAAGACAGCGGGCCGAATTTCGGCCCGCTGTCTGCGTTGAAAAATCCGTACGGATTCCCCGTTTCGTAAAGGCAGGTCACTTGGCATACAGCCGGAACTTCATGCGCCAGCTTTCGCCCGGAGCGATCGCCTGAAAACCTTCGGCCGCAGGGTCCGCGGCGTTCGGGGCGTTCGTCGTCCACGACTGCGGTTCGGGACAGCAGTAGGGCACCCGGCCGCCGTTGTTCCAGATCGTCCAATAGGTCGTCTGCCGATCTACCTCGTAGAAGGTGCGGACGCCCGTACGGAGATTCTCGACCAGCGCACCCCGGAAAGGCTTGCCGTCCACCTCGATTTCGCGCAGCGTGAAGCCCGCTTCGATCGGCTCGCAGTCCGTTACCCGCAATCCGCCTTCGCGCAGTCTGGCGAACTGTTCCGACAACGGCAACTTACGCCCTGTCGGGATATTACGCCCGCTCAGCTCAACTTGTTCTCCAACTGCGACGCGCATCACATAATCCGCCGCCTCACCGCCCGCAAAGGGAATCTGCATCGGCGTATGAAACCCGACGCCCACGGGCATCGGCTCCGCACTGCGGTTGGCGAACATCACCTCCTGCTCCAGCCCTTGGGCCGTAAGGCGGAAAGTGATCTTGCATTTGAACTCGTGCGGAAAGTCGCGGAAAATCGCGTCGTTTCCGGCGTTCGAATAGTAGCGGCACTCCACCAGCACCTCCTCCCCGGTCTCCCAAGCCTTCGACACGGCGAAAGGCTGGCTCTTGAGGATGCCGTGGTGGTAATGGTGCTCTTTGGCATTCGTGATGGGAAAGCGGTAAGTCCGGCCGCCGAACGTATAGCGCCCGTCCTCGATCCGGTTGGGCGGAAACAGGATCGGCAGTCCGAAGACATGCGGCCGTCCCTTGAACGTTTCGACCTCGTCGTCGGCCGGCGCCCGCAGAATCTCGGCGCCCAGCCGCGTATTGGTCAGCCGGATGAGGTTTGCGCCCATGCCCGGAATCAGCAGGGCCGTATAGTCGCCTTTCGAGAACTCGACGGCCCGCATCCCATGCCAGTCGGTGCTGCGGAGCATTTTAGAGCAGTTTTTCGATCTTCTCCGCGAGTGCGGCCTTCGACGCGGCGCCTACCTGCTTGTCGACCAGTTCGCCGCCCTTGAGGAAGACGATGGTCGGGATGTTGCGCACGCCGTATTTCATCGTGATTTCGTCATTCTCCTCCACGTCGCATTTGCCGATCAGCACGCGGCCCTCGTATTCGGCGGCGAGTTCGTCCACGATGGGAGCGATCGTGCGGCACGGACCACACCACTCGGCCCAGAAGTCGATGACGACGGGGAGTTCCGATGAAATTACTTCCTGAAAATTCTCTTTCGTGATTGCTAAAGCCATAATTATTAAGTTTTAAAATGTTATTATGCGATGGAATACTTTATCTCGTTATCGTCCAGATACGAAACCAGCGACTGCGTCAGGCTCACCTTGTGGCTCTTCGAAAAGAGACTGAGCGAAACATGCGCTTCGCGGTCGATCACGCTGATGCGGAAAAGGGTCTCGCCCTTTGCCTCCTTCACCTTCTCCGTCAATTCGCGTACCAGCGTCGGGGTTACGTCCTCGACGGGCAGCAGCACGTTCATCTCCTTGATCATCGTGTCGCGCATCTCCGAGAGCTGCACCATCGAGATGATCTTGAATTCCAGTTCCTTGTCGTTATAGGGTTTGGGCTGGACCCGTCCCCGGACGAAGAGGAAATAATCCGAGAAGAGGTACTTGCGGAAATTCTCGTAATCCTTGCTGAACAGCGCGAATTCATGCGTGCCGTTGTAATCCTCCAGCACGAATTTGCCCCACGGCTTGCCGGTCTTGGTGATGAGGTTCTGCACGCTGACGACCATACCCGCGACGGCGATCTCCTGCCCCTTGAGCGCTTCGAGGTTTTCCAGCTCCGTGAGCTGGGTCTTGCACATGTGGTTGATGATGATCTTGTAGTCGTCGAGCGGGTGCGCCGAGAGGTAGAGACCGATCATCTCGCGCTCCTTGGCCAGCGTTTCGAGCTGGCTCCAGTCGGCGCATGCGGGCAGCACGGGGCGCTGGATATCCACGTGTCCGCCGCCGCCGAAGAGACTCTGCTGGGCGTTGTTCTTCTCGGCCTGAAAACGCTGGCCGTAACGCATCAGCTGCTCGATGAAGGTCACGCCCGTATTGTCGCGCGCGTCCGCACCGAAGAACTTGCAGCGGTGGAAGCCCGATATCGAGTCGAAACCTCCGGCATAGGCCAGATTCTCGAAACACTTGCGGTTTACGGCCGAGAAGTTCACGCGCTCCATCAGGTCGTATATGTCCTTGAAACGGCCGTTGGCGTTGCGCTCCGCGATGATGCTCTCCACGGCGGCTTCGCCGACACCCTTCACGGCCCCCAGACCGAAGCGCACGTCGCCCGCCTTGTTGGACGAGAAGGTGCGCATCGATTCGTTGATGTCCGGACCGAGCACACGGATTCCCATGCGCTTGCACTCGTTCATGTAGAGCGTGAGCTGCTTGATGTCCGCGAGGTTTCGGCTCAGCAGGGCCGCCATGAACTCCGAAGGGTAGTGGGCCTTCAGGTAGCCGGTCTGGTAAGCGACATAGGCATAGCAGGTCGAGTGCGACTTGTTGAAGGCATAGGAGGCGAACGCCTCCCAGTCGCCCCAGATCTTGTCGCAGATCTTCTCGTCGTGCCCGCGCTGCTTACAACCCTCGATGAACTTGGGCTTCATCTTGTCCAGCACGTCGCGCTTCTTCTTACCCATGGCCTTGCGCAGCGTGTCGGCCTCGCCGCCCGTGAAGCCGGCGAGTTTCTGCGACAGCAGCATGACCTGCTCCTGATAGACCGTGATGCCGTAGGTGTCGTTCAGGTACTCCTCCATGTCGGCGATCTCGTAGGTCACCGGCTCCTGCCCGTGCTTGCGGGCGATGAAGTTGGGAATGTACTCCATCGGGCCGGGCCGGTAGAGGGCGTTCATGGCGATCAGGTCCTCGAAGCGGTTGGGCTTCAGGTTGCGCAGGTGCTTTTTCATGCCGGGGGACTCGAACTGGAACAGGCCGGTCGTGTCGCCGCGGGCGAAAACCTCGTAGGTCGGCGCGTCGTCGAGCGAAATGCCGTCTATGTCCACATCGACGCCGTGCACCGCCTTGACGTTCTCCACGGCGTCCTTGATGATCGACAGCGTGCGCAGTCCCAGAAAGTCCATCTTGATCAGGCCGACGCTTTCGACCTCCTTGCCCTCGAACTCCACCACGTTCAGCTCGGCATCCTTGGCAATGGCCATCGGCGCGAACTTTTCGAGGTCGTCCTGACCGATGATCACGCCGCAGGCATGCACGCCCGTCTGGCGGATCGAGCCTTCCAGCTTCTCGGCGTATTTGAGCGTATTGCGGATCAGCTGGTTGGGCGACTCGCGCTCGGCGGCCAGCTCCGGAGACTCCTTGTAGACGAAATCGAACGGCGTCTCGCCGTGTTTCTTGTCGGGCGTGACCTTGTCGGGCACCAGCTTCGAAAGGCGGTCGCTCTCCGAGAGGGCCAGCTTCTGCACGCGGGCGACGTCCTTGATGGCCATCTTGGGGGCCATCGTGCCGAACGTCACGATCTGGGCCACGCGCTTCTGGCCGTACTTCTGCACGCAGTAGCGCAGCACGTCGGCGCGGCCGTCCTCGTCGAAGTCCACATCGACATCGGGGAGGGAGATGCGTTCGGGATTGAGGAAACGCTCGAACAGCAGGTCGTATTTCAGCGGGTCGATATTGGTGATCTTCAGACAGTAGGCGACCACCGAACCACGGCCGGGTCCCACCGACACACCCATTTCGCGTGCGGCGCGGATATAGTCCCACACGATCAGGAAGTAGCCCGGAAATCCCATCCACTCGATCGTGCTCAGCTCGTATTTAATACGCTCCTCGGTCTTTTCGTCCAGCACGTCGCCGTAACGCATGTGCGCGCCCTTGTAGGTCAGGTCCTTGAGGTAGCAGTACTGTTTGGCGACCATCAGCCGGTCCGAAAGCTCCTTGTCGCCGGCAACCAGCTCCTCCAGCTCCGGAACGGTGGCGCAGGCGCCGATCTTCGCCAGCATCTCCTCGTCCTCGATCTTCTTGACGAACGACTCGCGCAGTTCGCCGAGGGCGATCGGGAAATCCTCCGGCGGCGGGAAGTTGGGCATCAGCGGGGCGTGCGTCAGCTTGTAATCCTCGCACTTGTCGGCGATTTCGAGCGTCGTGGCCAGCGCTTCGGGATGGTCCGGGAAGAGCGCCGCCATCTCTTCGGGCGACTTGAGATACTCCTGAAACGTATAGCGCATACGGTTCGGATCGTCCAGATCGCGGCCCGTATTGAGACAGATCAGATGGTCGTGCGCCACGGCATCCTCGGCGAGGATGAAGTGCACGTCGTTCGAACAGATATACTTGACGCCGTATTTGGCCGCCAGCTCCAGAATCACCTTATTGACGCGCAGCTGGTTTTCGTAGACGTCCGCGTCCTTCTGCGGATCGCCCGAAGGGTGCAACTGCAGTTCGAGGTAATAGTCTTCGCCGAAAATGTTCTTGAACCACTGGACCACGCGCTCGGCCTCCTCGATGTCGTTGTGCATGATGGCCTGCGGCACTTCGCCGCCCAAGCACGCCGAGCAGCAGATCAGCCCCTCGTGGTACTGTTCGATCAGCTGCTTGTCGATACGCGGCTTGTAATAGAATCCCTCGGTAAACGAGTAGGAGACCATCTTGCAGAGGTTGTGATAGCCTTCGAGGTTCTTGGCCAGCAGGATCAGGTGGTCGCCGGCCTTCTCGTCCTTGTCCTTCTCGAAACGGTTTTTCACCACGTAGACCTCGCAGCCCAGAATCGGCTTGACCCCGGCGTCCGTGGCGGTGTCGTGGAAGTTCTTGACGCCGTACATATTGCCGTGGTCGGTAATGGCGATGGCGTTCATGCCGAGGGCCTTGGCCCGCTTGATGAGCGGCTTGATGGCGGCGGCGCCGTCGAGGATCGAATACTGGGTATGTACGTGCAGATGGACGAAATCGGACATGGTTCTAACTCCTGTTTTTATGGCTGAACAAAGATAGCGATATTTCCGCAGATTTCGTGGCAGGGCTATTGCATTTTATCAACAAAATGCTTAACTTTAAATATCCAACCAATACCGAGAAATTATGCAAGACGAAACCATGGTTGTATTAGCGGAATACAACACCATCACCGAAGCCGAGATCGCCAAATCGATGCTCGACAGCGCAGGTATCTGGTCGATGATCCGCAACGAATATATGTCGGCCATATACCCCATAGGCACCATGCCCGCACAGGTCGTCGTCCGCGAGGAGGACGCCGAGAAAGCCAAAGCGATGCTGCGGCACAGATAGAACGGCAAGGGCTTCCGGAGGTTCCGGAAGCTCTTTTTTATCGCCGGGGCGGTCGGCCCGCCAACGGGACGGCCCTCGCGCTTCCGCCGGCCGGATTCGTCTCCGCCCGGCGTTACGGGAGCGTCATTCGGCCATCCCCAGAAAATTGACCCCGTATTCATAGGCGGTCCGCTGGGGCACTCCGCGCACCTTGCGGGGCGTCCATTTGCCCTTGCTGCTCCTGATGACGCGGATCATCTCGCGCGACAGCTTCTCGTCGGGCGACTTGATTACCTCGCCGATGGTGATTTTCCCGTCGGGTTCGATGTAGAAGCGCACGCGCACGACGCTTTCGCCCTTCGCGCCGCGGCCGGTGAACCTTCCGTCATAACGCAGGCGCGGCGAAGCCCATTCGTGAAACGTCTTGTCGGGGTCGCCGCCCAGAAAGAGCAGCGGATCGGCGTCCTGCTTCTTGGCGATCTTCTCCACCGGCAGGCGCATCGTCAGCCGCCAGCTGTAGGTCGTCGGCTTCCCGTCCTTCATCGCCGGAGTCCACTTTTCGAGCCGCCCCAGCGCCTCGGTCATCGCCTCGCGCGTGCGGGGCGTCACCGGCTCCACGCCGACCGAATCCTTTCCTTCGCACGTGTTGTCCAGAAACCGCCACTGCGTCACATTTCCCGTCTCATCGACCGTAAAGCCGACGACGACCTGCGACGAAAGCTCGGCGGGAATCTGCGCCGCATCGACGATCTTCTCGGTCTCGCCGATAAGACGCGCCATAAAAACGCTTCGCATCCGACCCCTGAAAGCGGGGCGGCACGGTCTCCTGAGCCGCGGCGCCGCACCACACGGCCAGCGCCGACAAACAGATAGCCATTCGCTTCATACTGCTGTTGTTTTTCAAGGTCATTCGTTCCAAATCCGCCACGAGGCCTCGGCCTGTTCGCGCAGCATCGTTTCACCGTTGAGGATATGCGCCCCGCGCTGACGTCCGTAGTCGAGGAACTGCGTCAGGGGCGGGTTGTACACCAGATCCAACAGATAGTGTCCGGGCGTCACGAAACCGTAGGGAATCCGCGGCGCGGCATCGACGGCGGGGTAGGTCCCCACGGGCGAAGCGTTGACGATCAGACGGCTCCGCTCCACGACTTCGCACGGCAGATCGTCGTAAGTATAGTTGCCCTTCGCCGTGTCGCGCGACACCAGATCGAACGGGATTCCGCGCTCGGCCAACACATACTGCACGGCCTGCGAAGCGCCGCCCGTCCCCAGCACCAGCGCATGTTCGGGCTGTTCCCCGCCCAGCAGTTCGTCGAGCGAGGCGCGCAGTCCGACCACATCCGTATTATGGCCCGTCAGCGAGCCGTCGGCCGCACGGCGCACGCAGTTCACGGCCCCGATCATCCGGGCGTCGTGGGAAAGGGCGTCGAGCAGCGGCATCACCTCGCGTTTGTAAGGTATCGTGACGTTGAATCCGCACAGGTCGGGCGTACGGGCCAGCAACCCCTCCAGCGCGCCGATGTCCGGCAGTTCATACAGCGCATAGGCGCAGTCCGCAATCCCTTCCCGCTCGAATTTGGCGGCGAAATAGGCGGCCGAAGCCGAGTGCCCCAGCGGGCGTCCGATCAGTCCGTAACGACGCATGGCCTACTCCTCCCGCTTTTTCACGACGATACGCGCCGCCAGCTCGATGCAGTAGATCGTGAGAAACCCCACGACGCAGAGCACGACGGCCTCGCCCAGCAGGGCGTCCTGCTGCGCAAGGGCTTCGAAACGCCCCGGCGCGACGTTGCGCTCGACGAGCGGCATGATCTTGCCGTGGCTGTCAGTATAGGTCTCGACGACCTCCTTCCACGGCCACACCTTGTTGAGCGAACCGACCATGAACCCCATGAGCACCGCGACCGTCACGTCGTGCCAGTGCTTCAGCAGCCACGAGAGCAGGTGCGAAAAGCTGATGATGCCCGCCGCGGCGCCCACGACGAAAATCACGATGACGGGAACGTTCAGGTCGCCCACGGCCTGCATGATGAACTGATACTTGCCCAGCAGCAGCAGGATGAAGGCGCCCGAAATGCCGGGCAGAATCATCGCGCAGATGGCGATCGCGCCCGAAAGCAGGATAAACCACCACGTATCGGGCGTCTCGGCGGGCGTGGCGACGGAGATCCACCACGCCGCGGCAGCGCCGATCAGACATGCCGCGACGGTCTGCACCCGCCAGCGTCCGATCTGCTTGGCCACCAGCAGCGCCGAAGCGACGATCAGACCGAAGAAAAACGACCAGATGGCGATCGGATGGTTCGTGAGCAGGTAGGTCATCAGCCGGGCCAGCGAGAAAATCGCAATGGCGATACCCAGCAGCACGGGCAGCAGGAAGCGGCCGTTGATATGCCGCCAGAATTCTTTCAGCCGCAGCGTGCCGAGCAGCCGCAGGGCGGTGGCGTCGACGCTTTTGATCGATTCGATCAGTTCTTCGTAGATGCCCGAAATGAAGGCGATCGTGCCGCCCGAAACTCCGGGAACGACGTCGGCCATGCCCATGGCGCAGCCCTTGAGCGTAAGTAACAGATATTGGGAAAACTTCATAATCCTGATTTTAGCCACAAATATAATAAAATTGCGGGAATCGCACACACTCCGCCAACAGACGCTCCGCACGAAGAGAGGGTGCGACAGGTTTCCGGCATCGAAAACACCCCCGCCAGAGCCAAACTCCGACAGGGGTGGAATCGTTGAAACCGGACATGCCCGACAGCCTTATTCCGGCCGGGAAGACTATACGCCGACCTTCTCGCGCTCCCGGCGCTCGAAGAATTCGGGTTTGCTGCGCCGGATAAAAGCGACGACCTCGCTCAGTCCGTCCGAAAATTTCTCGAAATCCTCCTTATACAGGAAAATCTTGTGCCGGTCGTACGAAAAACCGCCGTCGGGGTTGGTCACCTTGCGGCTCTCGGTTATCGTCAGGAAATAGTCGCCGCCGCGCGTGCCCCGCACATCGAAAAAGTAGGTGCGCCGGCCGGCTTTCACGGCCTTGGTCAGAATCTGGTCTCCATATTCCTCCGCGTCGCGGCGAGGCGTTGTCTGGGGTGTCATGGCGTGGTAGTTTTGGGATTGCACTAAGATTAATTCATATAACGAATATAAGCAATTTAATCCTAAAATCCAAAACTTTCCGCCTTAATTTTCAGGCATCAGCAGCGGGGCGCCCTCATGTTCCCAGCCGCCCAGAATCTCCACCGCACGCCGATAGGCGCCGTTCTGCGCCGGGTTCATCACCCGGTAGAAAGCCCCCGTATCGAACAGCC